>JAEAMG010000821.1_pt1 | contig 29978 bp, 27 predicted proteins | sample 8958741 | NCBI WGS metagenome assembly JAEAMG01 (sample SAMN16933256, study PRJNA681125) | bioreactor sludge metagenome | isolation source: anaerobic bioreactor treating anionic surfactant - SDBS | place: India: Bengaluru | collected 2019-02-28 | reverse complement strand
TGCATCTGTAAAGATAATTCATTGACGGCTCCTACGCAAAGAATCCGGAGTATCGCAGCCTATACTGTTTTATAAGTCTTTTCTCAATGCAATGTTCAGCCCCTGCACACGCCGCCTTGGGGAATAGAAACAAAAGGAAACCCGGTCTTCCAACTTGATGTTGAATGGCCGCTAATGTCATTGTACTATAAAACACAGCGCTAAGAAAGGAAAGGTACGTCTATGATAAAGAAAGGGGAAACAGCCACGCGGCGTGAATATCTGGCATGTTTGGGCGCCGGTACATTGGCCTCGTTTCTTGCAACGTCTTTTTTGTCCTACGGGCGTGAAGCACGGCCGAATTTTGTCTTTATCCTGGCCGATGACGTTTCGTGGGATGATTTGGGCTGTTACGGAAACCGCGGCATTAAAACCCCTCATTTCGATCGGATTGCCCGAGAGGGGCTTCGCTTTCAAAATGCCTACATGGTGACCAGTAGTTGCAGCCCGAGCCGTTGCAGCATGATAACCGGCCGGTATCCGCATAATCATGGTGCGCCGGAACTGCATACCACGTTAGCGCTGGACCAGATAACCTTCCCGCAGTGTTTGCGAGACGCGGGCTATTACACGGTGCTTTCCGGCAAGAACCACATGGGGGATGTCCGGCGCGCCTTCAATATCATATCCGGTGGCAAGGGACCCGGCAAGGAGGGCGACTGGGTCGCTCAACTGCGCGATCGCCCCCAGGACAAACCGTTCTTCTGCTGGTTCGCTTCCACCGACGCCCATCGGGACTGGCAGTTCAGCGAGGAGGCGCCCCGCTACGCTGCAGAGGACGTGACCGTGCCGCCCTATCTCTATGACGGGCAGAAAACCCGCGAAGATTTTGCCGGCCATTATCATGAGATCAGCCGGTTGGACACTTATGTCGGTGCCGTATGCGCGGAGCTGGAACGGCAGGGCGTGCTCGATAACACCTATCTCGTGTTCTGCGCCGATAACGGCCGCCCCTTCCCTCGCTGTAAAACACGTCTCTATGATTCCGGTTTAAAGACGCCCCTCCTGGTATGGGCGCCGGGACGGGTGCGCGCGGGCGATGCAGGCGGGCTGGTCAGTTCCATAGACCTGGCGCCGACCTTTCTTGAACTGGCAGGGGTTACGGTTCCGGAAACGGTCCAGGGCGTGAGTTTCCGTTCCGTCCTGGAGGATCCATCGGTCACAACGCGGGATGTAATTTTTGGCGAACATAACTGGCATGTCTTCCGGGCCCATGAGCGCATGGTGCGCTGCGGCAATCATGTGTATATCCGTAATGCCTGGCCGGAACGGCAGAACCTGTGCGTGGAATCCACAGCCGAATTCCCAGCCGGGGAAGAACTCTGGGCGGCGGAGGCCCGGGATGAGTTAAAGCCGCACCAGCGCGATATCTTTGCCCTGCCCCGTGCCGCCGAGGAACTCTACGACCTTTCCGCGGACCCGGAGCAGATGAACAATCTTGCCGGTGACCCCGCCCACACAGAAACGCTAAACTGCCTGCGCCATCTGCTCGATCAGTGGATCGAGGAAACCGGCGACACGGTCCAGGAAAATCCCACAGGCGACCGCCAGGACATTCACGGAAACAAAACACCCGATTTCAAAGTGAATGAATTTCCCGGCGCGGCGCGCAACGCAACGCACATCAATCGCCCGGGCCCTGTCCAAGTTAAGGAAAAACACAGCGAACAATGATGTTCAGATAATCTTCCTTGGGATATTGCTTACAGGTTCGGGCACAAAAATTGACAATTCAAGTCCTTATCGAGGAGGGCGGCTTTATCGGGCTGCCCTATTGTATTCGGAAAAAGCACCGGGAACAGTCATGACTGCAAGATTTACCAAATCTGTCGCAGAAGAAATGTGGTGGCGTAGCCGGAGGCGCAGGAGTCAACCTTATAGCCCTGGTGTGGAGAAGCTGCCCATGAGGGTCCTATGGGAGATAATGGAGTGAAACAGACACGCAGACAATTTCTGAGCGCCTGTGCGATCGGCACGGCCGGTATGGCGCTGGGTACAGGCGTGCCGGCCCAGATGGAACAGAAGAAATGTACCATCGAACGCATCGAACTGTTTCCTGTACGCTTTCCTACCGTGATGCGCTTCAAATTCCTGGAAAGTCCGAAGGGCGCCACGGGGCGTGCATCCGTCATGATAAAGGTGACGGCCGATGATGGGACGGTGGGGTGGGGGGAGAGCATTCCCAGCCAGCGGTGGAGTTATGAGACCCTTGAGAGCGCGGTCAGCACCTTGGACCACTACTTGATTCCCGTACTCATTGGCATGGACCCCTTCGATCTGGATGCCATTCACGCGGCCATGAACCGCGAGATCGGCCCGGGGTTCTCGACTGGTGCGCCCATCACCAAAGCGGGCATTGATTTCGCCCTCCACGACCTTATCGGGAAATCCCTGGGGCGCAACCTGGCCGAACTGTGGGACCGGACCACACCTGAAACATTGACGCTGAGCTGGACGCTCAATCCCGTGACGCTGGACGAGGTCGAACCGCTCATTGAAAAAGGACAGGCCCAAGGGTTCCGTCACTTCAACGTTAAGGTAGGCCCTGACCCCGAATTCGACATCGAGATGTGCCGCATCGTCAAGCGGCTTGTTCCCGACGGATTTCTCTGGGGCGACGCAAACGGCGGCTACGATTTGGAAACGGCCCTGGCAGTGGCGCCCAAATACGCCGATATCGGGATGGACGTGTTCGAACAGCCCATCAGGGCCAATCAACTGACGGGATACCAGGCGCTGAAACGGCAGGGCGCCCTTCCTATCATTATGGACGAGGGTGTTGTGTCGCCTGAAGACCTGAACACATTTATTGCGTTGGGATGTTGCGACGGGGTGGCTATGAAACCGTGCCGGTGCGGGGGCCTGGTTTCCGCGCGCACACAAATCGAGATACTCCAGGACAGGGGATTGCTGTTCCTCGGCAGCGGTCTGACTGAACCCGACATCTCGCTGGCTGCGTCGATCATCCTTTACGGCGCGTACGACCTCAAATCCCCGGCAGCTCTGAACGGCCCCCAGTTTCTCGGCACAAGCGTCCTTAGCAATCCCTTCAAGCCGGTGGACGGTGCCATCAGAATTCCCAAAGGCCCCGGTCTCGGCATCCAAGTGGATGAATCCGCAGTCATGACGCTGGTCAAGCAGTCGAAAGCAACTGTGTGACTACGGAACAGCGGGGATATAAACGCGTTTCGGTCGACCACGCTTTTATAGATGCGCGTACACGCTGTTCCCGGCGCCGTAGTAGGCGTCGTAGATGTGCTGGTAGATAGCGTTGGTCTTTTGCTCAAAGAGTTGTGGGGTGTAGACCGGGGGCAGGCCCTGATCCAGTGTTTTTTCTATGGTCACCCATACTTCGGCCCGGGCTTGCTGGCGTTTGCGCCAGTCGAGGACGAGTTTCCCGGCCTTGAGCGTGTCGAGCAGTTCCCGGGCGGTGGCTTTCACCTTCTTGCGATCCGCCTCGCTGAGTTCCATTTCCGGTTTGGTCAGAATGTCAAAGATGGCCAGTTCTTCCTCACTTAGCTGCTCACGCAGGGCCCGGTGTTCTTCTTCGTCCAATTCCCGAGCGAACAGCATCAATTGGCGGAACAGTTCTTCGGCGTTCAGGCTGCCGGCGTTATACTCCGCGATCAGTTCCTGGAAGCGTTCGAGGTAATCCATACGCGTGCGGTTGAGCCGCACCAAGGTGTTAATTTTCCTCGCCAGCGCGCCTTTAGCCTGTTCATTCGCGGTGTTTCTCCGGCCCGCCTTGAACTTTTCCGCCAGCGCCTCAAAGTTGATCTCACTCAAATCCACCCGGGGCGGTTCCCCGGATTCGGGCGTTTCCCGAATCACATAGCCCTCGGCAGCGACGGACAAGTCGAGCAGTTCTTCCACCTGCTGCATGACCAGCGAAATGTCCGCTGGAGGGATCAAATCACGAATCTTCGCGGCGATCACCCGGATTGGCGTTACTTCCGCGGTGAAATCATGGGCTTTGGGATCCGGCAATATGGCCTTGAACAGGCGCTGTACCGCGTTGGCATGGTCCAGGTACCGACGTTTGATCTCTTCAGAAGCCACCAGTAACTCCACCGCCTCATCGAGCAATGCCACGCGTTTAAATCCCTCCGCAGCCCGGATTTTCTCCAGGGACACTTTGTTTTCCAGGCACAAGGCTTCCGTCTCTTTTAATGCGTTCCGGAGCGCCGTCGTCAGAGCCGCCTTGTCCTGCACCGGTTTGTCGCCGCCCCGGCCCGCACCGTAGATGGCCAGCGCCCGTTCCAGGTTGCGGAACACCCCCACGTAATCCACAATCAGGCCGCTCACCTTGCCGGGGTATACCCGGTTCGCGCGTGCGATGGTCTGCATCAGCGTGTGATTACGCATGGGCTTGTCCAGGTAGAGGGTGGAGCAACTTGGCACATCAAACCCCGTCATCCACATAGCGCAGACAAAAACCAAACGGAAGGGGTCATCGGCTTTCTTGAAGCGGATTTCCAGGTCTTCTTCCACCATGCGCTTGCGGTGGGGACGGATATCCAGCCCCTTTTCCGCCATCTCCGCAATCTCGTTCTGCCCCTGCGAGACCACCACGGCCATGTCCGTTTCCCGCATCCACGCCATTTGTGCCTCTATGGACTGCCGTGCAGTATCGTTCACCCCGATACAGGCTTCTTCAAGAGCGGTGATTTTCTTTTTCCAATACTTCTTCACCTTGTCGTAGATGCGGAGGGCGGTGGCCTTGTCAATGCAGATCATCATGGCCTTGCCCGGAAATCCCCGTCCCGTAAAATGGTCTACCAGGTCTTTGGCGATGGCTTCCAAACGATCTTCGCGGGTAATCAGGTGATACTCCCGCGCGAATTCCCGCTCCAATTTCTTCTCCTGGGCCTCATCCAGTTCCGCGTCCTCCAACAGGCGCTCCATGTCCTCGTTCAGGTTCTCGTTGACCAGCTGCAGCTCCGGGATGCGGTTCTCGTAATACAGGGGTACGGTTGCGCCGTCAGCAACGGACTGCTGGAAGTCATAGACGCTGACATAGTCACCGAAGACCTGTTTTGTTTTCTCTTCACCCACGATAAGCGGCGTGCCCGTAAAGGCCAGGAAGGCGGCATTGGGCAGGGCCGTGCGCATGTTCAGCGCCAGCGTGTCATACTGGCTGCGGTGCGCCTCGTCCGTGATGACAATGATATCCTGCCGGTCCGACAACACCGGGTGCGTCTCTCCCTGCTCGGTGCGGAACTTGTGAATCAGCGTAAAAACGTAGCGGTGGTCCTCGGTCAGCAACTGGCGCAGATGGCGGCTGCTCTCCGCCTGGGCGCGGCCTTCCGTCACCACGCCCGCGGACACAAAGTGCTTGTAGATCTGAGCGTCCAGTTCCTGACGGTCCGTAACCACCACGAAGGTCCAGTTGCCCGGCACTTTGCGCAGCACCTTCTGTGCGAAGAACATCATGGAAATGCTCTTGCCGCTGCCCTGCGTATGCCAGAACACCCCCAGCTTACCGTCCCGTTCCCGGATATCGACCAACGCCGCCATGGCGTTAAGAACACCGAGATACTGGTGGTTCTTGGCGGTGAGCTTGATGAGGCCGCCCGTGGCTTCCTGGAACAGGGTGAAATTCTCCACCAGGTCCAGCAGTCGTGCCAGGTCGCACACGCCGCGCAGCATCGTTTCCAACGATACCTGTCCCGATTCGTCCTCGCTGCCCACCTTCTTCCACTCGGCGAAATGCTCCCAGCCGGCGGTCACGCTGCCTACCCGGCTTTGGCTCCCGTTCGACAAGATGATGAGACCGTTCGGCCAGAACAGTTGCGGGATGGTGTCCTTGTAGTCGCGCAAGTTGCCTGTGAACGCCGTCTCCAGGCGCCGGTGCGCCGCTTTGAGTTCGATCAGCACCAGCGGCAGCCCGTTCACAAACCCCACCAGGTCGGCCCGGCGCGTGTGCATCTCGCCCGTCACCCAGAACTGCGAGCAGAACAGAAAATCATTGTTCCCCGGCGTGTCCCAGTCAATCACCCGCACCACCTCTACCGTTTCCCCGCCCGTCTCCGGATCAGGTACGACCGCGCGGACGCCATTCTTGAGCAGGAAATAGACCTCCCGGTTTGCCGCCGCCATGCTCATGCGCGACCGGTCCCGGGTCAGTTCCTCGATGGTCTGACCGATGGCCTCGCGGGACGCCTCGGGGTTCAACCCTTGCAGCGCCGGGCGCAACCGCGCCGTCAGGATGACCTCCGCCCGCGTGTCCCGGCCCAGGAGGCTCGCGCCCCGGTCAAACTCGCCAAAGGCATTGACCGTCTCCCAGCCCAGTGCCGCCAGCAGGGCGATGGCGGGTTGCTCGACCAGTTCGTCCTCGGTATAGCCGGTTGGGGTCATAGGTTTTCCTTTTTCGCGGGCAGATAGCGCTTTCCGGGATCGTAGGGGCTTTTGGCGACGGCAACAATGTACCCAGCCTTCGCCAAACGGGCAAGCCGGTCGCGCATGGCCCTGGCGCTGATGCCCACGGTTTGGCTCAGGTATTGTGGGAATGCGCCGTTTCCGGCTTCACTCGCTTGAATCAATGCCATGATTTTCCGGTCCGTTTCATCTCCATATAGTGTATCCGCAATACGATTCAAATGAAAAGTAACCCGAAACCGGAAAGCCACTTCTTCCATCACGGGTGTGGGCAATCCTGTTTCGCTGGATTTGCGCATTCCGTATCCGCAACCCGGCAAACAACCCGGAAGCTACCCGGAAGTCCAGTGCTTCCGGGTTGATATCGGGCATCGGCTCCTCATCGTAGGAAATGTTCAGCGCTGAACGACGCAGTTCCGCCATTAAGGGCCCATCCGCGGTACGGTTGGTGGAACCTACCCGGACCAGCACGCCCTTTTCCATACCCAACGATTTCAGCAAGTGCGGCCGCAAAGGACTGGGATGAACCTCCACCGCCAACAGGGTACGCCCCTCCCAAGTGACCATCTCCACATTCGGGGCAAGCCGGGGATCGATTGAATCAGCAATCAAATTACATAGCCGTTCTTCCTCATCCAATGGATTGTCCACACCCAATACTGCCCGGCTGCCATCCTCAATGCCGATCAGCATTATCCCGCCCGCTGTGTTGGCAAAGGCTGTCAGCGTCTTCAAGAGGTTTTTCGGCGAAGACAAATCTTGCTTAAACTCAAGCGTTTTCCCTTCTAAACGCGTTATCAGTTCCTCCAGTTTCATGCAGCCTCCTCAGGAAAGGCAATATCCAGTTCCGACACATCCACCTCGCCGGAAATCAGCTTGGGCAGGAGTAGGTCACGGGTGCGGCGGAGGGATTTGTTTCTTTTTGCCAAATTGACTACCAGCGCTAAATTTGACTCAACCAATTGATCGAAGTCATGCACAACCTCCTCTTTAGGCAAAACAAGAGGTAACCCACTTATACCAAGCTGGTTGATGCCGGGTTGAGCTGCGTTTGCATTGGTAGCACGTATTGCTGAGATAGTATCCGCTTCTTGTAACCACAAATAAAGGCTATTCTGGGTCATCCGTTTCCCATTGGTTCGCAGAAGAAAGACATGTTCATTGACACAAAATTCTGCGTGTGGAAAACCGTTTCGAAAGTATGAAGATTTACCAATGTATGCGCCATCTTTGTATAGGGCCACATCGCCGTCTTTTACGACACCTTTTCTCATGCTCTCAAAAAACTTACGTGAAACATACTTTTCATTTTGGAAATTGTGTCTTCCAATCCCTAAAATATTTTCTGCGCCAACGCTCGGCACACCATTTTGCTCATCTTTTATTCCTCCTTTAGGACGTTTCCCGCTTTCTAATGTGATCAGTTGCCTCTCTAGGTTTGTCACATCCCACCCCTCCGGAATCCTGCCGAGGGGGGAATCCACGAAGCGGCTGTGCTCGTGACCGGGGAAGCGGAACTTGACGAACCACTCGCGGTAGAGGTTCTGTGCCATCTCCTCCAGAATCTTGATCCGCCGCAGGTTGTTCTCGATCAGGTCGTCGTAGGCCGAAAGGATGGCGGCGATTTTGCGCTGCACGGGGAGAGGTGGAAGACGAACCGGTACGCTGCGGAGGATGCCGGTATTTAAATTTGGCAAGGTAGCGCCAACTGCCTGATTAGCAATCCACCCTATAACTTCTGCATCGCGAAGGTAGTAATGAAGAAAAAGAGGCTCAATGACGGAGTTACCAAGACTCAAACGAAGACAACCTGTGCCACACAACCAACCGGCCTGTGTCTTTCGAACTAGTGCTTGCCGTCCAATATCACCACGTCTACCATAGACAATATCTCCAGGCTTAACCTTGTGTCTTGATAGACGTTCGACGTGATCAAGAGAAACACGGGCTATGCTATCAGTGACAATCCGACCTTCAATGATGTCTTTGGGCATTATTACAGGAATACCCTCTTGAGAATAATCCGATTCGTGAAGTTGAGAACCGAATGGTCCGGTTTGGATAATGCCTCCGACTTGGTCACATATCTTACCGAGAGTTGTAGATTGCCAATACATCACTTCCTCTCCAGCATTTTCGTCACACTCTCGATGACCCGGACTTCAAGAAGTATCTCACGCAAAGGCGCTAAGACGCTAAGCATACCGTTCATGATTTCTTCCTTGGCGTCTTGGCGGCTTTGCGTGAGGCATTGTCATCCAACAACTTGACCTTAGCCCTGTTGCTGCGTTCTTCGTCTGTGTTTTCCAACCGCTTCCGGGCCAGAGTCACAGCCTTATGGAACTTTTTCTGCATCACCTCTTTGGGCAGGGAGTGGGTGAGATATTCCGCGACATGAATGCCGGACTTGCCGAGTTCCAGGAGCTCAATCTGTTCCTGTTTCTTGCCCGCACAAAGGATGATGCCGACGGGCGGACCTTCCCCCTCCTGGCGCTCATATTTATCCAACCAGCGCAGGTACAGTTCCATCTGCCCCTTGTACGCCGGTTTGAATGCGCCCAGTTTCAGTTCCACCGCCACGAGGCGTTGCAGTCGCCGATGGAAGAAGAGTAAATCCAGATAGAAATCGTCGCTATCAAGGGTAATGCGCTTCTGGCGTTCCAGAAAAGCGAACCCGACGCCCAGTTCGAGAATGAAGGCCTCCATTTCCCGCAGAATGGCCGCCTCCAGGTCTTTTTCGGCATAGGTGTCTTTGAGTCCGAGGAACTCGAGAAAGTAGGGGTCGCGAAAGACGAGGTCGGGGGTAAGTGTGTCTTCCTCCCGCAGTGTGGCAAGTTCCTGTTCAATGAGTTTTTCAGGCTTTCGCGACAGGGCAGTGCGTTCGTAGAGCATGGAATCAATCTTTTGGCGCAGCATGCGTACGCTCCAGCGCTCGATGCGACACATGTCGGCATAAAAGTCGCGCTGCAACGGATTGTCCAGGGGCAAAATCTCGCAGAAGTGGGACCAACTTAAATGTTGCGACAATGTTGCAACAATTGTCGTCTGCGGAAACGCTTCGTTGAACTTGATCATGCGCGTCAACGCCGAATAGCTGAACCCTTTTCCATAATCACGCGTCAATTCTTGCGACACTGTCGCAACAATCTGCTTTCCATAGTCCGCCCGTTGTCCGTTGAGTATTTCCTCATTAATTCGCTTGCCAATGCGCCAGTAGAGCAGGGTTAAGGCGGCATTGACGGCAACTGCCACGCCCTGCCGCGTCTCTTCTATAAGATGGCGCAAGTCATCCAGAAGTACTGTCGGCGCCGCTGTGGCGGATGTTTTCTTTGTGACAGATTGTTTTTTCGTTGCCATGGGGTTCCCTACAGCAGTTTCATGATTTAGAGATTGTCTCACGCAAAGTCGCAAAGTCGCAAAGAATTATTATGCCGTATCATTATCAGGCAGGCCGTGTACTACCCGCTTTATACCGTCTTTAATGAGGGTTTCCCCGAAATTAACGAGCAGCCCGAGCCGTGTTTTGCTCAGCCGAAGATAGGTCAGCAGCTGCTTGGCATGGACCGGAGCCAGTTTCTCCACGGATTTGAGTTCGATGATGAGTTTGTCTTCAACAATGAGGTCGGCGCGAAAACCTTCATCAAAGCTCAGGTCCTCCCAGACGATGGGCACGGATACCTGTCGCTGTGCCTGCAGGCCGCGCCTTTCGAGTTCTTTGGCGAGTACGGCTTCATAGACGGATTCCAGCAAGCCTGGGCCCAACCCGGTATGAATACGATAACAGGCATCCACGACGATTTTAGCAATTTCATTTTCGGTCATGTTTTGTCCTTTCTTTGTTTCACGCAAAGGCGCAAAGGCGCAAAGAATATCATTGATGTTTTCTTTCTTGGCGTCTTTGCGTGAGTCCTTATTCCTGTTCCAGTAATTTTGTTACATTCTCGGCGATCCTTGCCTCCAGTTCTCGTGCTTCGGCGTTGAGGGCTTCCAGTTCCTCGTTCTGTTCTTCGAGGCGTTCCTTGAAGTCGAAGTCGTCCTCCTCGCGGGCGGCGACGCCGACGTAGCGGCCGGGGTTGAGACTCCAGCCCTGGGCTTCGATTTCGGCGATGGTGGCGGCTTTGCAGAGGCCGGGTATGTCGGCGTACCTGGCACCCTCACCCCCGGCCCCTCTCCCAGCGGTAGAGGGGAGGAAACCATGTTCGGTCATTAATTCAGCGCTATCGTAGAGGTTCTCCGGCGCCTCGCCCCGGTACAGGCGCACAATGTTGGCGAGGAATTCAATCTGCGCCGGCGTCCAGTCCCGATGGGCCCTGTCAAGCTGGCGGTAGATATGCCGGGCGTCAATGAAGAGCACCTGATCGGCGCGGGTGGTCTTATGTTTCCCTTTGTCAAAGAACCAGAGGGTGCAGGGCAAGGTGACGGTATAAAAGAAGTTCGAGCCTACGGCGACCATGACATCCACGGAACGGGACTCGATGAGTTGTCTGCGGATATCGAGTTCCGAGCCACGTGCATCGGAGGCAGAGTTGGCCATGACGAATCCTGCCCGCCCGGAGGCGTTCAGGGCGCTATGGAAAATCTGTATCCAGAGGTAGTTGGCATTGTCCACCCGGGGCAGGCCGAAGGGGAAGCGCGGGTCGTCCTTGAGCCGATCCTTGTCCACGCGATCCACGTTGAACGGCGGATTGGCCATGACGCGGTCGAACTTGCCGGTGGACTGGTGGAGGTCTTCATAGTAGGCGTTGCCCTGGCGGATGTCGCCTGCCAACCCGTGCACGGCGAGATTCATCTTGCCCAGGCGCACGGTTTCGCCCACCTTCTCCTGGCCGAACACACTCAATTCGGCGCCGGGATTCTTTTTATGTTCCTGCACGAAACGGGCGCTCTGCACAAACATGCCGCCGGAACCGCAGGCCGGGTCGTAGATGCGCCCGTGGTAGGGTTCGATAATGGCGACTATCAGCTGTACGATGGCGGTGGGTGTGAAGAATTCGCCACCCTTCTGGCCTTCGCTCATGGCGAAATGACCGAGAAAATATTCATAGATTTTGCCGAAGGCGTCCCCCTCGATATCCATGGGCACCGAATTCATGGTCTTCAGCAGTTCCTTGAGCAGGGCATTCTCGAAGCGGTTGTAGGTCCGGGGCAGCACGTCTTTGAGATCGGGATTGGCCTCTTCGATAGCGCGCATGGCGTCATTGATGGCCGCGCCGATATTGTCACCCTCGGGCAGTTGGATGAGCGTGGAGAATCGCGACGCCTCCGGCAGATAGAGCACGCCCCGCGCCTGGTAATCCGCCGGGCCGATTTTGCGCCGCCCGCTGCTTTTGCCTTCCAGTTCCTTTGCCGCCGCCTGAAACTTGTGGTCCGCGTAGCGCAGAAACACCAGCCCCAGCACGGGCACGGAATACTCCGACGATTTCAGTTTGGAATTGGCCCGCAGTTCATCCGCCGCTTCCCACAAGCGGGCCTCAACGTTACTGCCATTATGATTCATGCATTCTCCCCTCGCGACACTCCCTGGAACCCACACAGAAAACCGTGCATGCCGGGATTGGATTATTACCACAGGCGAAATTCATAAGCTGAAACAGGGAGGCACCCTTTAGTAATGCAAGGCCGAAGTTAACACCGACCCGCATTTACTCCTATGGCCGCCAAAATCAGGCCGATATCCTGCTACCCCTGTTGCTGTCTTCTTATTTTGAACTGTTTCTTGTGTGAAACGCAACACTAGAGTAGTGACTCATAATCAAGGCAACTTAAGGAACATTGTTTTAAGTTATTGTGGTGCGGGCTTCCAGCCTGCCCGCCGGAGCAGGCAAGATGCCTGCACCACAAAATGCAGTAATAAATTAACTCAGCATAAGTTGTCATTAGCATGACTCACTACACTAGCGCAGTCCATCCATTCAAAACAAGCATAGGGATCCGCTGCCCATACGATTTCTGCCGCCAGCACCGAAAAAGCAGAGAGCGTGGGTAGACGCAAAACACCTCCGGACGCAAAAGAAGAGAAAGAAAGTTGGTGGGCGAGGCGGGAATCGAACCTGTACCCCTTGCAGAGAAGGGATTTTCTAACAGTTATATTCATCGATTATTTTAAACACAAATATTAACGTTCAGTTTATTAGCCCTCACTGCCGGACGGGAACCGCCTACACGACAAGAACTACATGTGCTACAGAAGATGCGGCGCATGCCGGAAACCGCTGACCCGCCAGGCCACACAGGATACAGACCTGGTGCGGTGTCATAACTGCCAACCGGGTTCCGGTTCGTCCAAGATTGAATAAGGAGAGGGTCGCAAGGGATCGGCCCTGTCGGCCTGCTCCAGTACCCATTTCAGCCACTTCTCCGCCTCTTCCCCCTCTGTAATCTGCCCGTCACGTTCGATCAAGAAGACCTTGACGGCCTCGGCGTACTCCCGTATCTGTCGGCTCCGGACCCAGCCCTCCACCTGCCGCTGCAGGTCCTCTAAGCGCCGCCTTTCCTCGTCCTTCAGTTCCTTCAGCTGCTGCCGCTTCTCCGCCATCTCCTGCTCACGCCGCTGTTGTTCTGCTCGCTCTATCTCCCAGCGCTTCTGTCGAGCCGCGTCTTCGAGCGACTTGCGTTGGGAATCTACGGCCGCCCTCACCAACAGTGCCATCGCTTCTTGCATGCGGGACTCGAGCGTTCTACCTGCCGCGTCCATCATGCTCAGATGCCCAGCCGAAAAGATTAGTATGCCCGTGGGCTCGCGCAAGTACTTACGCCCCTCTGGGTATCCCCATTGGTTCATCCTGAACTTCGGGTTATTCTTCATGAGTAGACTCTCCTTGATCTGCAACCAGACCCTCACGCCCAAGATTTCCACGTGGGCCTCCCTTTTCGGTCCAACGATATAACCTCGCTCATCGCAGGCCTTCACGAGGGTTTCCATCAGAAGGAGTGCCCGGTCCACCTGCCCCGGAGTCACCCTCAGCCCGAAAGCGCCGTTGACCACCAGCGCACCCGTGTAGTCCGGCTTTGCATTCGCGAGTCGGTCTCGGGCATCCCCCACCAGGGGATGCGGTCGCATCAGTTCCTCCACAACCCCCACTGCCATGGCGGGATCCTTCTCCCTCGCCAGCAGGGCGTCAGCGCGTGCGCGGAACGCCGAGTCGAGGAGGTCTGGTTCGGGCGGACGGACCACATGGACGACGGCGTCCTCGTGGTCACTGGGCGGCAGGTCCGGCTTGAGTTCCGCGCGACCCAGCCTCTGTCTCGTCCAATAGCCGCTCTCGGGGCGTGGGATGTTGTGTCTTTCGCATAGGTAGGGCAGGTGCCACTTCTTGATTCCCAGTGCCTCCGCGGCCTCCTTCTGGGTCACGTTCCACACCAGCTCGTACAGGTCTTTCCGGGTGTATTCCTTCTCGTCCATGCCGAGGTCCTCCTCCAAGGATACTACCACGCGAAACAGTCGAAGGTGAAGGAGGGGAAACTCTGAACGCCCATGGAATTTCCCCAAAAGAAGTGAGGGAACACCAAAGCATCGCCAAACTGACCGGAGGGAGACCGGAGCGTTTTTCGTGCACTCAGGGGGAGGCAGCGGGCACCGCTGCGAAATCCCCTTGCAGGACAAGGAGACAAAGTTGGTGGGCGAGGCGGGAATCGAACCAGCATCCCCTTGCGGGGAACGAATTAAATTGGGGTGCAAAAAACCTCTTGCCTAAAAAGGGAGTCAAATCCAGAAAAATTCTGGAGTTTCAGTATGATATTCATCGCGATTTTTCTCAACATGATTGTAGCAGCAGTATCCGCCTCCGGCCTGCCCACCTTCGAAGCGGGGGCCCCTATGGTTGTTACTGCAGGGAACGATGTCGGCTGGCAGGTCGCAAGTCCCGAAGAGGCGCGCACCGCTTTCCTGGAGCGTGGAGAACTTCGCTGCGGCCCGGAAAAGATGCGCGCGCACTGGGAAAAGCACGGCCCCCTTTACGCGGAACATGGGGTGACCGCCTTTGAACCATACGTAAAATGGATGCTGCTTGAGCCCGAGGAAGGCGTGTGGGATCCCGCTTTCTACGATGCCGAAGTGTCTTCCTTCAAGGAACATGGGCTGAAGTGGGTGCCATTTCTCATTGCGGGCCCGGCATACGCGACGCCGCTGTGGTTCAAAGAATCCGAAGAATCGGTGTTCGCCGTGGCTCTCAGGACCGGCCACGTGACCCGGGACCAGTCGATCTGGAATCCTCATCTCAAAGCGCGTATCCGCACCGGGCTGGAGCGGTTCTTCGAATACTATGACCACAAAGACATGCAGGCGGTACTCCTTGGCATCAGCGGCGTGTTTGGCGAATCCATCTACACGGCGGGTGGCAATGAGTGGACCCAGATCTGGGACGGTGAGTATCCCCAACATCGGGGCTGGTGGTGCGGCGACGCCTACGGGGCGGCCGACTTTGTCACGGCCATGCGCGAGAAGTACGAGAGCGTGGCGTCCCTCAACAAAGCGTGGGAGACCGATTTCGACTCCTTCGACCAAGTGGCGCCCTTTTTTCCCGATAAGAGTCACACCATGCGTGCCCGGCTGGACCTGATACGCTGGTATATGGGGGCCATGACTGATTACGCGGAATGGTGGGTTGCGACGGCCCGCGAATTGGCGCCTGACGTGCCCATTTTGCTTTGCACGGGCGGCAGCGGGGCTCCCGAACTGGGCGCGGACATGACCGCCCAATCGAAGATGGCCGCTAGGCATGGTGCGGGCATGCGCATCACCAATGAGGCATCGGACTATGCCGCGAACTTCCATCTCACCCGCATCATCAGTACCGCCTGCCGTCATTATGGGACCTATTTTGGGTATGAGCCGGCGGGGGCGGTGGACACCAGCGGCATCGTCGCGCGCATCTACAACGCCGTGGCGTCCGGGGCGTGGGAACTCTTCCATTACGACAATCCGCCGCAGGGCGAGCGCGGTGAGCAATACCAGCGCTACCTCGACCTGATGCGAATACGTGAACCCGTGATCGAAGTTGGCTTCTTCTGGTCGCGTACCTCCGCCGACCTGAATCTGCAGCGTGGACTTGAGGAAGCGGCCCGTGCCGTCCGAGACATCGTTGATGTGGCTTATATAGACGAACAACTTATCGACGACAGCGCGCTTGACGGGCTGAAGGTGTTCGTGTGGGCGTCGGGGGCTGTAACCGAAGCCAACACCGCGCAGGCCATCCAGCGGGCCGTAGAGAAAGGGCTCACCCTTATTGTGCCGGAAGGCTTTCAGGCAGAGAGTCCCGAAGGCGACCTGCTTTTCCCCTCCGAATTTACGAAACGCCGCAGCAAATCCAAGGCCGTGTCTCTTGCCGCGTTGTCTTCCAAGCCAAGAATCACACCCATCGGTGACGGTGCTGTCATTCAGAGTACAAGCAACCGGGCCGAGTCCGTGGCAACAGTACTGGCGGCGGTCATTCGGGATCCCGCGTCCTTTGGTGTTTCCGGACTATCGCCCGAAACATCCATAGACGCACAGCCGGATAATGTCTATGTGACTGTCACGACCCGGGATATCCTGCTCTATAACCACGGCGTCACGGCGCGCACCGTGGCCACGCCCTCGAAAACAGTAGAAGTACCGGCCCACACGATCGTTTCTGTCCCGCGGTAAGGGAAGACCGCATGAATACTACCCGACCTATTATTGGCGAGGGAGAGGTTACTGCAGGCGACCTGAATATTACAGATATACCTCTACCCAGTTATGCAGAAGCACATAAAAAATTACGTGGGATAGTGTGAGCGGAAGAATGTTCCGGAATCGCAAAAAGTACCATGCTGCCAGAAAACCGGCAGGAAAAGTTCCGATGACCTGCAGGGGAATTTTGGTGCCGGGAATATGAAAAGGGGTCCAGAAATGTGCCAGTGCGAAAAAAAGTCCAATGACAATTGGTAATCGCCAGTTGCCATGAAATATCTTCATTTTAGAAAAGCTGACCAGGCCCACGGAACATAAAAAAAACTGTTGTGGAAAGGCAGCCGGAATATATTCAACCATATTTCTTACGTAACGAAGTTCAAAAGACAAATTGTCTGAAAGAAGTAACCCGAATGCAGCAAGGCCTCCAATGCCCATTCCTGTTATCAGAACAAAAACAAATGCGGCTGACATATTGACAGGCTTAGTGATACCCCATTCATCCAGTTTCTCAGGATCACGGCGAGCGCGAAAAACAATATACAAGATGCAGACAAGGAAAGGAATAAGTGCATCAAGATTTCCCAAGTTCAAACCATACTTTATTTTAAGAAGTTTTATAACTGCAAAAACAACCCCAACAAAGATCCCCACTTGGATGTCTTTCCAATCCGGGTTATCAGATGAAGCAGAAAAATTGTCATTGCCTTGCATAATCATGTTTGTCCTTTGTTACAAAAAAGTATTTTCCGACTTCATTTTGTTTGCAGGATTAACCGTTATTGTTAGGTCGCTTATACTGCCGCTATAAGGACTGCATGAATTACTCCATCTATGCGGACCGGAATTTCATTATGGTGGGTAAGCATAACTTACTTAACTCTCCGGGAAGCAAGTTTTTCAAAACGCCCCGGTAGCCCCGCCGAATCTTGATGCGCCCCAAGGGAGATGAAATGGTGGGCGAGGCGGGAATCGAACCCGCATCCCCTCACGGGGAACGGATTTTAAGTCCGTCGTGTATGCCTATTCCACCACTCGCCCACGGGGGAAGTATAGCATCAGAAATACCCATTTTACAAGCCTTTTCCGGCGTTTTTGTGATTACCGCTATACCCCCGATAGAATCCCCCGAAACGGCATCGGATGACGTAAAATGTTACGTTTTGACGTCCGCAAGTGTGCCTTTTGATATACCCCCCCGGGGTATCGCTTCCGCCGCCTGTTTTTCTTCCATCGCATCCGCGCCGATTGTAAGTAATGCGGATACGGCATCCGCCAAATCATCAATCGTTGAATGGACATACACCCGCATGGATAAATCCACCGTGCTATGCTATTTATTGGAAAGTATGAAATATGAGATCTGTTTTTGGGCGGCTGTTCCTGTTCAACCTTATAAACAACCAACCAAGTAAAACGCATAGTGATTCCTTCAAATTTGCCTCGCCGAGGCGTCCGAAAGCGTCTACACGTCTGAGAGCGCACCGGCGAGGCTTTGGGTCAATACGTGATAGCGTCTGCGTGCATTATACCAAACCTGCAAGTTGAATTAGTGTGCCGGAAAGGGACAAAATGGTGCACAGCATGACACTCGGTTCGGGTGTGCATGGATGTGGCGGCAACAACCGACCCTGGTGATCACACGGGAACAGAAGCAAGAGTTCCGCAAAACCGAGGATGAAGGGGAACCATGTTCGAGCAGGCCTTTAAAAATATTGATGACGTGCTCTGGAAAGAGGCGGGCTGCACCACGGAACTGGACTACACGGAGCAGACGTCGTGGCTCCTGTTCCTGAAGTACCTGGATGGGCTGGAGGAGGACAAGGCGGCCGAGGCGGCGCTGGAAGGGCGCACGTACCGGTATATCCTCGACGCCCCCTACCGCTGGGAAGCCTGGGCGGCGCCGAAGGGCAGGGATGGCAAACTGGACCATAACAAGGCCCTCACCGGTGATGACCTGCGCGATTTCGTCAATCTGAAACTGTTTCCCTACCTGCACGGGTTCAAGCAGAAAGCCAGCGGCCCCAACACCATCGAGTATAAGATCGGCGAGATCTTCGGCGAGATCAAGAACAAGATTCAGAGCGGTTACAACCTGCGCGAGATCATTGATCACATAGATGAACTGCGTTTCCGTTCCCAGAAGGAAAAGCACGAACTGTCACACCTCTATGAGGCCAAAATACGGAACATGGGCAATGCCGGGCGTAACGGCGGCGAATATTACACGCCCCGTCCGCTCATCCGCGCCATCGTGCAGGTGGTCAAGCCCAGGATCGGAGAAACCCTCTATGACGGCGCCGTGGGGTCCGCGGGCTTCTTGTGCGAGGCCTTCGAGTACCTGAAAGCCTCGGGCAAACTCACCACCAAAGACCTGACCACCTTGCAGACCCGCACCTTCCATGGCAAAGAAAAGAAGTCGCTTGCCTATGTCATTGCCATTATGAATATGATTCTGCATGGTATTGAGGCTCCAAACATCATCCATACCAACACGCTCACCGAGAACCTCGCCGACGTTCAGGAAAAGGACCGCTTCGACGTCATCCTCGCCAATCCGCCCTTCGGCGGCAAGGAACGCAAAGAGGTGCAGCAGAACTTCCCCATCCGCACCGGCGAAACGGCCTTCCTGTTCCTGCAGCACTTCATCAAGATGCTCAAGGCCGGCGGCAGGGCGGGCGTGGTCATCAAAAACACTTTCCTCTCTAACACCGACAATGCCTCGGTCAGCCTGCGCAAGATGCTCCTGGAAAGCTGTAATCTCCATACCGTGCTCGACTGTCCCGGCGGCACCTTCCTGGGCGCGGGCGTGAAGACGGTCGTCCTCTTCTTCGAGAAAGGCGCCCCCACGCGCAAGGTCTGGTTCTATCAACTCGACCCGGGCCGCAATTTAGGTAAGACCAATCCGCTCAATGATGATGACCTCGCGGAGTTTATCAAGTTGCAGAAGTCGTTTGCCGATTCCCCCAAGAGTTGGACTGTGGATATCAAGAATGTCAACAAAACTACCTTCGACCTGTCCGTGAAGAACCCGAATGGCAACGAGGAAGTAAAACACCGCAGCCCCAAAGCCATCCTGGAGGAAATCGCCACACTGGACGCCGAGAGCGCGGCGGTACTCAAAAAAATCAAATTGATAATTGACAATGGATAATGGACAATGAAAAGAGGCAGGAAAAAAGACGTATCCCCCGTAGCGCCTGGCGACGAAACGGAACTTCTTGGACGTATTCGGGAACTTGTAATTGCCGCCCGCAAGACGATTGCCCGTGGCATAGACTTGGTGCAGGTACACACCAATTATGAAATCGGGCGTTATATCGTTGAGCATGAACAACAGGGGAAGATACGCGCCCGATATGGAAAAGAACTCCTGAAAACCCTCGCAGAAAGATTAACTGACGAATTCGGGCGGGGCTTTTCAAAGAGCAACCTTGAATATATGTGCCGGTTCTTTCTGTTGTATCAAGATCGTGTGCCAATTGGCCAGACAATATCTGGCCAAACTCTTGAGACGGCATGGACCGATACCGGAATTGCCCAGTATGCAACTGGGCAATTGGGCGTCATTCCCCTGCATATCCATCCTTTTCAACTGAGCTGGACCCATTATGTCATCCTGGTCGGGATTAAAAACCCTGATGAGCGTAGTTTCTATGAAATTGAGGCTGCCAGCCAGAACTGGACTGTACCCGAACTCAAACGCCAGGTTGCTTCTGGCCTTTATGAACGCCTGGCGTTGAGCCGCGATAAGCGGGGGGGGCGCCGCCTTGCCCAGAAAGGCCAGGTCGTAGACAAAGCGGAAGATATTCTCAAGGAACCCTATGTTCTGGAATTTCTGGGACTCGAAGAAAGAACCCGGTATTCGGAATCCGACCTTGAACAGGCTGTCATCAACCAACTGGAGCGTTTCCTGCTGGAACTCGGCAAGGGGTTCCTCTTCGAGGCGCGGCAGAAGCGCTTTACCTTCGATGAAGACCACTTCTTCGTGGACCTTGTTTTCTATAATCGCCTTCTCCGTTGCTACGTCCTCATTGACCTGAAACTCGATAAACTCACCCATCAGGACCTGGGCCAGATGCAAATGTATACGAATTACTATGACCGGCATGTAAAACTGCCCCGGGAGAATTCAACCATCGGCATCCTGCTCTGCAAGCGCAAGAAAGACGCTATCGTTGAACTCACCCTGCCCGAAGACGCCAATATACACGCCCGGGAATACCAACTGTACTTGCCCAGCAAGGATGTACTGAAACAAAAACTAAAGGAATGGATCGAGAAAGCGGAAGAAGAATCGTGATAATGGACAATGGATAATGGACAAGTGGTAATGGATAATGGATAATGGATAATGGATAATGGATAATGGATAATGGATAATGGACAATGGATAACGAAGAGTGACAAAATGATTTGCCTCGTGTTTATTCTCTTTCATTGTCAATTGTCAACTATCAATTGTCAATTAAATACGGAGTATTGAAATATGCCAGACATACGTTGGAAACAGCGTTTCAACAACTACCTCCGGGCATTTCAAACGCTGGGCAGGGGGGTGGACGTGGCGCATACCCGCGCGTTATCGGAGCTGGAACAACAGGGGTTGATTCAGAGTTTCGAATTCACCCATGAACTGGCTTGGAATGTGCTGAAAGACTACTTGGAGTACAAAGGGATTATGGGACTGGTCGGCTCCAAGGATGCGACGCGCATGGCCTTTAAGAATGGCCTGATTGAGCTGGGCGAAGACTGGATGAAAATGATAGAAGATCGCAACCTGACCTCGCATACCTATGACCCCGCTATCGCCCAATCGGTGGTGGAGGATATTTTGGAACGCTTTTATCCCGCCTTTGAGCGTATGACGCAGACCTTTAGCGCACTGAATGACCAGCCTTCCGAGGACATATGAAATTCGGGTTATCTATAAAAACGATTGAAAAGATCAATGCTGTTTTCGCACGGTTCCCGGAGATTGAAAAAGTGATCTTGTACGGTTCCCGTGCCAAGGGAAATTTCAAGCGCGGCTCCGATATTGATTTAACGCTCTGCGGTGAGGCGATAACGCCCGATTTGCGCGCAAAGGTGACCTCGGCACTGGACGATCTGCTGCTGCCGTATACCCTGGACGTGTCAATTTTTGACACCCTGAATCATGCCGAACTAAGGGAACATATCGAGCGGGTCGGCGTGGTGTTTTATGAGCGGGCAGACGAAGAAAACAAATGACAAGGAATAATGGACAAGGGTTAATGGATAATGGACAAGTGGTAATGGATAATGGACAATGGATAATGGATAACGAAGAGCGACAAAATGATGTGCCCCGCGCCTATTCTCTTTCATTGTCAAGTATCAATTATCCATTATCAACTAATGAACGGGGGTTGCTGTGAAGAAGGGGTGGGAGATAAGAAAGATTGGGGATGTTTGTGAAATTGTCAATGGTGGAACACCCAAGACTAATGTGTTGGACTATTGGGATGGTAGCAACCAATGGATTACTCCAGCGGAAATGGGAAAGCGTTCAACACCCTATATTGGAGAAACTGCAAGAACGCTTACAGATGCCGGGTTGGCAAACAGTTCTGCGTCGTTGTTACCTCCATTTTCTGTCATTCTTTCATCTCGTGCACCTATTGGACATCTGGTCATAAATACAAAGCCAATGGCTACTAACCAAGGTTGTAAGGGTTTAGTTCCGAGGAAAGAGATCCATTATCAGTTCTTATATTACTACCTCATAAGTATTGTTGATCTGCTCAATGACCTTGGAACAGGTACGACTTTTAAGGAACTTTCTGGAGGTAAACTCAGGGAAGTTCCAGCTCCCCTTCCTCCCCTCCCCGAACAGCGGCGGATCGTGGGCATTCTCGACGAAGCCTTTGACGCCATTGCCAAGGCCAAAGCCAACGCCGAAAAGAACCTCCTGAACGCCCGTGAACTCTTTGAAAGCCACCTGAATGAAGTTTTCTTTAAGCGCGGCAAAGGGTGGAAAGCGACGAAACTCGGAGCAGAAATTGACCTTCTCGCCGGATTTGCATTCAAGAGTACGCAATATACAGATCATAGTACGGCCATTCGCCTTCTCCGAGGAGACAATATCATCCAAGGCTGCCTTCGATGGGATGATGTAAAGAAGTGGCCAGCAAACAACTCCGCGATTTACCAGTGCTACCTTCTTCGTAAGGGCGATGTTGTGTTGGCGATGGATCGTCCTTGGGTTAAAGCAGGCTTGAAGCATGCAATTATATCCGCAGACGACCTGCCATGCTTACTTGTTCAGCGAACGGCGCGTTTGCGCGGTAAATCCAACCTCGACAATCGATTCTTGATGTATCTCATTGGAAGCGCAGCGTTCACGAGCCACATTGTTGGTGTACAGACTGGTATTGGTGTTCCACACATTAGTGGTCAGCAGATCAAGGATTTTGAGTTTGCTAGACCATCCATAACCGAGCAACGTCATATTGCGGACAATCTTGAAGCACTCCGCACTGAAACCCAACATCTCGAATCCATCTACCAGCGCAAACTCGATGCACTTGATGAATTGAAGAAGTCGTTGTTGTGCCAGGCGTTTACAGGGCAATTGACAAGAGGTAATTGACAATGGACAATGGACAATTGACAATGAAAGGCAGGGATGGTTATTTTTGTGAACCTGCGTAGTTATTAAAGGTTTTGAAGGGAATCTGGATGCCTGAAGACCAGAATATAGAGTGGAAGTCGTCCTGGCGCGATGAATATCTAAAATGGATTTGCGGTTTTGCCAATAGTTCGGGGGGTACGTTGGTTATTGGCCGGGATGACAAGGGCGCCGTGATTGGCATTACCAATGCCCGAAAACTGATGGAAGATATCCCGAATAAGACACGGGATATCCTGGGAATTCTTGTGGATGTGAACCTCCAAGCGAAAGGGAAACAGGAATACCTTGAAATTAACGTGGAGGCGTATCCCAATCCCGTAAACTATAAGGGGGAATACTATTACCGCAGCGGCAGCACGAACCAGGTATTGAAAGGCGCCGCACTGGACCGGTTCTTATTGCGCAAGCAGGGACGTCACTGGGATGGGATTCCGGTGCCGGGCGCTGGCATTAAAGACCTGTCGAAAACAGCCCTGAACACGTTTATCCAGAGAGCCCGGAAGAGCGGAAGGTTGGAGCCTGCTATTCTACGTGAATCCAGCGCCGGCCTTGTTGAAAAATTACATCTGCTGGATGGAAACTATCTTAAACGGGCGGCATTACTCTTGTTTCATCCCGATCCGGAACAAGTTGTCTCCGGAGCGTATGTAAAGATTGGTTTCTTCAGAACCAATACGGAATTACTTTACCAGGATGAGGTTCATGGCGACCTTTTCAGCCAGATTGAAAAGACACTGGAGTTGCTGCTGACCAAGTATTTGCGGGCGGGAATCAGTTACGAAGGGGTTCAACGCGTGGAAACGTATCCCGTACCCGAGGCGGCATTGCGCGAGGCGCTCCTGAATGCGATTGTACACAAGGATTACAGTTCCGGTGCGCCCGTTCAGATTAGTGTATATCCGGATAAGGTGTTGCTCTGGAATACGGGGGTATTACCACCGGACTGGACCGTGAAACTACTGCTGGACAAGCATCCGTCCCAACCGTTCAATCCCGATATTGCCAGTGTATTCTTTCGGGCTGGAATGATAGAGGCCTGGGGACGCGGTATTGAGCGGATGCTGGAGGCTTGTGAGAATGCCAGTGTGCCAATTCCGAAGCTGCGCTATGAACAAGCAGGGCTGTGGGTGGAATTTAATTTTTCAGCATCCTATCTTGAAATGACTACCCCAAAGACTACCCCAAAGACTACCCCAAAGACTACCACAGAAACTACCCAAGAAACTACCCAAGAAACTACCCAAGAAACTACCCAAGAAACTACCCAAGAAACTACCCAAGAAAAAATCCTCGCCCTGCTACGGCAAACCCCTACGGTGACGGGAAAACATCTGGCGGAAATAGTTAAAATTTCGGAAAGCGGCATTAAGTACCATTTGAATAAGTTGAAGGCTGAAGGCCGCATCCGCCATATCGGTTCAACCAAGGCGGGAAGGTGGGAGTTAATTGACAATTGATAATGGATAATTGACAATGAAAGAAATATAAGATGGGCACACAAAATAATGTGGTGAAGAAGAAATCCTTTGCGTTTGCAGTGCGGGTAGTCAATCTGTATAAATACCTGGCTGCGGAAAAGAAGGAGTTTGTCCTGTCAAAACAGTTGCTGCGGTCGGGTACAGCTATCGGCGCGCTGGTGCGCGAAGCGGAACAAGCGGAAAGCAAACTGGACTTTATTCATAAACTGGCCATCGCCCTGAAAGAGGCTAATGAAACGGAATACTGGGTTCTCCTGCTGCAGGAAACCGAATACCTGACCGCCAAGGAGGCCGAATCCATTCTAAGCGACAACACCGAACTCCTGAAATTACTCACGAGCATCATCAACGCAACGAAAAAAGGCATGCACAATTGACAATGGATAATTGACAATGGACAACGGAAGAAGAAAACGGCGACTATTGGTTACAGAAAGCGATGTGGCGTTTTGTTCCGTGAAATTCGATGAGTTTAGACGCAGGATATTGCCAAGCGGACATGAAGAACCATGATATATGCAAGAAAAAATGTTTTGTGTTTCATTTTTTTGAAAATATGAGACACAAAGACGTTTGCGTTTAATATATGAAACACAAAAACCGGGTTAGGGAGCGGAAATAAATGAAAAGGGACCGTTGATAATGGCCAGTTTTCCTTTACCCATTGTCAATTATCCATTGTCAATTATCCATTACTTCTCATGAACGAAGCCGAAACCAGAGCCGAAATATATTGACCCTGCCCTTGCGGAGGCGGGTTGGGGCAAGGTGGAGGGGAGCCGTATCCGGCGAGAGTATCTGATTTCTCCGGGGCGCATTGAAGGCCCCGGCCGGCAGCCCAAGGCGCTCAAGGCCGACTATGTGCTGGAATATCGCAATACCAAGTTGGCGGTGCTGGAGGCAAAACCCTGGGACGCCGAACTGACGGAAGGGGTGGGGCAGGCGAAGAATTACACCGCCAAACTGATGTTGCCCTTTGCCTATGCCACGAACGGGCAGGGCATTTACGAGATAGACATGAAAACGGGGCAAGAAGGGGAAATAACCTGTTATCCCACGCCCGAAGAACTCTGGGACCGCGCCTTTGCCGAAGTGAATGTCTGGCGCGACCGCTTTGCTGATGTACCCTTCGAGGACCGGGGCGGCTATTTCCAGGCGCGCTATTACCAGGACATCGCCATACAGCGGGTGCTGGACGCCATCGCCAACCATAAGAAACGCATTCTGTTGACCCTGGCCACGGGCACGGGTAAAACTTTTATTGCCTTCCAGGTGGCGTGGAAACTGTTCCATGCCCGGTGGAACCTTTCTGCAATTGATAATGGACGAGGGATAATTGATAATGGACAATTGACAATGGATAATGGGAAGGCGGTCCGGGGTGAAGATCATTGTCAATTATCAACTGTCAATTATCAATTACGCAGGCCGCGGATATTATTTTTGGCGGACCGGAATATTCTGGCGGACCAGGCGTATAACGCCTTTTCAGCGTTCCCCGAGGATGCGTTGGTGCGCATTGCCCCCGATGAAATCCGCAAGAAGGGCAAGGTGCCGAAGAACGGCAGCCTGTTCTTCACCATCTTCCAGACCTTCATGTGCGGGCCGGAGCAGACCGGGTGGTTCGGGGGGTATCCGGAAAACTTCTTTGACTTGGTGGTGGTGGACGAATGCCACCGGGGCGGCGCTAACGATGAGAGCAACTGGCGGGGTATCTTGGAATACTTCGCGCCGGCGGTGCAGTTGGGCCTGACGGCCACGCCGAAGCGGCAGGAGAATGCGGACACCTACCGCTATTTCGGCGAGCCGGTGTATATCTACTCCCTCAAGGAGGGCATCAACGACGGATTCCTGACACCCTTCCGGGTAAAACAGATTGCCACCACCCTGGACGAGTACGTGTATACGCCGGATGACACGCTGATGGAGGGGGAGATCGAAGCGGGTAAACTGTACACCGAAACCGACTTCAACAAAGTCATCGAGATCATGGAACGCGAATGGAAGCGGGTGGAACTCTTCATGTCCCAGATCAACCAGAACGAGAAGACGCTGGTCTTCTGCGCCACCCAGGACCATGCTCTGGCGGTGTGCGACCTCATCAACCAGATGAAGACGAGCCGGGACCCGAACTACTGCCAGCGGGTGACGGCCAACGATGGCGCCCTGGGCGAACAGCACCTGCGCGACTTCCAGGACAACGAAAAGACCATTCCCACCATTCTGACCACCTCTCAGAAACTTTCGACCGGCGTGGACGCCCGCAACATCCGCAACATCGTGCTCATGCGCCCCATCAATTCCATGATCGAGTTCAAACAGATTATCGGCCGCGGCACCCGCCTATACGACGGCAAGGACTATTTCACCATCTACGACTTCGTGAAGGCCCACCACCATTTCAGCGACCCGGAATGGGACGGCGAACCCATCGCCCCGGAACCGTGTCCAAAGTGTGGTATGTCTCCCTGTATATGTGAGAAGCAGCCTTGTCCCGTTTGTGGTCAACGTCCGTGTATATGCCCGCCTAAAATCTGCTCAGCCTGTGGGCAAAGTCCTTGTATATGCCCACCTGGTCCTTGTCCAAAATGCGGTCAGCGCCCGTGCGTGTGTAAGAAGAAGGTTAGGGCAAAGGTCAAACTCGCCGACGGTAAGGAACGCACCATACAGCACATGATGTGTACCAGTTTCTGGCATCCTGACGGCACGCCCATGTCAGCACAGCAGTTCATGGAGATGCTTTTCGGGCATTTGCCTGACTTCTTCAGGAACGAACAGGAACTGCGCGAACTGTGGAGCAGGCCTGACACTCGGGCCAAACTCCTCGAAGGGCTGGCGGAAAAAGGCTTCGGCAAAGAGCAACTCGCCGAGATGCAGAAGATTATTGATGCCGAAAAGAGCGACCTCTTCGACGTGCTTGCTCATATTGCTTATGCCATGCCGCCGCTCACCCGACAGGAACGGGCCAGCAACGCCAGAACCAGCATCCTGGCCCGATTCAACACCAAGCAGCAGAACTTTCTAGACTTCGTTCTGTCCCACTATGTGAACGTCGGTGTGGAAGAACTGGACCAGGCAAAACTGACGCCCCTGCTCCGCCTGAAGTACCACGACTCCATTTCGGACGCCATCGCCGACCTTGGCAGACCGGAAGAGATCGGGCAGGTGTTCGCGGGGTTTCAGAGGTATTTATATCAAACTTAGACAATGAGGCAAAAGGAGTATGAGCGTGATTATGATGACAAACAATAAATGGCGCGAAAAAGAGTCGTGTGTTTTACTCCTCCTCTTATGCATGACGTATACACTGATCAGTGTTCAACGCGCACAAGTGGAAGAATCGCAATTTGGCAAAGCGGCATCAATTTATATTGCTTCGTTTGTTCAAGAAAACGACCTGGAGTCTTTAAAACTTCGGGCGGAACAGGGGGATACCAACGCTCAACTCAACTTGGGGTGGATGTATTTTCATGGGCAAGGAGTTTCGCAAGACTACTAAGAAGCCATGAAATGGTACCGCAAAGCGGCAGAACAGGGGAACGCCATTGCTCAATTTAACTTGGGGGTGATGTATTTTCATGGGCAAGGAGTTCCGCAAAACTATCAAGAAGCCATGAAATGGTACCGCAAAGCGGCAGAACAGGGGCAAACCGACGCTCAAAACAACTTGGGACGGATGTATTACAACGGACAAGGCGTTCCGCAAAGCTATCAGGAAGCGATGAAATGGTATCATAGATCGGCGAAACAGGGATATGCAGCGGCGCAACATAATTTGGGACTGATGTGTGCCAACGGTTATGGGGTACAGAAAAATGATGTTGTAGCTTACTCATGGCTGAATCTGGCGGCGGCTCAGTACGCGGAATACGCTGAAGTACGAAACGTAGTTGCACAAAGAATGACTGCTATGCAGATTGCGGAAGCGCAGCGGTTATCCGCCGCTTTCGTGGCCAAACTCGAGTGGACGGGGGGTGTAGATACTGCACCTGCGTCCCCCCCGGTTACATCTCCTTCTCCCGAAAATGTTCCCATCGGCAACGGTACCGCTTTTGCTATCAGCAGTTCAGGGGAGCTGTTAACGGCCGCCCATGTCGTACAAGGCACCCGCCGTATAGAAGTGTATGGCAACGGAAATACATATATGGCAGAGGTTATAAAAGTCGACAGCACCAACGATGTTGCGTTGCTGAAGGCGGAAGGCACCTTTACCGCCCTCGCACTTGCGCCATCCAGTAATACAAGCCTTGGCACCGAAGTATTTACCATAGGCTTTCCGAATGTGGTTGTCCAAGGAATAGCGCCCAAACTCACCAAGGGTGAAATCAGCAGCCTTGCCGGGGTGCAAGATGATCCACGCTATTTCCAGATAAGCATACCGGTCCAGCCCGGCAATTCCGGCGGTCCCCTGGTGGACATGCAGGGGAAGGTGATAGGAATTATCGCCGGCAGCATAAATCAGAAAGTCGCTGTGGAAACCACAGGTACCCTGGCCCAGAACGTAAACTACGCGGTCAAAAGCGCCTATATCCTTCCACTTTTAGAGTCCGTACCGGGCCTTTCCGATGAATTGGCTGCAACCACCAAAAAGAGTTCTTTGTCAGCAGAGGCGGCCATAGCACGGGCGGAAAAGGCTACTTTCCTCCTTGTGACGTACTGAACGTATTTGCATTGGATAGACAGGGGCTTTGCAGGGCTTACAGGTTAATTTCGTAGACCTATGTTTTTTAAAAAATTTTTGCCACATTCTGTGAGTGGCCCAAATGTAAGTGAGGATGAGGCACGATCCCCCCCTTCCCCCCCCCTCGAAACAGGGCCATGAGCGACAGACTCCCCCCCCGACCCCATAGCCGACATCACTCGTATGCTGGAGCGTCTGATTCCTCTTCTCCAGAACACGTCTCTTCCGCTAAACAATCGGTTATCGTTGCTGCAAGCAAATTTAGAGCAGCTAATTCGCCTGATTCCTTTAATTGACGCCTCACCAACGCGCCCAACGCCGGATACACCGCCGCGTTAATATTTCCGTCCAAGTCTACAAACAGCATAAGGACATCTCCAATCTATACTTTACTTCAAACAAGCCAAAAAGGTAAGCTTTTTTTTGCCCCGACAGCCTACCTCATCAAACTCCCGCCGAAAGCAGCATACATTAAACCCTTCATGACATTTCCCTTCCCGCCTCCTTGCCCTTCAAGACATCCGCCAATATCGTGATCAAGTCATCCCGTGACAGGTCCGCCAGTGCCGTCCGGATAACCTCCATCCGTGACGTTTTTGCGTCATCGGGTGTGCTTTTCAGTGTGCCTTCGCCCTCAGTATCCCCGAAAACCCCTGTAATCATTGCGTTATTTGAGGCTGCCGGACGGATTTTAAGTCCGTCGTTTATGCCTATTCCACCACTCGCCCACAAGGGAAGTATAGCATCAGAAACATGCGTTTTACACGACGTTCAAGATACAGCCATTTAAGATGCTGTTGTGTTTGCCGCAATGCGCTTGCCGAAAGGGTGCGGCCGGGAAGCCGCTTAAGGCCGAAGAAGAAAGAGGCGAGACTTCTTTAACACCTTTTTGTTTGGAGGAGGGAAATAACCATCTTTCCTGCCTGCAAATCCACAGAATGATGACCTTGAACGGAATAGGGTATTTTGCTGTACCTGTCGGATCTACCAGGAATCGGCAGGGGTATCGGCGTGGGCCCCAAAGGGCTGCGTTACTGAACCTTAGGATCCGTCAATGAATTATCTTTACAGATGCAGACAGATGAATAGCCCCGT
>JAEAMG010000819.1_pt1 | contig 30000 bp, 27 predicted proteins | sample 8958741 | NCBI WGS metagenome assembly JAEAMG01 (sample SAMN16933256, study PRJNA681125) | bioreactor sludge metagenome | isolation source: anaerobic bioreactor treating anionic surfactant - SDBS | place: India: Bengaluru | collected 2019-02-28 | reverse complement strand
TGTAGGCTTAATGTTTGCGTACTCTATAACTTTTTCTAAAGAAATACACGGATGAATTGAAGTATGTAACTTTGTCAGTTTGAAGTAGATAGGATTTCTTGCGAGCCACAAAAAAGGAAAACACTACCGCCCTAAGGTGCTAGACGGCCTAGAGAGATTGCTGGGGCTCTGGAGCTACATTAAACTAGGAGAAGACAGAAGTGCAGAAAGGGCGATTGCGACGACAAACGTGAAGAGAAACACCAGAGCCCACTCAGCCCCTGTCTTACACTTAATAATAGGGTGTTTGAAGGTTATATTGCTATGTGGTTGGTATCTTGCAACAACATCTCAATAGAAAAGCAAGCTCCCAAAATCCCATCGCTATTTCTATATCAAATACCTGAGTTGCCATAACAATAGTCTTTAGTAGATGCCGCCTTCCTTGAAGTAATGGTTCTCTTCTTTTTTTGGTCCAAAAGAACGCACACCATCCTTTTTTAACTGGCATCTAAGCTCATGGGCATATTCTTTGGTTATTTCTCGCTTCTTTTCTAGATAAGCAATAATTTCTTCCGCTTGCACTTCCGTATCACATCGGCGCAGGAAATCAACAGCTTGGGGATTGAAATGACGGAGTTTATCAGGATTCTTTGTGGACTCCGTGAGTTCTTCTTCTGGCTCATGGCATTCATCGCATTCGCATTCTTCATGCACATCTGTCTCCGTTTCGGCATCCAAGGGATCCTTGCGAATTCCATTGATTGGGACTTTTGTTTCGCCATTTTCTAGTTCTTCATATAGATTAGGAAACATCTTCTTGAGGGACTTCTTGTCAAGGGCCATAGGCATCCATTAGTAAAAATACTGATTTCGAGGTTTATTTTCTTTATCGATCCAAAAATGAAATTTCATTATTTATTATGGAATAAATTTCTGGGTTGGGTTGTGTTCGAGGACTTTTTCTAGCTCCTTTATGTTTAATCCTCTTATTTCGTCGCCGAAGGTTTCGCATCGCCGCTTTCTACCTGCTTCTTCTTGACTGCGGGCAACGATTTCAAGTCCATATCTAGCTTGTGTTAGAGCATAGATGTGGAAGGATTCTAAAGTAGCTCCTTTTTTGTTAACGGTCATCCAACCAGTCCTTGTCACTTTTACACCAGCTCCCTTGAGAACCTTAAGGATTTCTTTAGGTTCATCGGTATACACGGCTACGTCTACGTCGCTACCCTGCTTGATAGTTCCGCGCCATACACTCCCAATTAGAATCGGACAAAAACTACTCAATAACCTCATAATCTCTAAGGCTTGTTTACGCATCTGGATGAGGCGGTCTTTTCTAGCCTCACCTTCATTTTCTTCCGCTACTTTATCCAACTCTAAAGCTACTTCGAGGTTGGAAGGCAAAAAATGAGCACCAAAGGTTTCAGCTGCTTTTATTTTTGCTTGTTTGTATTCTTTTTCTGCCCCAAAATAAAGAAGAGCAGCTGCTTCCCTTGCGACTCGCTGTTTTACGCCTAAATCATCATTCAAAGAGTTTACCGTTTAACGATTGTTTCGTATAACTGTACAGTCTTCTCAGCGATATTGTTCCATGTGAACTCGGCCAGAACACGTTTCCTGCCATTTTTGCCGAGTGTTTTTCGCCATTCAGGACTTGCTAGGGCATTGACTACACCCCACGCTATGTCTGAGGGGTTGTTTGGGTCTATGTGGTAGCCGCACTGTTCGGGGCCACAGCAGATTACGATTTCACGCATTCCACTAACTCCTGCGGCGCCTACTACTACAGGTTTCTCCATGCTCATGGCTTCTAACGCTACGATACCGAAGGGTTCATAGAAACTGGGAAACACGGCTAGATCGCAAGCTGCATAGTGCGTTATACGTTCTTCTTCGGGGATAAAGTCAAAGCAAAATTTGATGTAAGCATCCATTTTTGTCATTCGAGTCAGGTTAGTTAGATATTCTTGTAAGTCGCCGACGCCGACGATTACTAGTTTAGCTTTGGGTATCTTGGCTAGTATATGAGGCATGGCTAAAATTAGTCTATCCACACCCTTAACACCAACTAAGCGCCCCAGAAACAGAATCATGAATTCGTCATCCATGACGCCATATTTTGCCCGGATACGATGCAGATCCTCTTTAGAGACGTTTTCAGGGTTATACTTCTTAGGGTCTACTCCATTATAGCTAACTTGGATTTTTTCCTTGGGAAAACCAATCCCGACGAGCTCATCTTTCATGGCATAAGAAACAGTAACAATCATGTCAGCCATTTTTCCTGCACGTAACTCAATGTTGCTCACCACACCGGAACCTGTACCCATCGTTCTGCCTTTTTCGGTCGAGTGTACATGGAAAGCAAAAGGCAAACCAGTTTCGCGTTTTACTGTTATGCCGCCCATGGCTGAGAGCCAATCGTGCGCAACAACAACATCATACTTCATTCCTTCTTTTTTGATTAAGTCATTTATGAGTTTACCAGCTGAGAAATAATTATAAACCATGAGTTTACCGAAGAAATGTAAGCCTCTGCCCCATTTTCGTATGTCTTCGGCGATCACGTCAGGTAATGAGTCAGAAATATCGAGGTGTAGTGGACGGTGAACTTCTATACCCCGCCAGATTTCTCTAATAGGCATCGAACCCTCATCATCGTTCATTGTCAGGACCGTTACGTCGTGGTCGTTTAACACAAACTTTCTTGTTATTTCTGCAGCGTAAGTGCCAAGGCCGCCAACGATTTTTGGCGGGTATTCATAGACAAAAGCAGCGATCTTCATCTTATGGTTTCACCTTATATCATTTAGGATTAGGAACATATGTACTAAAGCTTTGCTTAGTTATAATCGATTTCTTAATTCTACATTCTTCTTTTATGGGTTTATGGGGAAAAGTTTGATTAGCATGTCTTACATACCAGATACAGGCAGGTGCCGTAAATGAGTTTATCACCTATCAAACGAGAATTGCTAGAATCTATGTTCATATGCGAAAAACCTCAGAAAGCCACTGAAATCGCTAAGGATGCTAAAAAAGATTTTCAACCAGTCATGATGCACCTCTTGGGACTCACAAAAATGGGATATGTCGCGTCTCCAGAAAAAGGGCTCTACTTAATTACCGAAAAAGGAAAACGCGCAGTTGGTATACCAGAAACTACTAAAGAAAGAGCAACAGCGATTTTATCATACAAACCCCATGAAAAAGCATTTCATTTCTATACCACAGTCGACAAACCTCTAAGCTTGCATGCACATAATTTACGAGACTTCGTAACAAAAATCGAGAAAGTAGAGGTAATATCGCTAGAGTTTCATCTCAAACGCGGAGACTTTGAAGCATGGTTCAAGGGGATAGGCGATGAAGCACTCGTCAAGAAGATGACTCTTCTTAAAAAGCAAAACCTTACCGGCGAAACACTCAGAACGAAACTGCGCGAAATCGTAGGCAACCGTTACCGTATGTTAGCCGAATTCACAGGTCAAGTGTTCCCTGAAGACCAAACCGAACAACACCACCATATACATGAACACACACATACTCATGACAACTGTGAACACAGTCATCCGCATGACCATGGACATGGCCACGAGGATGAGCATGACCACAAACACTCAAACCAAACATAAGCTACTTTCTTAACGACTCCAGATTCTTCTTTGCCTGATGATGTTGCGAAAAGAAACCATTTAGCATACCGCAGGCGAAGTATTCGGCACAACTAGCACAAGTTAAATAATTCTTTGCAGTGGCGCATTTTTTTATTGGACAGGTCGTACAGCCGATGTAATCATTTTTTGAATGACAGCCTTCACATTTGAAATCTTTTGGCTCCATATCTTTTGGGAGATACTCAGCGTAACGTACGAACCATTCCTTTGCAGTTTTTTCCCTTAGTACTTCATCATTCATTGCTGTCGCTATGTATATGGGGCATTGGTAACAGTCTAAACCGCAGCAACCAAATTTCGCTTCCATTAAATGTTTCTCCGAGTTCTAAGGTGAATAGAGTTATTAATTTTCCAATTTTCGATGTGCTAAAAAATAAAAAAGAAAAAAGAATTTTAGGTCACTTGACTGTATACTGGGTGCCCCTTGAACTTTAGAATAGTCTTAGACCACTCTATCGTTCCACTTGGCAACCTTGTACAGAAAGACTGAACTGTAGCGCCGTCGGCGGTAAATCTTACACCGTCAAGCATTTCACCTTTAGTGATGCCTGAAGCTGCAAAAATCATCTCATTACCCCTGGCGAGTTCTTCTTCAGTGTAGGTTTTATCCACGTCCACACCTGCTGCTCTTAAGCGATCCATTCGTCCTGCGTCATCTTTCTTGTCTTTCCAAACCTTAACCAGCATGGTTCCGCCGAGGCATTTTACCGCGACAGCTGCCATTGTGGCTTCTGCTCCTGCACCTGCACCGACCAGGAGATCAATGCCTGTGTTGGATAAGCAGGTAACGATAGCGCCTCCGATATCTCCGTCAGAAATAAGAACAATCCTCACGCCAAGCTTGCGAAGACGCCCCAATATTTCGTTGTGACGTTCGCGTTCCAGCATAATCACAGTAAAGTTGGAGAGCTCCAGTTTCTTGTAAGCTGCAACAGTCTTGACTATGTCTTCGATTGGCATGTCAAGATTGATTTTGCCTTTGGATTTGCCGTCGGTGGCGACTTTGAAATAGTAGCCATCGTCTGGTAACACCTGTAAGCAACCCGCGGGAGCACATGCAAGAGCGGAGATAGCGTCTTTTTTGCCTTTAGAGGTAGCAGTGGTGCCGTCAACTTGGTCGATGACGAATTCAACTTTGGGACCGTTACCGGTACCGACTTTTTCTCGGTTGTTAAAAGCTGGGGCGTTGTCTTTGGGTCCCTCGCAGCAGATCACTTCGCCGTCCACTTCAGTCTGATTAAGTGCTGCACGGCTAAAATCAAGGGCTGTTTGATCTACTTTATCAGGATCACCTTTACCGATGTGTAGGGCAGCGCCAACTGCACCGGCGGTGGTGATTCTGGCTAATGCTGGAGCTAAAGATCTTAGAGATGTCATGTCAATCACTTACTTTTTCTTTCATTCATCCATAATTCAACGAATTCCATATAGTTCTGGGAGATACGCTCAACGGTGGCTTGCTTGTCAGCCTTACCTGCTCTATAATCAACAAGTGGATCCCAGAAGATTGTTCGGCCAACTGCAAAACCGATGATGCCTGGGATTTTTGCGCCGACACTCAACCATTCTTTGACTTTATCCTTAGATTCGCCGCGTCCCAAGGTGATAACACCTGTTTTGCGTCCGCCGCTTTGGCATTGCTTCACAATTGCCTTTGCATCGGCGACTTTGTCGACTCCCTCAAGCTTCCAGATTGCTGGTTCTACGCCGCCGTCTTGGATTTGCTTTATGCTTCCACACATGAGTTTGGGGCGCAGTTCCAAGTCGTACTTGGCTTTGTCTCCTCCTACACTTGCCAATTGCGCAGGAGTAGCCGGTACGATGAGTTCAAAGAGGAAGGTTCGTTTGGCTTTGGATAGATACTCGCTAAGCTTCTTGAGGCGCTCTAGCTGACGCTTATTAATTACTGCGTCGCTTTCAGGATTATAACGAACCAGCACCTTTAGGAAGGTTGGATCGAAATCCTCGATGTGCTCATCGAATTTATCGCCATATTCAAAGTCAAATTCGTCTTGACCAGACTTCTCAGCAGGCATAGCAAAATTGAAACCAGTCTTTTTAGCTTCGCGAAGGACACTGGCCCCGAATTCCTCATCAACTAGCAAGCCAGCAATTTCCTTTGGAACCTTCTTTTTAACTGCGAGCTTGAAGCCATCAAAAATTATTTGCTTGGCTTCTGAAATCTTAATTTTTTCTTCGGCAGTTGGGGGGCGCCCTTTAATTCCAAAGAGTTTTTCAATAAAAGAGGCTCGATGATCAAAAGCTAAAATTAACAGATCTTTCTTAGACCAGTCGGTCAACATATTCACCGTGCCAGTAACTTGTTTCTACTCAAATAAAACGTTATTGCTTAACCGTTTACAAACAAACATGCAATAAACAGGATATCAGGGCACAATTGCAAATAAATAATCTTACAGAAACTATGAAATAACAAAAGCACTAATATCAACTCCGAGGGCAGATCATGACCGACCCAAAGATAGTCACCATCAAATTACCTGAAGAAGTCTACCAAGAAATGGCACTCCGCATCCCAGAAGGAGACCGAAGCAACTTCATCCGAGAAGCCATAAGCGAAAAACTACAAAAAACACCTAAAGCAGACAAACTCTTAGCCCTCGAACAACGCATGATCCAGTTAGAGGAACAATTCGGCCAAATCAGAAAATACCTCGCCGACCTAGAAATCCTCACATTCCAACACGGCAAAATCAACCCTTACCAATTCGCACTCGACGATCTCGACCGCAAAATAATCGAGTACCTTATGCACTATAAAGCCACAACCACACCTGAGTTAGCGGAATACCTCAAAGTAAACCGTTGGCTAGTACTAAACAGGCTAAGAAAAATAGAAAAAACCTCCAAAAAACAAATCGGCAAATCAATAATCGAATACTACGCTGGCGAAAAGTCAGGTAAAAAGAAGGCGTGGTGGATAGACGAAGAATTAATCCAAGAATAGGATAGGTTAGCTTTAAATCACCCGTTTGTTTGGTTCATCTCTATTGTGGGCTCGTAGTCTAGCACGGAACGCCAGTACTGCTGAGGTCACCTTTGGTTTTTTCCTTTTGCAAAACCCAAATACCCTTTTTTCTTTTTTTAGTCTTGTTATTTTTTTAAGCGGCAGTTCTAGTCGGCATAGCAAGATTGGAGGCGCTTAGTTTTGAATAAGCCTCGACGGCGCGGACCTAAACACCATTCAAATGGTATGGTTCAAATTGAACACTCCCCGATTGAACTTGGTGTTTTGCCTAACCCTCTGCCTCAGACGGCTAGAGATATTCTGCTGGTTTTGGGCGCCGGCGGGACAGCTGGCAACGCGGCTGTAGCTGCCAACGTTGTTAAAAGCGCGGTTAGTTATTGGGCTAAACGGTTCGTTTCTTCTGGCGCCTTGATCGTCGATGAGGCAGAAACTATTCGTCCCATAGGTCAGCGTCGGGGAGAGCAGCGTTTCAACGCTGGGTACCCTAAATATTACAAGCTGACGCCTTATGGTTCAAAACTACTCACTGGGGGTGAAGAGTCTGGCCGGCGGGTTGTGGTGCTTGAGGATTATCCGGCAAAGTTACTGGTTTTGCAGGGGGAGCGGTCGGGTTCTGTGGATTGGAAGAAGCTGGGGGAGCCTAGGAATTGGATTAAGATGGGTTTTCGGGTTGGCGGTGTTATGGTGGAGAAGACGTCTAAGCATGTGATCATTCATCCTGGGCCTTTGCATGGTTTTAATGTTGATGAGTTGCAGGTTGAGAGCGGTCGTATTGTGGAGCGGGTGCGTTATATTTTGGAGGGGCAGTTTGGGATGCGGCTTGGTGATGAGGCTGTGTTTTGTCATGGTATGATGTGGCGGGTTTATCTGCCTGAAGCCAAGGAGTGGATTAAGCAGGGTGGAAGAGTTAAGGTTCCTGGTGTCGGTGCCTTGGATGCTAGCCCCGCTCCGTGGCTTAAGAGGCTGGATGGTGTGCCTCATGTGGAGTTTGAGAAAAAGGAGCATGCTGCTCTTGCACAGGTGTGGCCGCCTGTGGCTGTTGATTCTGGTAAGCGGAATGCTTCGGCGGCTGTGATGTATCCGCTTTATCTTGAGGAAATTCATCAAATGACTGTTTGCCTTTCTAATGAGGTTAAGGCTTTAAAGCAAGAGGTTGCCGATTTGAAGGTTACTCAATTTGAGTTTTGTTGCGTTCAAAGGGAGATAACTGCTATTATTCGTCAATTGTTTAACTTGGGCGATGATGGCGCCCCTGTGCAGTCGGGTAATGGGGAGAACGGTGGTCGCGGAGGTAAAGAATATGTTTCTTAAGGGTGTTGGGACTGGTTGGAATTATGCCTGTCTTTTCTTTGCTGGGTACATTGCCGAGACGTTTTTTGGCAGCAGAAAGCCTGCTCAGAATTTTAGCATTGTTTTTTTAAGCTGTTTAGGTTTCTTTTGTGCTTTATGCTGATTTTTGTATGCGGATCGAACCGAGTATTAGGTGCATTATGCATATAGAAAACCAAGCCGTTGTCGTGTATTCCTTTTTGTGGGTATACATTTGACAATAAATCGCCGCGACAGATTATAACTTGAGCAGTCTATGAATTGTTTGTCATTGTACTTCCAAACAAATTTACAGGCTTCCACGAGATGTCTTTTTTTCTTTATTTCTTCCACTAGTACAGAAAAGTTAATAGTATGAAAGTAAAATATTCTTACTGATGATTATGACAGAAGAGCTTGAAGTTACCACGATGAGTGAAAAAGGTCAAGTTGTTATTCCTCAGTCGATACGAAAGGAACTTGGAATAAAACCGAAAACCAAGTTTCTAGTCTATGGAAGAGGCGACACTGTCATAATGAAGAAACTCGCGTTACCTGACTTGAAGAAAGAATGGGAAGACCTCTTCAATCTGATGGACAAAAAAGAACTGAAACTATCTGATAAAGAACTTCAGCAAGAAATAGCAGAGACTAGAAAAGCAACCAGATGATCTGATGCTTCGAGTTGTCCTTGACACTAACGTTCTGATCAGTGCTATAATCTCTGAAGGCAAGCCACGAGACCTTTTAAGGAAGGGGATCTCAAAGGAATTCCAAATTATAACCTCAGACCAGCTTCTACGAGAGCTGGGTACTGTTCTTCGAAGACCAAAATTCAAGACTGATGAAGATGAAATCCACAGGATTATTCTTGCTTTGATGCAAGCCTCAGAAGTGGTCGAGATAGTCTCGAAATTCAACATAGTTGAAGACGATCCTAAAGATAATATGGTTGTTGAGACAGCTTATGATGGGAAAGCCGACCTCATTGTTTCTGGTGATTCTCATCTTTTAGAGCTGAAGAGTTTTAGTGGAATTAAGATAGTTAGTGTCAAGCAAATGCTCATCTGTATTGAAGAAAAGAATAGTTGATTAGCTTTATTGACAGCGTATTTATAAATAGCCTGTCAACACACTTCCAGCTTCCTTATAGAGTAAATGAAAACGACCTTTGTAAATCTATAGTGGTAATCAATCAGCAGTGTTTCCGTGCCGAGAATATATTTCTAAAATGTAATTATCTGATCTAAATTCTATTCATTGGGTTTTGTTTCTTTATTTTGTATTAGTCCCCTTTTCAAAGCTAAGAAAAAGAAAAACAGAAAGAACTGCAACAGACGCTGTTGATGATTGAATGATAAAGACTTAGTTGGCGCTGTCGAATTTAGGATCCAAAAAAAGAGAAAAGATGTGTGTTTATTTATTCCAAGTTACTGATTGAATGAACTCTATTGGCTGGAAGGCTTCTGCTTGGAAGCCCATATCAAGAAGGACGCTGACTGCATTTAGGTTGTATCCTGCTTTGATGTAGCTGTTTAGCACCTGTGGACTTATTCCTTCATCTAAGATAAGACTTTCAATATATTTCTCGTCATAGCCCAAATCGTCCATTCTCATCATAAATGCGCTCCAGGTATCATAATAGACTGTAAAGTAGTCGCCATCAGATACGGATATGTCATCTAGATAGTTGCTGTAGTATGTGGTTGTCGAGCCGTGGTAATGATCAATATGATCAACCCATACGTAACCATAGACTTCGTAGAATTCCAAGTCGTGTGTGGTTGTTGTAGAAATGTCGCTCTCATAGGGCATTTGATGACCGCCATCGCCATCTACATAAACCCACATATTCATTTGACCACCGTAGTAGAGATGTGTGTCATAGAAACTCACCGTAGGCTCACCTACAGTTATAGTACAGTAATCAGACCAGCTACTCCAAGTGTCATCTGAACATTGAGCTGAAACACGCACATCGTATATTCCTCTATTCCACGAATGCGTTGCTGAGCCCCACTCGCCATTAGACATCTCTCCCGAATAACCATAGCCACTACCATCATCCCAATCAAATCTGTATTGAATATTATCGCCATGGCTGTCAATTGAGCGTCCACTGAACTGGTATGTTATCCCTTCAGTGCCGCTTGTCGGACCGCTAATGTCGGGCTGCATTACATAATCTGATGGTTGGAAGTTTTTTAGGTGTATATTGCCATTACCGTACACTTCTAAAGTGCAACTATCATATGGGTCGTCATCATCAGGGATACCATCGCCATTTCGGTCAAAAGGCCATAGTGCAGAAAACTCTTGTCTTAGAGGGCTATCTGAGAAGTCATTACAATCTCCATTCCATGTATAAGCCGATGCTAGGTCGAGTGCATCATTTATTGAATTATCAAAGTTAAACGCATAGTTAAAAAATGAGCCAACCCAAGTCGACCAGCTGGGACCATAAGTACAACTACCGTCATACGCAATAGACTGGTTTAATGCCGCTGAGCCAAACTTGAAGCCAATGTAACATTGGGGAAAACTATCGGGATAGGTATAACCAAACTGACTCATTTCTGTTCCCGTTCTAGGATAATCTACCATACGATGAGTAAGACCCAATGGCATTCCAATCGGGTTACCTTCCGCCGTGTATCCTTGCAAAGTTACGTTAGCGGACATGCATGTATTGATAAAAGCAAAGTGAACTTTGCTTGGGGGGAATATTTCATACATATCCATGTCGTAGACTCCATGGCTATAGTCCGTGTAATAAGCCTTATTGCTAATATATTGAGAATATGTACCCCAGATCGTTCCAGAATCATCTTCGAACATAAAATGTTCTTCATTGGCAGGCACATCATAACCATCGACTAAGCCAGGTTTACCAGTTACACCGTGGTTCCAATCAATAATTGCTACATAATCATAATTGTCGTTCATGTAATTCGCTTGATAGAGGATGACGTCTTTATCCACTGCATAGTTAGAATAGCCGGTATAGCCATTTGCCGCTTTTAAGCAATTGGTTGCTATATAGCTAGTCATATTCGACGCTGAGGAAATTTCTGAGTTCAATTTACGCCAGCTTTGATAAGGTGGATTCACTGCATCCGAACTTCTGGAACCCCAAATAATGCCGACATTTGATGCACTAGCAGTTTGAACTAAAGGTAGGAAAACCACAAGCATCAACAAAATACAAAATAGTACGCCCATTAATTTCAAAAATCGATTTTTTCGAGTAGATAACGCCACTGCATTTTTCCCAAAAATCAAGGTGAACACTGCCAATAGCATACTTAGGGCGACTGGAGGTAAAATCCACATGGTTGAATTTCTGATTGAAGATTGACTGACTTCAGGTTGTACAAAATCATTGGTTTTACTATAATACTCTTCAGCCAATTGAGAATATTGCTCATTAACACTTCTGATTTCTTTAGTGTCTGCCCAAATATCGACTTGCAAGCCATATAGTTCGCCGTATACTCTGTTTAATACAAGACCAACTCGCCAAACTGGGTAGAGTTCAAAAACATTTTCACTACGGCTTACATTTGCACTGTATGATCCATCATAAGATAAACTAACCCACGACAAACTTGTGTTAGCATTGAAATTGGTTGGACTTATTGTATCTTCATCCAACTGCATTGACCAGGAATGTTGCTTAGCAACATCTACTGCAATTGCAACTGCCTCTTCTTCACTTAAGTTTATGACATTGCTACCTATAGGATAGATATCCCAGTTATCAAAGAATGATGATAAGAAGCCCTTTTCAAAGCTCATAGATACTGTTTTTGTATATGAAGCAACAACGCCATTAGATGTATACGACCATTTAAAGGAAGTACTATCGTTGGTTGTAGTAACTTGGAGTACTTTATCTCCAATTATTTTTGTAAGATTCTTGTCTGCAACAACGTTGTTTAAAGTATTACTGAAGTCTTGGTAAGCCAAGTCGCCAGTATACATTTGGTAATTAACAAGAAAAGCTTGAGCACTAGCAACAGATGTGTCTTGAACGATTTTAGTAACAATGGGGTCACCACTATTTTCTAGTGCATAAAGTCCATTTAAATTTCCGTTAGTAAAACTCAAAAACACACGCAATATGTTTTTGTCGGAAGCAAGGTTGTAGAGTACACATTCTTGGAGCACACCACCAAACGGTCTCATGTCAACAGTACTTTCTTCCGCTACTACAGTATATTTTGCTATGTCAAGACCCATTACATCACTCATAAAGTTCAGGCCTTTTTCTTTATAATTAGGTGTAGCAGCTTGTACACTCGGTGTTATCGACGCGCATATGAATGAAATTGATAAAAGAGTTAATAGTAATCCAAGTGCCACTTTTTGTTTTGAAGTCTTATCCATTTCTAATCAATCCCCCATGTTTAATTGGTATATGCTATCAATTACTCCTGCACAGGAAAAACGAGTACAGACCAATCATCGCAATATTGACTCAAGCACTCATTTGGTTTGTTGTTTGTTGATAACTAGTATAAGATATTTGTTAAATCATTTTTTTAAATCCAGTTGAGCGGCATAATAAGAACTTGCTCCATTTTTTGCGAATTGTTCTGCATACTGTTGGGGGATTCATATGAATTTACTAACTCTATCATTTACAAAAAGGGGATAGCATCCTACAAACAACATATCCCGCCGATTTACAACCCTAAAACGCATAGTCATGCTACCTTTCGTTAAAGAAAATCTGCCCCAATTAGCCAAGAGTTGAATAGTATAAATGTTTAATCATGAGATATTACCCCATTTTCCGTTTTTTCAGTTTTGAATTGAGGTTTATTGTTAACAATGTTATTACTAAATAAACCGAATTACTTAGTCATAAACAACTAGTGATGCTTTACTTTTTGTAGCTATTGATTGGAGGGCTTGTGTCTCTTTAAAAGAAGAATCAAAACCATACATACAAAAACAATAACTAAAACAGCACCCACAACAAGCACGTACGGAATAGACTTTGATGCAACGCTAAAGGAAACCGTTTTTGAAGCCCCAACATACCCAAAAGAGTCGCTAGCAAAAACAGTAACGTTATGCACACCATTCGATAATTCCGACAAAGTATAATTGCCAGTAAAAGTAACATTGTCGGCGCCATCAAGACTATAACCGAGCCAGCTAACAGGTCGATCTACAGTAAAAACCAAGGAGACATTTGATACATTATACGTCTGCGTCACAGGGGAAAGAACCCTAATTTCTGGCAAAGGGCTGAAACCGATTGGGTAGTATGCTTGATTAGCAGCTGTTACCTCCCCTGACTCAACATACCCACCAATAACGTATAAAACATCATTTAGGACAACACAGCCAAAATCTCTCTGATCAATCGGGTTCGGAGCAGCTGAACTCCAATCACCAGTTAGTGGGTCATAGACTTGATTGACTTGATCATAGTTCCAATTAATCAAGCCTAAAACATAAACACGCTCAGGAGCCCTAACACCAATCGTTGCACCTACACCAATACCAGCCTCAAAAACATCAGTGGTAATTTCGCTCCAGCTGTCATTTAGGGTATTATAAACAAACAAACGTTGACCTGTACTAAACTCCCCTGATACAAATATTTCATCACCCACAGCAGTTGATACTGGCGAGTTCCACCAAGAATCACTAACTCTGCCAGGAAAAGGCGTTTTCTCTGTCCATGAATCAGTTGCTGGATCGTAGACGTAAGTAAAATGCGAGCCTATCGCGTAAATTTTGCCGTTTACTGCATTAGCTTCAAATCTTGACTCAATAGTGGGCATGGATGCCTTTGTTTCCCAAGTTTCTGAACCTGTATCATAAACCTCAGTTATAGCGCTATGAACAGAAAAAGTATGCATAATAGACCCGATTTCTTCTTTCTCTACACCTACTATTCCGCCGATGCAGTAAATTTTGTTTTCAATGGAGGCTACCCCAAAATATGCTCTGGGAGTGGGCATACTTGGTTTTATTGTCCATGTGTCTGTTTTGGAGTCGTATTCTTCGTTTATGCTCAATAAATTTTCTACTTGATAAATGAAAGGAGCCGTAGAAGTACCACCAATTGCGTATATTTTATCGTCGACTGCGACAACACCTACACCTGCTCTGGGCTGATTCATAGGCTCCTTAGAAACCCAAGAATCCCCAATAACAGATACCCCAGCAACCGGCCTAATTACAATAATGCAAGAAAATAGAACAATTACTGACAGGATCACAGCGAAGCTCTTTTTCATTACATATTAATCACTTAGCTAAAGTTATAAAATTTACGCGGTTTTTTCTCCAAGAATAGGATTTTTCCTTCAGATAATTATTCAATAAGTTACCTGTTTAGAATTCAGAATGGTAAAACATACATTTTTTTCAATGCAGAGAGCTGCATGCTGACTTGTCGAGACTGCGTGGAAGTCTAATTTTGTTAGATGCCGTTAAGCATAAATAGTAATGCAAATTTTTTATTGGCAGTCTTATTGTCGACGACATTACATAAACTCTTCTAATCTTAGGGGGGTAGGAATCTTTCAATTCTGGAAAAAGAAGGCATACTCATCAATGAATATCCTGTGAAGGTTAGGCATGGCAAAGTCAGGAGTATAAGGTTGAACCGGGAGAATCCAAAAACCATGTTGTTGCTTGCGGCACTAAAAGCACTTGACGGCGGAAACAAAGTGAAAGAGCCAATTTTTTTCTTCTCTTGAAGTTGTTGTTACAAGCAAAAATAGAGTTGCAACGAAATAGGTAGTGTAAAATCCTTAGCGCACGGTTCCCATATTCTATTTTTAGTCTTCAGGGTTTAATCAGGTTCCCAAAACACTTTTTAAACTACAAGCGGCTTCAGTTATCTGGTTTTGTTGCTTTGTTCTGTATTAGCCCACGTTTCAAAGCCAAGAAGACAAAGAACTGCGAAAAAGCTGCAACAGATGCGGCTTGTATTGTGTGAATAGAGTTTATTCCGGCCACAGCTCCACCGCCCAAAGTGCTAAAAAAAGTTACAGCACTAATAATCGCTGCATCAATGAGCGCATTAGCCCAATCGAATTTACTTTCAGTAATACTTGTTAGCGTGTTTGAGCAGCGAATAACGAATCCCTTGACGGTCAAGGTTGGAACGAATCTTTTCTTCTTTAGGCAATCGGAAATATCCATTGCTTTAGTCATTTTTTACACCTTTTGATTACTGTGCAGCTTGTTTTTTGTCAACGCTTAAATATCTGTAAATAGAACTCTATTTACAGAGGCGATATTGTGCCATCCACATGCCCCATATCCTCACCGCTTACCCCAAGCCAAAAAGACATTTGGGCACTCCTCAGCTCAGGTCTAAGCGTAAGCAACATAGCCAATAAACTCAAGACCACACGCCAATATGTCAACCAAACCCGCATAGCAGCCCAAGCCAAACTCTCAAGCACACTACTAGAAGTAGCAGAGGTAAACGGACTGCAAGTCATCAAAGTAGTCCCACAACAAGCCATTTTACTCGGTTACCATCCTACCCTAAAAAAGAAAGCCATTATAACCTACACTACACGCCATGGCTTAAAAGTCTGGTATTGGACCGATACCCCGGAGGAAATCACCGACACCATATTTCTTAACCAGACAAGACAATACCTCATAGACATAGCCAATGAAAGAGGCATAGAAATAGAAAACACAGAGGAATTTCATCCTGCGAAATTAGCTCGCGAACTTTTCTCTAAACTTATTCCGGAGCTGAAATAAATGATACTAGAGAGGAGTTGTAGAAGCCAAATCAGAGGTTGGCTCCCTAGAGACGCCGTTCCGCCATTACCCGTCAAAGCTACTACAGTCAACCGTAAAATCATTGATAGAACATTTCTTGTAGGAACCATAGCTGTTTATTTAATCATACTTGCATTCGGAGCATTTATTTACAATGCTTTTGGTACACCGATAGTATGGGAGGTTAAAACAAAAGTTTACTACCCAATTAAGGAGCCCCAGATTGAAAAACCTCTTCAACCCTATATTGGAGTAAACATGACAATAGGGGTTTTCAACGGTACAATATACTGGCTAGGTTCGACTCAAGACAAGATTAAACAGCTAAACGATATTCATATTATCTCCTATGCATGCATAGTGAACAGAAACTATTATGAGGGCCATTTATGGTCTGTAACCGTTGAATTACACACAGCAGTTACAACTAATAGCTTCATATTGCCCAATGACACTATCGGTTATGAGGAAGCGGTGATTCCTGTGCTGGGTGTGAATTCACCACTCTACCAAATCACGTTTAATTTTTCAACGGCAGTCAGCGGAGTAGAAACATGGTATGAGTAAACCGCTAATTCCAAATAGCAATAACAGAAATAAGCTTCCTTTCATAGCAGCCGGCGCTTTAATGATCATTACCGCAGTAATCTCAGCTTGTTTAGCGGTCAACCTATTGACGAGCTATCGGATATCTCTATATAATGGTCGTTTTGTTCCTACTGACTATGCGAGTCTATACGTAGGTCTCTTAAATTCGGTAGCATTTGGGCTTGAATTGTTTGCAGCCTTGTTTCTCTTATTGAGAAAGTATGTTAATTTAGCGGAAATTTTTGTGGCTCTTGTGCTCGCTTGTGGACTAGCCGCTGTATGGACCTTCACATACTATCATTCACCATTCGTCTACTTATATCACGGCGTGCTTTTACTGCCAAGCTTGTTTGCAGCTCTGCCGATGGCTGTTTTCCCAATAGCAACTCTAAGCCTAATACGATCTAACCGTAGAAAACTTAAACAGGCCAACATTAAGCGTTGGACAGCGCTACCTCTAATTCTGTCAGGGGCTTTGATGATCCTTGCTTCTTTGCCTTTTGCTTACAATAGCCTCTCGCTTCTCAGCTATCTAGTGTCCATAATACCTAAATCAACTACTTTTGGGACGTATTTCCCGAACGCTGTATTAGTAGTAGTCTTGAATTTCTTATTTTTCGGGATAAATTTAATTGCAGCAGTCTTTCTTCTTAAGAAGAAGCGTGTCCGTTTAGCGATGGTTATTGTGGCGGTAGCGTTGGCTATTGGACTTCCATTGCAGATTATTGCAAATGAACCTCTGCCGAGTCCGGGTTTGCCCTTTGACTTTCCAACGATTGCCTGTTCGTTTGCAACCCTAATCCTTGTAGGATTAAATTATGAATACTCTAAAAATGACGTTATTGTTAATTCGACAAACAATTCAGCGCCCGAAGGTAAGGCAAGAAAAAGAAGATTATTGTTTAATTAGGTTATTCCTTGAATCGGAAAATTTAAAGAAGAAAAAAGGAAGGTGTTGTAATAACGCATTTTAGTATTGGTATTTTACATAGTCAAAGGTTGCTTTCATTTTTGCATGCTGACATTCAGTGCCGAAAGTAATGCCTGCTATTGCACCAGTGCTGAGGTCAACCCCCCATTCAGTATAGAATTTGTTGATGATTGCGGTTAAATCTACGCTAAAGTCAGTATAATTGCTCGAAAGGTTAGTTGCATGGTAGCCTACGAAGTACCAGTCTGTCGGGTCATGTCTTAACTCGGCAAATGGCGTTTGATCCGGTGTTGAATGATTGCTTCTGTGGATATAGATTTCTATCTCTCCGTATTTGTAGTTGTACCAGCCTGCTCCACCTTGTTGAGGGAAGAATATCCATAGGTTAAGGTATGCGTTGGCTTCGCCACCCGATTGAACATCGAGTTCGTCGAGTTTTGCTCTATATGTGATTTTCTGGTTTGGTGTGTTTAGCACTACTGATCCAACGTACCATGTGCTACCCCATGGTTGGAAGATTTTTTGATCTCCGTTTAAAGTATATCTCCAGGGATCATAGCCTTGTTCGTATTCTGTGTTGCCCCAAGTACCGACGGATTGGCTAGTGGCATCATATTTTGTATATCCTGTGCTATTGCCAATATTGTTGTAATTGTTGGAGGCAGGGTCGTGAGTTCCCTCTCTCCATACATCGACTTCCCATTTAGATGAATCATAGAGATGGCAATCGTTGTTAACTGTTCCTTTGAAAGTAGCCATGCAACCAGCATATGCCTCATATGTTGTATAAGAGCCACCATAGCAACCGGACCACCAGATTCCAGTTGTTGAAACTACTTTTTCTAGATATGTTAAAGATTTCGTTTGGCCGCCATATTGTTCTCCCAATCCGTCAAGCAGATAATCGAAATTGTTTGTCCTTGAATCAGGGTCAATGTCCTCACCGTTACCTTGATTGCAGACGTTGAATATTCCGCCCACGCATAACTCATTGGCTCGTGTAGTTGTTGGGGTATATCCTGTTTCCAATGTTCTAGTATACACTCCAGTGGTTGTGGCCGTTTTGTCTAAGAAGTTAGTGGTCTGTAATCCTTGATACTCGCAAACGTCAGCAATGATTGGATCTGAGTTTGAACCACTACCACTGCTGGCAAGAGTAATAGTTAAGTTGCTTGATGCGTCAGCTGAGACCACACCTGCCCAAATTTCCACTCTTCTACCATAAAGAGAATCATTATGGCTTTCAACTTGTCGCGACCATGCTACATTGTCTTGTGAAATGCTGTATACATATGGCGCATAGCTTCCATAAGTACCAATGACTGCAACAAGCAGGTTATCAAATTTCGGCGTTGCATCTAGCGTTAAGCTAAGTGAACTGCTATTGCCAAGGCATCCACGTTTGGGACCTTGTACTCTCGCAATCGACATTCAACATACACCTCCAATAATTTGAGATTTTGCTCCGAAGACTTTTTTGGGTTCTAGGACAGAAGTTGCTCGCCGTTCAAAAAAAGAAAGCATCGTCCGTCTGTTTTTTTGATTGATTTTTGGTTTTTTCATATTTTATGTCACCTAGTGACTGGGATTTCTTGAAAAGGGATTTCTTGGGTTGGCTAACTCGCCAAAAAATTACTTAAGGAGCTTTCTGAGCTTCGCTAATAAGCCAGTACTCTTCTTTCTTTGTCTTTGTTCAAACGGATGTTCAAGCGCTATTTCTTCGACATGACGCTTAACAAAAATGTAGGCTCTTTTTAAGCAACCCAAAACATGTCACCTCATTTTTCGAATTAATGATATTCAATCAGGAGTTAACCGGAAAGCGCAAGTCAGGAATTAGGAATTTGAGTTGTTTTCTGCTTTATCCATCGCCTGTAAACTTCCTCTTCCATGCGGGTCAATCAAGACTTCACCCGTTTCAATATCAGGTATACGATGAACCTCAACTGGCTCCTTCAATTGACCCATGACTTCTTCTCGGGTAAGTTTTGATACTGTTTCGCCGTGTTGTTTGTCGTGGTAGCTTCCGTTTAGGATAATGTTGCGGATTTTTCGCTGCTGTAGTTTGTTTGTGCTTCGTTTGTGCATTAAAATTACCTCTAACGCCACTCAAAGGCGGCGGTTGTTTCACGAATCTTTTTGTTTGATGATATTTAGAGCATTTTTATTATTTGAAGGGGACGAAATGTTTCGGAAACAAGTAGCAAAGTTTATTTCAGACGCATATTGAGTGTCACGCTCATCAGGATGATTGCACCTTTTAGGTGATGAGTGATTCTGATTATCTAAAAAATAAGAAGTAAACAAATTTTAAAATAAGCCAAAAAAAGAAAATGACCTTTGAACGATCAATATGATACCCTTTTTTGTTACACTCTCTTTCAACAGATCCTCGGCTTTGCTTTCCCCCGCAAAAACAAAGACAAAACTAAAAACGATGCTAACAACATATTTCTCACCATAAAGAAGACGCACAAAAGCACGCTAAATCCCCAAACCAAAATCCTAATTTTAATACAAATTAAGCATTTTTACACATCAAAAAACCCCTCTTGAGTTTTTATCAAAATACAGCAACAATAAACCAACCCCCAAAAAATTTTGCCCCAGACAAAACATGGAAAACAGGTGAGGCTAGCGTAATAAGCAAGGTATGCTGCCTTTTGTGTTTCTCTCCAAAGCTGGAGGGAAGCAGGAATCTTTGGCGCATAACAAACACAAAGGCACAAGACTTAAAGTTTTCAGTGGCAGAGAAGAGCGGTTAAACCGCGTCATATTCCTGATTTTACGCCGCTACGGCATATTGACTCGTTATGATCTGTTTAAGCAAATTAGAAGCATCAAAGGCTTCAGACACACCAAAATCCAGGTGGTGTATAGGCGAGTTGACGCCCTATTTCAACAGGGCTACCTAGATACAAATGGAGTACGTATAGCTAAAGCTCATTTTTCTTCACCCCTATACCAGCTCAATGAAAGGGCATTGGCAGCATTAGAGATTGACAAAACAGACCTAAACGAACTACTCAAGACAGCTCCAAAAGAGCAACTACAAAAATTAATCGACGCCCTAAGTATGAGTACCTAAAGAGATACTTCGCTTTGTTGGGGCCTTTAAAGAGAAGTTCTCTTTGTGGTGATGGATCCTTTTTGTGTTCAGGCTCTAAATTTTGTAAGGGGACAAGAAATGGGGCATGCAATTAACTGGAAATTAATTGAAGCTTATTTACGAGACAAGTTTGGGCGATATTTTTTGGTTGGGTGTTGGTTTGGATCTTAATAGGGTGCTTGCTTCTTCTTTGAGGCAGAAGATCTTGAAGGTTCTCTTTGAGAAGCGGGAAATGCAGGTTATGAAGCTTGTGAGCAGCGTAGGCAGCACATATAATGAGTTGAATCGCAATCTGTTGATTTTGGAAAAAGAAGGCATAATCATCAATGAATATCCCGTCAAGATTAGGCATGGAAAAGTCAGGATCATAAGATTAAATCGGGAGAATCCGAAAACCAAATTGTTGCTTGCAGCACTAAAAACCCTTGATTGCGAAAACAAAACTCCACTCAGATAAGCATGTTGTCGATGCTGGATTGCGAGAAATTACGAGAAAACAGCGATTTTACGCCATGCTTCCCCTCATTTTAGGATTCCAAAGAATATTTCGCTTCTTCCTTAGCCTGAAAAACCTAGGAGTTAATTGAAAGAAGAAAAGCAACATTTTTCTGTAAAAAACAATTTTTTTCTTTTTCTATCCTTAAATTATGTGTTTCTGTTGAATCGTACCTGACAAAAAGTATAAAACCGTTCATTTTAATGGTTAAAAGAAGGCTAAATTGAGGTTCTTGAGGCTTCAAAAAATGGCGGAAAAGTACAAAGGCATGGGCGATTTTAAAAATGAGGGGGGGTTAGTTGACCGTAAAGATCAGCTATTGGAGTCTTTTGGTGAATCGGAGCTTGATTTATGGGTTTTCAGCAACTTGCAAAAGGACAATTCAGCACAACAAAGCCCCGTTTGCAAACATAAAACGAGTTTGAAGGGGCCATGTTACCGCAGAAAGCATGCTTATGTCAAAACTATTAAGCAGTATCGGGAGGAGCGTTTGCGTAGGAAACGGGTTTGTGAACTCTCAAACCTCAGCCAATTCGAGATAGCTAAGCAGTTGGGTGTTAGTGTTCGGACGGTTCAGCGGGATCAAGCTAAAATTAAGCCGTACCATCTGGGGCAGTTTAATCGGTTTTGCCGAGAGCTTCGTGAAAAGGAAATGCAAGAGTACAACGAAGCCTCTGATTTATTGTCCTTGCCGCAGAGAGCCAAGCTATTGATAGCGTTGCTTGATCGTAAAAGAAAAGAAGAGGAAGCACATAAACGGTTTTTACGCACGTTCTTTATCGACATAGATTTAGATCGTTGTGCTGCTGATGGTTTTCCTGAAACGAAGCCTTTCATTGCTAGCCATAAAATGAATTTGAAAGAGGGGATCCAGTTTGTTGTTGTTTTCCATAAGAATGGGCAAAAATACGCCGTTAATGTTGGAAATCTAGCTCAAAGCAACAATACTTCTGCAAATCCGTACTAGACTGATTCTGCGGCAAGAGCTTCTTAACTGAGTGAGAGAGGGGCTGTTTAGTGCAAAATCAGTTAACGATTAGTAGCGTGCTGACTATTGTCCTGCTGAATCTGGAGGTTCACACCAATCATGAGGAACGTAGTTTAGAGCAGATTATTGCTTTTATGAATGGACACTTAAGCGTGGTTGAAGCCAATAACTTGTTGCGCACCGTAACTGAAGCCACTAACAATAATACTAAGGCTTCAGGAGAAGTCATCAAGCATATAGGACAATTAAGCGATGCCAGCATAGCCACACGAAAATAAAGCATTGAGCTCACAAATGCGCTGCACGAATTGCTTGGTTCTAGGAGCATAGATCCTTCACAGCAGCATAAACATCGGGAAGATGCAAGGTATGTTTACTAGTTTGTACTGTAAGAATTCATTCTCTATTTTGCTTGACGAAATGTGTTTTTGGCAGTGAAAACCTGTTCAAAAGCCCTTTTAGCACTTATCATAAGCCTGGAAAAAGTCCATGCTTTTCACAAGACGCTCTTTTGTAGGTGGTTAGTTCTGATTAGATCTGTTAGTTCTTTGTGCACTTTAAAAGTTTAATGAAAAATCTGCAATTGTTTTTCTATTCATGGGGCGTCTGCTTTTATAGTTACTTTGCCACCTTCAAATAAGCCCAGCATGCTTTCATATCCACATCAAGCAGCCATCAACACATAGCCATGTATGGTATGTGGAGGAGATAGCTTATCCCACACATAAATAGGCAATGGAAAACAAGCCATTAAGGGAACAGAGACCAATTCAGCTACAGTCTTGTAGTGCCATCAAACCTTCTATTTTGCCACTAACTTGAACAGAGCGCTTTCAATGGATTAGATGAAAGGAAGAAAAACCGTCGCTGTAAACAGTAATTTTTTCTTCTTCTAACGTATAGGATTTTTTCCAGTGAAGTAGTAATGTGGGAGAAAAAATTTTGAGCATAGGTTAATCGTTTATTTTCTTAATCCGATTTCTATCGTGGAAAAGCAAGACTGCACCGGTTGCTATTGCAAACCAGCCTGTAGGCAACATGAATTCCATAAAATGCTCGAAATAAATGCTTTACCTTCGAAATGATTAGAACAGCTGAACAAACACGTATAGAACAAACATTTTGAGGCAGCTTAAGTACAGCTCAAGTAACACTGTCTAAGAAACGAAAATAATGAACAAGCTCTAGTATGACATTATTTTAGCCATTATGTTTTATAAAATGAATTACAATTCCAATAATTGCTATAGCAATCGCCAAACCGATTATAGCAAACAGTAATGGTGGGAGAGGCTCGGTTTCTATTGGTAAACAGGAATTGTTGTTGTCACTGTCAAAAAGTGTCACAAGTGGGTGGTGATCTTGCTGGTTGTCGTCAATGATATAAGGCATGTCCCCCAAGCCATCACCATTCAAATCACTTCCAGTATAGTCGCTCCAAAAATTGCCCCTTTTTCCATTGTCCCATATATTAATGCTTCGTTCAATAGCCGACGTTTGTACTTCATTATCGATGAAGTTATTGCAATACAATATGTTGCCTGAAGCATTCCAGAAAAGGATTGCCACAGAGGTGCTATTGGCTATAGTGTTCCCAACAACGGTATTTTGTGAATCATAGCAAATGTATAGTCCATTATAATTATTTTCTAACTTGTTTCCAGTTATGACGCTATGGTTTCCTCCCCAAACAAAGATTCCAGATGTTAGTTGGAGTTGAGGAATCAGCCCACGCGTACCAATGATGGTATTATTTGCAATAACACAATTCGTGGATTGTTCAAGATAAATGCCTATTTTACTATCTTTAATATATAGGTTCTTTACGGTTACGTTGTCGACTTTATCGAGGAAGATGCCTCCTGAATTTAGCGTGGTTATATTCTTCTTTAATATGTCATCATAAGAAGAAATTATTCCCGGAAGCATATTTTCCCCTCCGTCAAGCACTATGTTACTTTTCTTCACAGTAATGCTCCCTACATTAGCTGAAAGAATGTAAGTTTCCCCCATTCGTTGTATAGGCGCATTCGCTGGTTCAATAGTTCCGTCGGCGTTGATATCAACACTTCCATAAAATTGAGCTGAACCACTTTGAACATTTATTAGTGTAATTAAGGCTATACAGCCAAACAATAAACCGATGCTTTTGTTCAAAGCATTATCCCCTGTAAAGACTTCCGTTTTTTATGAATAAAAAGATTCTTGTAAAGTATTGTCGACCAAGCGTTAGTCAAACTTTCTTAGCCAAAAAGCTTAAAACTATTTCGCAATAAAATCTCATTTTGGGAAGCAGAATAGTGCTTTCATTTATATCTTACAGGAGAAAAAAGAATGGATAAAAGAAAGATTTTCTTAACATCAATCTTCGTAATATTGCTTTTTTCCACTATTTATTTATATACAACGCCTAAAGTGCAAGCAGAAGAAACAAATGCAACACAAAAAGGAGTTTCCATCTTAAACAATGTGTTTGGCATTAATACCGCAGAATATAGTATTACGTCCACAGAGAAACAAGATTCTTTCTTAGGCGTCATTCCTGAAACTAATGTAGAGTATACACTTAATTCGAGTAAAAGTGGTCTGAAGCTTCTCTGTACTTTTACAGATGGGTCTTTAACGATCCTTCATGTCCTTGAAAAACAGGGATCTCCATTAATGATTAAACCAACCGATAATCTTCTTGATACAGCTAAAGGTTTCCTTACGGCCTATCAGCTGTATTCAGGAAATTCTCTTTATGGTGAATTGAGCTCAATGCTAGAGAAGGTTAGCACTCACAAGAACTCTACGTTAATCTCAAATACAACAAAGTTAGACGTTACTATTTCAGAATTAAGAGAAACATTCACCTGGTCGTACACCTATAATGGTGTTAACGCGGCATCAAAATGCATATCTATTGGATTTGAAGGCGGTTCTTTAAAACATTTCATTGATACTTGGAACTTGTACAAGATAGGCAGTACAACCGTAAACATATCTGAAGAAGAAGCCATCAAAATAGCTTTAGAGGATGCTAAAACCTATAAATGGAACGTAAAAATTGAAAATGAAACCGTTGAAATAAATAATTTTAAACTAAACGGAACCGCCGTTACACAGTTGGTTTTTTGTAATTCACTTAATGCTGATAACCCACATAATGTCGATGCTTTAATGCTTTTTCCGATGTGGCGCATAGGAGTAAGTCTAGATAAGTTTTATCCTGGAAACGTGTACGGGATCTGTGTCGACGTTTGGGCTGATACCAAACATATTAGGGATATTCAAGAAGTGTTTACTACGTTAGACCCAGAGTTCCTTACGTTAAGCCCTTTATATGCTAGAATTGCGACAATTGAAGAAAGCTCACTTGAAAAAACTAGCCAAATGACAACCAGTGAAGTAACGATCAGTTCCTTATTACCAACAATATTTATTTTATTTCTAATAGCAGTCTCGAGTACTATTGGAACCCTTATATTTTTGAATACCAAGGGACATAACTATCTACCGAAGAAGCGTTCTTCTTTCAAAGTCATTGCATTGTTTATTTGTTTTCTTGTGCTCTTTATTCCTATTACAAGTTCAATTTCAATTGCTGATGCTAGAGGCTGTTCTACAATATGGGGTTCTTTAGCCACACCAAAAACTCAAGGAGAACTTGACAAACAAGATCAAATTTGCCAGTATATTGACACAGTCTTTGATAGTAACGGGTGGCTATCAAACGATTTTCAAGGAACTTACTCGACTGGAAGCAATCTTCTTAATAATATTGAATCAGTAGAGGCAAATAATCCTCGAGTCGCAACCGTTTGGTTTGACCATGGCATAGGTGAAAATCTGAATTTAGGACAAGGTCATCAAAATGAATTCCATTTTATGCTCTGCGATAGCAATAACGACCACGTATATGATTACCAGATATATGATAAAACTGATTTAGGTAGAACTAAATTTGCACTGATTAACACCTGCTTGTCTTCGCGGACGAACCTAATAAACCCACTAACAGGTCAACCCTTTGGTAGTGGTACTTATGGGTATAATAATGGCATACCAATTGGAATGCCCTATGCCTGGACACACGGAGCTTACTTAGACTCAACTGGATACGAATCTCCAGATACAACCAGCTCTTATTGTTATATAGGCTTCCCTTGGGGATCAGCCTCACTTGATCAAACTGTAGATTCAGACTATAGCAGCATTAAATACTATGATTGGATTCAGGCATTTTTTAATTATTCCTTAAACTATGATATGACAGTAAAACAAGCTTTAGATCATGCATCATACGAATGTTTCCCTCCACAATACTTTGACGATACTGATTTATACAACGGTTTTATCGCGATTTGGTATCCCTTACCAGAATTTGAAGACTGTACTATGACTGTTTATGGCAATGCAAACATTAAACTCTACCAGCAACCATACACAATTACAGTGGCAGGTGCAGGTGATGAAGGTAATCTTCCAGCAGGTATGCAATTGTACCCCCGATACGATGGCGATACATTCCAGCTTTCTGCACAACCAAATCAGTATCATGTCTTTAGTTATTGGCAGTGCACATCTGGATCAATTAATATTGACAATATATACAGCAATCCCGCAACTTTCACAGTTCAAGGAGATGCAACTGTAAGAGCAGTTTTTGCAGATAAAACTCAAGTGTATATTACAGCTTCAACAGCAGATGGCAATTGTTGGATAAGTCCAGGGTCAGGTTTCTATGCGACAGGAACAGATCGTATATTCACATATGGTGCAAATTCAGTCTATGAAATTACGGGTGTTATGGTCGATGGAAATTGGCAATCTATTACAGGAAGCTACACTTTTCCAGCAGGTTCAATGTGGCAAGATCATACAATCACAATCTACTCTGGTCCAATGTCAACACTAAGTTGGAGTGCAACGCACATCTGGTATGGTGGAGATCTAAACGAATATGTAACTGTTGACGGCGGTTCGTGGTATCAGACGCCATGTAGTTTCGATGTTACACACGGTGAACATACTTTCGTAATGTCCGAAGCATTTGGATACTATTGGGTTGAACAATGGTCGCATACTCACTATGGCGGTGGAACTGACTGGTACTACTACACTAACACCTTGAGTAATCTACACGTTGATGACAATGACTCCTTTGTAGTCTATTATCAGTCCTGGCATGGCTTCATGGCACAGATGGAAGACTTAGGATATGATACCAAATACATAGAAGAAATTGTTGACATGGGGGTTAGTCCAAAAGCCCTCAGTAGCTATTCCAAATTAGGATTTGATCTCTACGCAGTTGGAGTTCTTCTCAATATGGGCTTCACAGTAGAGTCATTCCAGCCATTAGAGGTCCCTCAATTATCCATTTGAGTAGATAAACCCAATCGTCGCCCATCTTTTTCTTTTTTTGTATAATGAAAAAATGATGTAATGATTCGTTAAGCGTTTTATTAGTCGTCTCCGGCTGAAGCAGGCGGTTCACAGCCAAAGACTTCAATCCATTTCTTCTTTGCTTCATCTGTCCATTTGAGTTCTGTCTCATTAATCTCAGGGACTATCTCTGGATACTTCTTTAAGATCTCTTGCGCCCTTCCAATGGCACTCATTGAAGCTGCATCTATAGCCTTTTTAGAACGAGTTATTAATTGAGAATTCAGTTCACCACTGACTTTGAAGCGAAGCCAAGCAGCCAAGTTTATCGCCTGCTCAGCTAAACTCTTTATAAAATCTATATCGTTTAGGCGCGGAGGCTTCCAACCTGCAAGGAACAGATAATCCTTCATATACCTAGAATCGGTAAAACATCCGGATTTCAATGCAACTTCATTGAGAGTTGGCTCCCTAAAAAACCTGAATTCGTGTCTAAGTTCTTCCAAAGCATTTTTGACAGCCGCCGCTTCATTACGAAAACGTATCAAGCCACCCTCCTCTTGCTCACTATGTTGCCTCTCATTGAGCGCTTCCTGCGTATTGCTTCCAGATGGTCTTTTCAAAACAAACACATCTAAATGGTCACACCAATAAATTTTGAAAGATTCAGGTACAGGATATTCTATCCACATTTGCTGTTTTAGTGGTTTAATGGTTAGTTTCTCGTTGGGTTTGGCGACTAGGAGGTTTTTGATTTGTTTGTAGAGTATTCTTTTTTCGTGTAGGTCCCTCCATTTTACTTGAAGTTTTCCTGATGGAGATAAAATGAAAACGGTTCGGCTTTCTTTGAAATGAAACCACAACAAACCCTTCTTAGTTTCCTCAACTTCCACAAGTGAATTTTTCGCTAGGGCATCGTATGAATCGTGCCAATCTGCATTTGTCTGGTAAACCACTTGCGATGACATAGTTGACCGCAAAATACCCCGTATCCGCGCGACATTACTTAAAGATATGACAAAGCAAGGTGTAAAATTTGAAGCAGTACACTTGTAGAATTGATATAAGACTAGAAGCATCTGAACTAGATAAAATTGATCAGCTGATTTTTGAACGTAAATTCAAAAACCGAAGCCAAGCCATCAGAGCAGCCCTCACCGAATACCTAAACAAGCAAGAGGCAGCCTAAGAAGGGTTCTTAGTTATGGTTGGCGGGGAGGGAAAAGCCGGTGGGTTTGCTTCCGAAGGCGTATTTGGCGATATATCTTCTGAGGCTGCTCTCTCAAACGGCTCCCAAATCCCCGCTCCGCAGAGGCATATGTGTCCTGATTGCGGAAGCATTTCCATTCGGGATGGGCATGGTAAAAACAGTTCCGGCGTGAAAATTCAGCGATATCTATGCACTCGCAGGGGCTGTGGACGACGTTTTTCTGATGCCCAGGACTGCAGAAGGGCTAAGGAGATGGATAGAAGGAATGTATGGGAGACGTTAAAAAGCGCAGGGGCAATACTTAGTTCTTGCCAAATACGCGATGAGGAAACGAGCAGATTTAGCGTCAACTCTGTTGAGGAGACGAAAAATTTGGTATCTGTCAAAACGCCAAAGGAAAGCAGCGTTTTGCAGAGTGAAAAACCAACGGCCCCCGCAGTTAAAGCAGACATAAACTTGGTAATTGAAGACTACAAGTACCACATCCGCAAAGAACGCATACTCAACGATGAAACGCTTAGCCAATACAGCTCACGGCTCAGATGGCTTGCAACTGAAATCGGAGTTAACCTCTTTGAACCTGAAGATTTCAAAACAAAATTATCCTTCACCCCTGATTTAAGCCAAAAACAGAATGGCAACAAAAACAACATAATCAAAGCCTACCTCAGCTTCATCAATGACTATCTCCATAAAGACGTAAAGATTAAACCGTTTGAGTACAAATCGCCCGAACATAAAATTCCCCAAACCCAGCACATGGAAGCCCTCTATTTCGCATTAACCCTGCAATTGAAAGTCTTCTGTTTTGTACAGATGGCAACCGCCGCCCGCCCCATCGAAGTTCTAAGACTAGAGTGGCCCGACATTGACTTTACACGCAAAGAAATCCACATCAACAAACCCGCCAAGCACGGACAAACACGGTCTGTCCCCATGATCGGCCGTTTTGTTAAAGTGCTCGATATGCTTGCCGAATGGAAAAATAGGCAATACAACCTCGCAGTTAGCAACGGCAGAAAACAGCGCAACACCAACTTGATCTTCACCTACAAAGACACTGGTACAGCAGGCGCATGCTTTAGGCGTGCCCGGGAAAGAGTAGCCAAAGAAAACGGAATGCCAGAGATCAACGAGATTACATTCTACAGCAACAGGCATTGGCGGGCGGTTCTTGAACGGTACTTAAAAGGCAACTCTGACGCAGTCGCAATTCTGCTGGGGCACAACTCTGACAAATACGTGAAAGTCTACGCTCCACTATCTGAACGCATCTACGGTGGCAACAAAGAATGGGAACCCATTGAAATCTCAGAGACTGATCCAGACTATAGCGAAAAAATGAACCGTTACGGCTCTGAAGGCTATCAGGAATACAACTATAACCGCACTACTGGCAGGCACTACCTAAGAAAGGAGAAAGGCGTCTATTGATGCAGGCAGAATATTCTAGCCGTTTTAGCCAAAACATCCATATTATGCAAAGGCTAAAATGTCCGCAGTCTAGACTGAAAGCATGGAAAAGGGCTCGTAGTCTAGCACGGATTAAGGCATCGGCCTCCGGAGCCGAGAATCCTGG
>JAEAMG010000817.1_pt1 | contig 30022 bp, 33 predicted proteins | sample 8958741 | NCBI WGS metagenome assembly JAEAMG01 (sample SAMN16933256, study PRJNA681125) | bioreactor sludge metagenome | isolation source: anaerobic bioreactor treating anionic surfactant - SDBS | place: India: Bengaluru | collected 2019-02-28 | reverse complement strand
AATAAGCCAAAAATTCATGTCGTTAGAAATTTAGCTTATCCGTAACTAGGGTTACTTAATCTAACGAAAAGCAATCTACAGCTAAAAAATTGGTGGCTATTGAACGCGGATAGATTAATGATGCAATAAAACACCATAATGTAGAGTAGAGCATAAACGTTTTATAAAGCTCAAAAAAAAGCGAGAGTTTAACTCTCGCTTTTTTAAATCATACTTGCAGTCGGCAAGCGTGATTTTTAAATTATAGTGCTACGATGTTTACAGCATTCGGGCCTTTTTGACCTTGAGCGATGCTGAATTCAACTTGTTGGCCTTCAGCCAAAGTTTTGAAGCCATTACCAGTGATTTCGCTGAAATGAGCGAAAACGTCAGGGCCATTTTCTTGTTGAATAAAACCAAAACCTTTAGTTTCGTTAAACCACTTAACAGTACCTTTTACAGTATTAGACATAATAAAATCCTTAAAAATGTTTTTAGCTTATTGAAAAGCCAGATAATTTAACTTGAAAATAAGAATGGAACTTTAAATCTGAAAAACGAAGGATTATGACTAAAACTGCGAAATACAAGAAGATTTACCAGAGCAAACTATTTTTCTAGTTGGCTTTAAGCATACAGTTATGTTTGAAATTATGCAAATGAATAGCTACCTATTGCTGCATTTTATAGCTTAAATTTGTAACTTAATAATTATATTTAATTAAATTAATAACTTAAAGATCAGTTAAAAATAAAAAAATCAATTCAAAGTCTTTTTTAAAACCATGAACTTAAAATAGAGCTTATTTTTATGTACTTGATTTTAGTTTGCTCATGATTTTTGGGGATATCTTGTTTTGATGATTTCGTATTTTCATGAACTTTGATTATGATAGGGGGCAATAGGAGAATATTGATGAAAAAGTTATTCACTTTGATGGCATTGGTTGCCTTGGTGGGCTGTGCTGAAAAGAAGCCGCTAACACCTGAAGAGCAGTGGAAAGGCTATTGTACGAGTATGGGTAATGCGGCAAACAATATTATGTATGATCGTCAAAATACCATTACCAAAGAGGCCGCTATAGAACACGCCAACAAGATTGAAGATGAAATCACCAAAACCTTTATTCTGGATATTATTGAACAGGTCTATGCATTTCCTATAGATGAAATTAATAAAGATCCGGAAGCAAGCCGTAATCAGTTCAAGCAGAAAATTACTGAAAAATGTATCGCCACGCCGCATGACAAAATGCCAAATTACAAACCGTTCTAATGAACGGTTTTTTATATTGATGCATAAAATAGCCTAAGCAAATTAAAAAATAAATTGTCACATTTGCTTAAGTAAAAATATAGAAAAGCTTATCTTGTTATTGAATAATGAAATCAAGAATTATAATGACTGGAGTAGAAATATGGATGTGATTGGCTACTTACATCATGAAGATTTGCTCTTGGAAGATGAGCACGGTGTAGCAATTATTGGTGGTGCAAATTATGTCCTGAGTGTGGGAGATAAAGTGTTTCTGCGCAGAAAGTTGGCAGATCAGCATTATCCTCGTTATTTAGTTGATATTTCATTCGCCAGTAATCAACATCAAGGCCTGTTTGAAGATGAATGTGCAGTTAAATTTACCGGGAATCGTACAGAATTAGCTCAATATTTAACAGCTACCACTGTCCACTAAGGTTGAATATTTTTATAGAAGCAAAACAGGCAACATGGAGTTGTCTTTTTTGTGTTGAATGTTCCATTAAAAGTAACTTTTTTCATCATTAAAAAGCTTTAAAAGTGAAGGATTTGCTTATTGTGTAATCGATATGCCCATTATTTAGCTATAAAATAATGGGCATCACAAAGAAACACTGTAGTTGCATTAACTTTTAACTGGAATTTTAGTAAAATTTAGCAGTCCATATTATTTGCGAAGCTTTGCATAAGCTGGAATTCGTAAATAATTTTTTAAAAAAGAGGAATAACACTGTGCTAGAAGCTTACCGCCAACACGTTGCAGAACGTGCCGCACTCGGAGTCCCACCGAAGCCACTTGACGATGCTCAAACAGCTGACTTGGTTGAGCTATTAAAAAATCCACCAGCTGGAGAAGAAGCATTTTTAGTTGACTTGCTTGAAAATCGTGTTCCAGCAGGTGTTGACCAAGCTGCTTATGTTAAAGCTGCTTTCTTAGCTGCTGTGGCAAAAGGTGAAGCGACTTCGCCATTAGTTTCTAAAGAACGTGCGGTTTACTTACTGGGTACTATGCTTGGTGGTTATAACGTTGCGCCTTTAGTTGAACTTTTAGACAATGCAGAATTATCAGGTTTAGCTGCTGATGCATTGAAAAAAACTCTTCTTGTATTTGATGCATTCCATGACGTAGCTGACAAAGCGAAAGCGGGCAATGCAAATGCACAAGCTGTTATGCAGTCTTGGGCTGATGCTGAATGGTTCACTAGCCGTAAAGACGTTCCAGAAGAAATCAAATTAACTGTATTCAAAGTTACTGGTGAAACTAACACTGATGACTTGTCTCCAGCTCAAGATGCTTGGAGCCGTCCGGACATCCCATTACATGCAAATGCGATGTTGAAAAACGAACGTGATGGCATCAATCCTGAAAAACCAGGTGAAGTTGGTCCATTAAGCCAAATTAAAGAACTTGTTGCGAAAGGCAACCAAGTTGCTTACGTCGGCGACGTAGTTGGTACAGGTTCTTCTCGTAAATCTGCAACTAACTCTGTTCTTTGGTTCTTTGGTGACGAAATTGCTCACATCCCGAACAAAAAAGACGGTGGTTACTGCTTAGGTGGTAAAATTGCTCCGATCTTCTTCAACACAATGGAAGATGCTGGTGCGTTACCAGTCGAGATTGACGTTACCAACATGAACATGGGCGACGAGATCACACTTAAAATCGACCATGCTGCTGCTAAAGTAACTGCATTCAAAGATGGCGCTCAAATTGCCGAGTCTGAGCTTAAAACTCCAGTGTTGTTAGATGAAGTACGTGCTGGTGGCCGTATCAACCTGATCATTGGTCGTGGTTTGACTGGTAAAGCGCGTGAAGCTTTAGGTCTTGCACCTTCAACTTTATTCCGTACACCAGTTCAACCTGAGAATACTGGTAAAGGCTTCACTCAAGCTCAAAAAATGGTAGGTCGCGCTTGTGGTCTTCCAGAAGGTCAAGGTGTTCGTCCAGGTACTTACTGCGAACCTAAGATGACAACTGTTGGTTCTCAAGATACAACTGGTCCGATGACTCGTGACGAATTGAAAGACTTGGCTTGCTTGGGCTTCTCTGCTGACCTGGTAATGCAATCTTTCTGTCACACAGCTGCGTATCCAAAACCAGTTGACGTACAAATGCAACACACGCTTCCTGATTTCATCATGAACCGTGGTGGTGTTTCATTACGTCCAGGTGACGGTATTATTCACTCTTGGTTAAACCGTATGCTTCTTCCAGATACTGTTGGTACTGGTGGTGACTCACATACTCGTTTCCCAATCGGTATTTCATTCCCAGCAGGTTCTGGTCTTGTAGCGTTCGCTGCAGCGACTGGTGTTATGCCACTAGACATGCCTGAATCTGTTCTTGTGAAATTCAAAGGTAAAATGCAGCCTGGTATCACTCTACGTGACCTTGTACATGCGATTCCTTACCGTGCGATCCAAGAAGGCGATCTTACTGTTGAGAAAAAAGGTAAGAAAAACATTTTCTCTGGTCGTATCCTAGAAATCGACCTGACTGAAATGGAAACTGAATTAACAGTAGAACAAGCATTCGAACTTTCTGATGCTTCTGCTGAACGTTCTGCTGCTGGTTGTTCAATTACGCTTTCTGAAGAGAAAGTTGCTGAATACCTCCGTTCTAACATCACGATGTTGAAATGGATGATTTCTCAAGGTTATGGCGATGCGCGTACTATGGCTCGTCGTGTTGAGAACATGGAAAAATGGTTGGCGAATCCATCACTTCTTAAAGCTGATGCTGACGCTGAATACACTAAAGTGTATGAAATCGACCTAGCTACAATCACTGAACCTGTTCTTTGCTGCCCGAACGATCCAGATGACGCTAAACTTCTTTCTGACGTTCAAGGCGTTAAGATTGACGAAGTATTCGTTGGTTCATGTATGACGAATATCGGTCACTTCCGTGCTGCTGGTAAATTACTTGATAAAGTACCTGGTGGCGTATTGTCTACTCGTTTATGGTTGGCTCCGCCAACTCGTATGGACGAGCACCAATTGATGGAAGAAGGTTTCTATAACATTTATGGTAAAGCTGGCGCTCGTACTGAAATGCCAGGCTGTTCATTATGTATGGGTAACCAGGCACGTGTAGCTCCGAACACAACTTGTGTATCGACTTCTACTCGTAACTTCCCGAACCGTTTAGGTCAAGGCGCTAACGTTTACTTAGCTTCTGCTGAACTTGCATCTGTTGCTGCTGTACTTGGTAAATTACCAACTCCAGAAGAATATCAACAATATGCAGCTCAAATTGACAGCATGTCTGCTGACATCTATCAATACTTGAACTTCGACAAGATGGGCGAGTATACAGATGCTGCTAAAGACATCGATACCAAGAAAATTGCTGCTGCTCAATTGTCTTGATTGAATAAGTAGTTGAAAATAAGGGCTGATTTATCAGCCCTTATTTTTTGGAGTAATGACAAGTATAGAGAGTTGGTATTCTGGACTTTTTAAAAGCCTCAATGAATTTATACAAACGTCTGATCTTTGCTGAAAAGTAATATTTCCAAGCACTCTAATAGAACAATGACTTTAAATATCAAATAAAAGTGCGAATATTTTGTTGAGATGGAATATGAAAAGAGCATTTAAAAAATGACTCAGTTTTTAAAAATAATCAATTAATATTTTCTTATTAAAAATAAATATTTATTGAATAAGTTTAGCTAAACAATTTAGAATAAAAACTACACAGTTCTAGTGGTTGTTCAAGTCCGTGAATCTACCAGCTACTCACTATTTCTTGTTGATTTACCCAATTTGCTTAATTCTGATTGGTACGGCCTTTATTGTTGCATATTTAAGGTTTAAAGCACCCAAGTATTTAATGTGGATGGGAGTTGGTTGTATTCTGTTATCTGTAGCATTCGCTACACAGACATTGATGACAAATACACAACTACGGCTAACAGCGCCTTGGTTTGCAATTCTGTATATAGGTGGGGTTTGGGCAGTCGTACATGGAATGTTCTTAAAAGCTAATGCAAAATTAAATAGATGGATCTCTTCTGGCCTTATTATTGCGGGTATAACTTTACTTCTATATTTCACCTATATCGATGAGAATTTATGGTCACGAGTGGTCATAGTTAGTGTGGTGATTTTATGCCTGGAAGCTTTAGCCCTACCAAAAGTATATGTTTTATTTAAGAAAACCTATGCTTTAGAAAAACTTTTGTGTTTGAGTTATTTTTTCGTCGTTATCTATGCCTTTATTAGAGCTTTAATAGTCATTGTGTATCTTCAAGAACTGCAACATATGACCGTGGCGACCACAACTTGGTGGATGATGCTGATTTCTATAAATGTTTTTATCAGTCTGTGGTTTGCCATTATTCTCTCGGCCGTAGCTGTAAAAGAAATGTTTACTAGCCTTAATGAAGAGCGGTTGAGAGATCCTTTAACCAAATTGTATAACCGGAATGGCTTCCTGGAAAAAACCAAAGACCTGTTTGAGAAAAAACAATATGGTGAAGTTTATCTTGTGATGTGTGATATTGATAATTTTAAGAATATAAATGATACATGGGGACATGTTGTGGGAGATAAAATTTTATACGCATTTGCCGATATATGCAGATTTAATATTCGGGAAGGTGATATTGTTGGGCGGTTTGGTGGGGAAGAATTTATTATCTTGCTGCAAAGTCCAAATGAGGAGGCTTCATGGGTTTTAGTTGAGCGTTTACGTAAAAAGGTTGAAGATCAAATTTTTATTCATGACATTAAAATTACTGCAAGTTTTGGAGCGGCTAAAATAGAAACTGAATCTCAGTTTATGAGTGCCTTGGAAATAGCAGATAAGCATTTATATGAAGCCAAAAATAGTGGACGAAACCGGGTATGTTTTAATTAAAAAAATTAGATTTACCTTTAATGTCCGGATTTTGAATTAAATAAAAAATTATAGAACGCCATTATTTTTGTCCATAATATACAAGTAATAAATTTCAGACATTAAAAAGCCCCATGGTTAGGGGCTAGTCGTATATAAGATCTAAGCTTATATACTGTAAGAGGCTCATCTCAAACTAATTGTATTAGAACATAATTTTCTAAAATTGGCGATGTATAAATGCTTAAGCCAAGAGTTCTTTTTCAATCACCGACCATAAATTTTGATGAGACTTCTTAAACATCAGCATATGACCAATCGTTTTATGTCCGTAGCTTTTTGGTTTTAGCTCAATCATTTGAGTATCGGCATTCGGGTACAGGCGTAATAAATCCTTTACGTTGGCTTCCGTTGCAATTTCATCATCCGATGACCACAGTACCGTAATCGGGCAGCTAATTTGAGTGTGATAATCTTCAAACACGCTTTTGCCAATCGCATTGATCACATAACCCGGTTTACGACAAAATTGTGCCTATTGTTTGGTGACATCTTTAGGTAGATTTTCTCCCATTCCAATTGCTTGAGTTGGAGCATAACCTTTGGTGATGCGAGCCAATGGAAAAAGGACATTAAACATGACAGAAGCCAGCAATTTGGTGCGGCCCTTTAAGCCTTTAACATGCCCGGTTGAACCTGAAACCGCAACAACTTTGGCTACTTTTTCATGATTAGGCACAATACCCAAAAGCTGACCGCCAGCACTGTGACCAACTAAAATGACCTGATCGGCTTGAGTTTTATATAACAAGGTTTCTATTGCAGCGGGAATATCCAGTTTACCCCAATCTATAATGCTGGCTTCAGATTGACTAAGCGGACCATGTAAAGAACGACCAATTCCGCGGAAATCGAAACTCAAAACCTCATAGCCTTGTGTGATTAACCATTCTGCAAAAGCATGATAAAAATTCTGGGTAATCCCGGTTGCTGGACAGATGAGGACTGGGTAATTCTTTTTTTGCGTAGCGCTGGCTGCATAAAAGCGGCCGCTAAGTGAATATCCATCTTTACAGGTAATTGTTAATGATTCAAAAGTGTTCATATGGAGAATATGGAATAAGTATATATGGTAACTACTGTAGCCAAGTTCTAAAAAGAAACTTGTATAATTCATGACTTTAAAGTCAAAATAACGATCTAAAAATAAGGATATAAATGCATGGAAGCGGAAAATTTAACACAGGCTGTAGCTTGGGCCGTGTTGTTTAGTGGTGTTTTTCTTTGGGTGGGTATGCTGACCGGGGTATGGAAATATTATCAGATTCATCATTCAGCACAGGCGCGGGCCCATTATTATGTTGATATTGCGCATAGAAGTAGCTTGCTCTATGCACCAGCCAGCCTGATTATTGCAATTCTAGCTTATTTTTCAGTTTGGAGTGATGGACTTAACTTTACTTTTGTATTGATCAATCTTTTCTTTTTTAGCTTTTCAATTTTAAGTTATGTGTTACATGGCTGGCTGAAAGATACGACCAATCAGTTTAAGCAACCTCATCAAATGGGACGTTGGCATTTGCCAAAATGGATACTAAGCAGTGCAATGATTTTTCTGATCATTGGAGAGTTGGTTGCTACAACAGGATTATTGCTTGGTACAATGATCGGCCTAGTGAAAGTTTTAACTTGATGATTGGTGATTTTGGTATAAGTTCTGGATGATTAATTATTATTAAGATGGGTGATAGTTCACCCATCTTTTATTCTGTAGAAGTATTTTGCTTCTGTTGACGGTATTTCTGATCGACCACAGCCCACACATAGAAAGCTACCGATACAATAAAAGCATACATAAAGAATTCAGGTTTTAAGTTGCCTTGAATTAAACCATGAATAATGAGTGTCACAATCAGAGCAACCGTAGTACTCAAGTAAGTGACCATATTCTTATTTGCTTTTAGAGCGTTAATGAAGATTTCTTTATTGAAATGTAATGATAACATCTCCACTCCTCCGGTTATATATTGACCTAAACCTAATTGTTTTAGTCAGATTAGTTTCTATTGTTGTACTTGGTATTTCGATTCATTTCAATAGTTGATGTCACTATTTTGTCATAAAAATATGTTAGACATAAGTTTATAGCCTGATTTTATTCAACATATAAATGCTGGATATTTCTTCTGAATATGCAATTATCCTCCTCATACATTCTTACTAGTTAAAAAGATGTCAAGATACTCAACAATAGTGAATATAAAAGAAGCAATATTGATGCCAGTCTAGAAGTGTATCAAGGTTTGGGACGGGATACGGCAGGATCAGTCTAATCGTGACTGATTGAATTTTATATGTTTAAGCAACCATGTTGGATTGATGAGGATGTAAACAATAAAACCCAGTTTGGGTAAAACATGATGTTTTATTGATCACGGTTAAAATCAGGTTTGGGTAAAACCAGATTTTAAGCACATCAACTCAGTTATTTTCTAACTTTATCGATGACGATAGCAATAATCAGCACAATAATAGATGGAATCAGCCATGCTAAATTTTGTGCATTTAACGGTAGATTTTGAATGAAACTAGGTAAGTAGGCTTCAAGTCCTGCAACTTTCAGGCCGTCAAAAATACCGAATAACAGGGCCACTGCAGTTACTGGTGCAACCACATAAGCAGGCCTGTTGAAAAATTTCCACAAGAAGCTCAGTAGAATCACTGCAATTGCTGGTGGATAAATGGCACTTAAAACAGGTACAGACACAGCAATCAGTTTGGTTAAACCGAGGTTTGAAATGATGAAAGCGAAACCAACCAGAACAAACACTAAAATTTTATAAGGAACTTTAGTCAGTTCAGAGAAGTATTCTGCACAAGCACAGGTTAAACCAATCGCTGTTACCATACAGGCCAGGAAAATCATGCCGGTCAAGAATACAGAACCAATATCACCAAAAGCATGCTGCACATAGGCATGCAGGATCACTGCACCATTTGCTGCATTTGGAGCGATTTCATGGCTGCCTAAACCGAGTTTAAACAGGCTTAAATAAACCAAGGTTAAACCTGCACCAGAAATCAGGCTGGCAATCACGGCATACTTGGTCACCAGTTTTTTATCTGTTACACCACGTGAATGAATTGCGTGAATAATAACAATACCAAATACCAATGCACCCAAAGTGTCCATAGTTAAGTAACCATTGACAAAACCTTCAGAAACTGGGGCAGTCGCATAGTTGTTAATTGCTGGTGAAATGAATCCAGCAGGAATGACAAATGCAGAGATACCTAATACTGCCAAAGAAATAATCTTTAAAGGTGCCAGGAAGTGGCCGACAGTATCGAGCAGTTTGTTGGGATATAAGGAAATAACAGTGACGACTGCAAAATAAATTGCACTATAAATCAGCAGACTGCTACTTGATGTACCAAAATAGGAAGAGAAACCGATTTCATAGGAAACTGTGGCTGTACGAGGTGTTGCAAATAGAGGACCAACAGCTAAGTAACATACAATGGTTAAAATCAGGCTGGCGATTTTACCCAGAGGTGAACTTAAATTCTGGATTGATCCTTCTACACGTGAAAGTGCCATAATGGTGATAACAGGCAGGCCAACTGCAGTAATAAGAAAACCTAAAGCAGCTAACCATACATGTTCACCCGCTTGTTGAGCGACAATTGGTGGAAAGATAATATTGCCCGCACCAATAAAAAGTGCAAAAGTCATAAAACCCAAGGCAATAATATCCCTTGTACGGAGATTCGTCATAAATGGGGAGAGGAATTAAAAAAAAAGCGATTTTAGAGGATATCCGAGCTTTTTTATAGTTGCTTTTATGCGACTTATAAATTTTAGTAATTTAATCCTCCACTAAAATGAGCAACTGGGAAAATTTAAGTCTATTTATATATTTGATTAATGGGTAAAAAATAAAAAAATATAAAATATTATTCTTTTTTAATTATTTAAGTAATTTTTTAATTTTCAGTTAGGGTTATTTAAATGTATATAAATTAATCACACAGTTGGCTAAAAAGGTTCAAAACTCCACTGTTTATCTACTCATATTAAACAAAATTAATGTAAAAGGACTATAATCATAAGCCTTATTCCTGAGGATGATGCAATGAAAGCTTCCACTATTACCATTAAAACTGAGCAAGATTTAGAGAAACTCCGTATTTCCGGACGTTTGGCTGCTCAGGTTTTGGAGATGATAGGGAAGTATGTCAAGCCTGGAGTAAGTACGGAATATCTGGATGATATCTGTAATGATTTTATTGTGAATACCTTAAAAGTGATTCCGGCCAATGTAGGTTATTATGGCTACACCAAAACCACCTGTATCTCTCCAAATGAAGTGGTGTGTCACGGTATCCCATCGCCAAACACCATTTTGCAGGATGGCGACATTATCAATATTGATGTGGCAATCATTAAAGATGGGTATTTTGGCGATACCAGCCGGATGTATTATGTCGGAAATGTAAAACCGGAAGCGAAAAAACTGGTTGAAACCACCTATGAAGCCATGGTAGCCGGCATTCATGCGGTGAAACCGGGCGCAACTTTAGGCGATATCGGTTTTGCCATTCAATCGGTGGCTCATCGTGAAGGTTATAGCATTGTCCGTGAGTACTGCGGTCATGGCATTGGCAAGGTCTATCATGAACAGCCGAATGTGCTGCATTATGGGCAGCCTGGTCAAGGTCTGATCCTTAAAAAGGGCATGGTTTTTACCATTGAACCGATGGTCAATGCAGGCAAGGCGCGTGTCAAAGAGCTTAAAGATGGTTGGACCGTAGTGACTGCTGACCGTTCATTAACCGCCCAATGGGAACACATGGTTGCTGTAACAGATACCGGTTTTGAGCTTTTATCTCCTTGGCCAGAAGGTACCGGTTCATATCCTGAAATTTAAACGAGAAAGATAAAATGAAATAGATTGTTTATACTTTGGTATAGAATTGTTGATTTTATGTTCAAATTAAGTTTTAAAATCTATTAATTTTAATTTAAGTTGTTGATTTATATAATAAAATTATTTTTATTATTATTTTGTAATATATTTTATATATTAGATTTGTATATTTTTTCTTTGTATTATACAACTATAGATTCTAGCTGTAGTTTCTTATTTTTCCTTATTTAAAGTTTATAAGCTTATCCACCTCGGATAAGCTTTTTTTTGCCTAAAATTTTGTATTACTCAAGTGAATTTTACTTTTTTGTGATCAGTCTAGCCGTTTGTAGGGTGCAAGCAACAACTCAGAGGCATCGTCCGCTGGCTTGAAGATAAACCTGATTGTTTTTCCAAGCAGAGGCATAAGTATTAATACTTGCTGAGCTGTTCCACCAAATAGTCGATAAAGACACGGACCGCGGGGAGCAAGCCACGGCGTGAAGGATAGACTGCATGGAAAATACCATGCGGTGCTTTCCAGTCCGGCAGTACACGCACCAGTTCACCACTTTGAACATAGTCCTGAACAATGCTGTCAGGCAATAGCACAATCCCGCAATTTTGTCGTGCCAGTTGTGCCAGCATCATCAGGTCAGACCCCATCACCACGGGATTGACCTTGATTTTCTTCTGCTGTTTTTTATTATCGTGTACAACAATATACTGGTCTAAATGCTCATCCGACATGCTGAGAATCTGATGATCGCTTAAATCTTCCGGCTGTTTTAAGTCACCAAATTCATTCAGGTAGGCCTGGCTGGCAAACAGGTGCTGTTCGATATTTTCAAATTTGCGTAAAACCAGATTCGGGTCATCATCCAGATTGGAACGTACCCGGAGTGCCACATCAATGCCTTCATTGATAATATCGACACGGCGGTTACTGACAATGAGCTGTACCTTAATTTCAGGATAGGTTTTCAGGAATTTCGGTAAAATCTTGGCAATTTCATTTTGCGCAATTGAAACAGGCAGGCTGACCTTAATCACACCGCGTGGCTGAATGCTGAGATGGTCGACCAGATCGTGGGCCGCTTGTGCAGCATTCATCATGACTTGGGCATGGCGGTAAATATTCATGCCAATGTCGGTTACGGCAAAATGGCGGGAACTGCGCTGGATCAGCCGCACACCTAAATGTTCTTCCAGATTGTAAACGCGGCGGCTTAATTTTGATTTTGGAATATCGGTTGCGCGTTCTGCTGCACTAAACCCTCCATGTTCCACCACTAAGGCAAAGCAATAAAAATCATCAAGATCGGTCAGCATTTAAGAATTCCATTTATGCAACAATAAGCAGATTAAAAAATTATTGTTGCATTATGTCAATGGCTGCTGTGTCGTTTTGCTATTGAACAGAACAGTTTAGTGCTGTTGTCCTAACCATTCTTTTAGATGTTGCATGCCTTGAGTAGCAGTCATCACAATTTTCTGGAATTGTGGCGGGAGCCGCTGCCGGTCCGCCTTGGGGTCAATATAGTAAGCGCTACAATGCGCTGGAATTTCATAAATTAAACCTGCTACGGGATAAACCTGCAGGCTGGTGCCAATCACGATAAAAATATCCGCATCCTGTACGCAGTCTTGTGCATCGGCATAAGCAGGCACAGCCTCGCCAAACCACACCACATGTGGACGTAAAGGATAGCCATCCTTGCTGAAGTGTTTACTCAAATCCAGCTCAGAGCCTTCGACCGGATAGAATTCAGTGCTGTACTCAGCGTTTGGACCGGAGCTTTTCGCCAGCCGGATATTGCCATGCAGATGAATGACCTGGCTGCTTCCAGCGCGTTCATGCAGGTCGTCAATGTTTTGGGTAATGACATGCACATCAAAAAACTCTTCAAGTTCGGCAATCAGCAGATGGGCTGCATTGGGCTTGGCAGAGAGAATATTTTTGCGCCGTTGGTTATAGAAACGCTGGACCAGTTCCGGATCACGTTTCCAGGCTTCAGGTGTGGCGACGTCTTCGATTCGGTACTGCTCCCATAAGCCATCACTGTCCCGAAAAGTGTTGATGCCACTTTCGGCACTCATGCCAGCACCGGAAAAGACCACCAGTTTTTTCATTTTGGCTGCTGACTTGATTCAGCTGTTTAAGGTTGATGAGCTGCATTGGCTTTCAAGAATGCGCTCATTTCTCGAGCAAACTTTAGCGGTTCGCTAAGCAAGGGGGTATGTCCAGATTTTTCAAAACGGACTTGTTTGGCATGGGCAATGCTCTGTGCAATCAAGGTTTGACCTTTCACCGGATAAAGCCTGGATTGTGTGCCACTGAGAAAAGTTACCGGACATTGCAGCTTTTGCAGGGCTTCGCGGTAATCTTCCTGATGGTACAGATAGTTGTTGATATACCAGGCCATATAGTCGACCCGGTGAGAGGGCAGTAATAAGCTTTGCAATCGCGACTGGTTGAGTACCCATTCAAAGGCTTTTAAACTGTATCTATTGCTATTTTGCAGGCCAATAAACTCTAGCCAGAGCTTGGCAAGCTGTCCGCGGGCTTGGCTATTCAGGTCTTTTATATATTGAATGTCTTGATGCTGAGCCAGCAACTGCGACAGCTCGGTCAGAATAGAAATAAACAGCTGATGCTGTGGACCAAATAAGCCATAATCCCAGCTATCATCTACCGAAATTTTAGGGGTCTGGTCAATATGTAAATAGGCTGCGATCTGTTCGGAAAAGTTGCCATATTGCATGCCATGCATGGCCGTGGTTGCACCCATGGAATAGGCGATCACTACAAGATCATTTAAATGAAGCTGTTCAATCAGGCTGTCAATATCACGCCAGTGACTGGAAATCGCATCCAGTTCGGGAATGGCACACCCTTGTGAACCTCCAAAACCGCGCCAGTCCGGAATAATAAAGCGATGCGTTTTAGCATGCCGGTAAAGAAACGGAAGCCATTGCCAGCTTTGCATCCCCAGACCTGACAGGACCAAGACCGGTTGTCCTTGTCCAAACTCGCGGACAAACAGTTGTTCATTATCGGGCATCAGGTAATGTGGCATGCGTGTGTCCTTTTTTTAGTTCTTATGTTCAAATGCTTTTAACTGTGGAATCATGGTTTCTAGCCACTTGATCCAGCCCATTTCCAGGTCAATCCCCAGTTGCAGAATCATTTTATGAATAAACAGGGTCCGGTCCTGATCCTGTGCATGGGCAAAATCTTTGGCAAAGATCGTTTGGTAAATTTTCAAATTTTGTTGATGCAAGATCAGGTGCCTTTCCAGTTCAGGCAACACCGTATTGCCACCGAGTTGAGCTTCTGCACGCAAACGCACCATTAAGTCGTCACGCAATTGCGCAGGTGGACTTTGTTTGAGCATCCAGTCGGCCAGTTCGGCGCGCCCCAATGCTTCAACCTGATAGGTCTTTTTGCGGGTATTGGAACTGTGATCTTCAAGCGTGGAGATCCAGTTCTTTTGTTGCATGGCGCTGAGTTCACGGTAAATCTGCTGATGGGTCGCATTCCAGAAAAATCCCATGGAGCGGTCAAAGCGACGAGCCAAATCAATACCGGTACTGGGTTTTTCAATCAGGCTGGTCAATAAAACATGGGCTAAGGACATAAACGGCTCAGTCAATAAATCTTTACAGCTTCATTATGCAACATGTTGCATAAAAAACAAATCTGGAATATAAGTTATGCAACAAGTTGCATTAAAAGATATTTGCCAGCTGAGAAAGCACGCCAAGGAGATTGTATGTCTAATTACCCGCATTTATTAGCGCCTTTAGATTTAGGCTTTACCACACTTAAAAACCGCGTTCTGATGGGATCCATGCATGTCGGTCTGGAAGAGGCTCCACGTGGTTATGAGCGTATGGCGGCATTTTATGCAGAACGTGCACAAGGGGGTGTCGGGCTGATTGTGACGGGCGGGATTGCACCGAATGATGCAGGCCTGACTTTCGCGGGCGGAGCGAAATTAGACTCTATACAAGAAGCGGAAAAACATAAGGTGATTACCCAGGCGGTGCATGATGCCGGGGGTAAAATTGCCATGCAGATTTTACATACCGGACGTTATTCCTATCAGGCCGACCTGGTTGCACCATCTGCGATTCAGGCACCGATCAACCCGACTAAACCGCATGCCTTAACCAGCGCAGAAGTACAACAAACCATTGCTGACTTTGCCCACTGTGCAAAACTGGCACAGTACGCAGGTTACGACGGCGTAGAAATTATGGGTTCGGAAGGCTATCTGATTAATGAGTTTATTGCGGCACGGACCAACCATCGTGATGATGAATGGGGCGGCAGCTATGAAAACCGTATCCGTTTCCCGATTGAAATCGTACGCCGTACCCGTGAAGCAGTAGGTGAAAACTTTATCATCATCTACCGCTTATCCATGCTGGACCTGGTCGAGGGCGGATCTACTTTTGAAGAAGTGGTGCAACTGGCCAAGGAAATTGAAAAAGCCGGTGCCACCATTATCAATACCGGGATTGGCTGGCATGAAGCGCGCATTCCGACCATTGCCACCAAGGTCCCGCGAGCAGCATTTACCTGGGTCACAGAAAAACTCAAAGGATTGGTCAAGGTTCCTCTTATTACTTCAAACCGTATCAATACCCCGGAAATGGCAGAACATGTGTTGGCTTCGGGTCATGCCGACATGATTTCCATGGCGCGTCCCATGCTTGCCGATGCCTTCTTTGTGCAAAAAGCAGAACAGGGCCGCAGTGATGAAATCAATACCTGTATTGGCTGTAACCAGGCCTGTCTGGACCATATTTTCTCGATGAAAATTGCATCTTGTCTGGTCAATCCACGTGCCTGTTATGAAACGGAGCTGATTTTTAAGGAAACGACTCAGACTAAAAATATTGCAGTGATTGGCGCAGGACCAGCGGGTTTAAGTTTTGCCACTTATGCCGCTGAACGAGGACATCAGGTCACTATTTTCGAAGCAGCCAATCAAATTGGCGGTCAGTTCAATATTGCCAAGACCATTCCAGGCAAAGAAGAATTTTATGAAACCTTGCGTTACTTCAAACGTAAAATTGAATTACAGCCTAATATTAAACTGCTTTTAAATCATCCTGCGACCTATGAAGCATTAAGCCAGTCCGACTTTGACGAGATTGTGGTAGCGACAGGTGTCACTCCGCGTCATTTAGAGATTGAAGGGATTAATCATCCTAAAGTATTGAGCTATATCGAAGTATTAAAAGAACGTAAGCCAGTCGGTCAACGTGTCGCGATTATTGGGGCTGGCGGTATCGGCTTTGATACCGCAGAATATTTAACCCATGAAGGCGATAGCGCCAGCCTGAATCCGGAAAAATTCTATAATGAATGGGGTATTGATACGCGTTATGAAAATGTTGGTGGATTGAAGAACGCACAAGTAGAACAGTCCAATCGTGAAATTTATTTATTGCAACGTAAGGCAAGTTCAGTGGGTGCGGGCCTGGGTAAAACCACCGGCTGGATTCACCGTACTGGCTTGAAACACCGTGCAGTGAAAATGCTGGCAGGAGTCAGCTATGAAAAGATTGATGATCAGGGCTTGCATATTGTAGTGAATGGTCAGCCGACCGTTTTAGAAGTCGACAATATCGTGATTTGTGCCGGTCAGGAACCTTTCACCGCGATGTTCGATCAACTGAAAGCGGATGGTAAAAATGTGCATTTGATTGGTGGAGCCAAAGAAGCGGGTGAACTGGATGCCAAGCGTGCCATCCGTCAAGGGGCTGACTTAGCGGCTGTGATTTAAAAATATTGAAACCTACTTTTACAATTTTTGTTTACAAATCAGGATTTCTGGTGAAGTAGACAAATAGATATGTAATTTTTCCCTCTCCTTTATTAAAGGAGAGGGTTAGGGAGAGGATTTAATTATTTAATATTAAATAGATGAATCTCCCTAAATCTCCCTTTTTCAAAGGGGGACTCTTTTTATTTAAAATATAAAACAAAAAAAGGAAGCTAAAATGACAATCGAAACCACAAAACAGGCAATTGCGCGCTGGCATGAAATGCTGCAAACAGGCGACATGTCTATTCTGAATGAATTACTGGCTGAAGATGTGGTGTTTCGTTCACCGGTAGCATACAACCCTTATCCGGGCAAACAGGTGGTCTTTTTTATTCTGAGTAATGTGATCCAGATCTTTGAAAACTTTAGCTACCACCGCGAATTCTATACCGAAGATGGAATGAATGTGGTGCTGGAGTTTTCCGCCAATGTGGGTGAAAAAAAACTCAAGGGCATTGACATGATTCAGTTTAATGAACAAGGTCAAATTATTGATTTTGAAGTAATGCTGCGTCCGAAGAGTGGTCTGGAAGCATTGGCGGCACAGATGGGGCAGCGTATGGCTGCTTTTATGCCTAAAGCATAAAGCGTATAGTAAAGGTATGAACTGTTAATGGAATGACATGTACTAAGTATTTTGCGTTACATCATTTTTGAGGTAAACCGAATATGAAGTTTGTGGTCAATAAAATCGGTCAGTTGGTGCAAGAAATTGTCGATCAGATTACGGGTGCGGCATTGCCTACCCTGTACTATGATCCACAAGGTGAAGCAGGGCAAGTGCTTGAAGTTTTGCCCCAACTTAAACAGAAATACCGTCCAACGCCGTGGCTGTCAAATACACATCTGCATTTGATCTATTTTGATTTAATTAAAAAAAAAGCGGTGCAACTCCAATATGAGGTTATTGAACAGTTAAACATGTCTGATGGAGGGATTACGGCTATTGCTTGGTATGGACTTCATGTTGCTGAAGATACCCCAACTATTGTGTTGATGCCTACCTTGATGGGTACACCGGAAAGTATGGCCGAGCTGGTGCGTGACTTGCATCGACATACCGGATGGCGTGTAGCCTTATGTTTGCGCCGTGGCCATGCCAATTTACCTCTGCCTGTTCCAAAAATTTCCATGTTTGGTTCGACTGATGATTTACGTGAACAGATTCAATATATTGAAAGCAAATTTCCAGATTCGAGTCTCTATGCGGTTGGTTCATCTGCGGGCACAGGACTATTGGTCCGCTATTTAGGAGAACAAGGCGAGCAAACACCGTTTAAGGCAGCATTTGCCTTGTGTCCAGGGTATGACACTGAACTGGGTTTTCAAAATGTACATCCTTTCTATAGTAAAGTGATGACGAAAAAGCTATTTGAATCCTTTATTCATCCTTATAGCGAAACATGGCAACAAACCGCCTCCTTGCCCAAAGTGCTTGCTGCCAGGAATTTATTGGAGTTTCAATCTTATTATTTTGAACTGGCAGGCTATAGCAGCTTTGAAGACTATAATCAGGCCACCAATCCGATTCATGTATTTGAAAATGTCAAAATTCCGTTGATGATTTTAAATGCGGAAGATGATCCTGTGTGTCATATCCGGAATCTGGAGCCTTATAAGGAAACCCTTCAGAAGATGCCAAATATTGTGGTTGTGACCACTAAAAAGGGCAGCCACTGTATTTTTTATGAGGGCCTTAAACAGCCTGAATCTTGGGCAGCACGTTTGATTGCAGATTATTTGCGGGTATACCAGTAAAGTAATTTTCTACATGTAAGGATCGATAGGGTAAAAACCTGAAATCTTTTAATACAATTGTAATTTGTAACACTGATATATTAATGAGACTTAAATCAGTATTTCTGTTATAATAGCTTCAACAATAAAACTGACATGAAAATGTTCTCGTTCAAAATTGGTATACGAGAAATCTCCTCTCATTCGAGTGATCCCAAGTTAAGGTTGTTATTTTGAAATGCCAATGGTGGCTTTTCTATCGGTATTAAAAAATTGGTGTAAATGTTGAATAAAACTGAAAATTTAGTTGCAAAATCGGTAAATGGTCGTGAAATTGTTGTGTCGTTAATTCCTTTTAAAAAAATGCAAAATACCCGTGATGGGTTTACATGGGTTGAAGTAGGCAAAAAAGTCTTGCTTGAATCCGGTATTGAAATTGATTTGAATCTTGATGGCCGCAGTTTCTATACGGGTGTAAATGAAATGTTCCGGCTTAATGCGCATGTAAATGCGGTGTAAGGGTTAGAGCAATACGAAAACCGTCTTTAAGGCGGTTTTTTAATGCTTGAAAATTTTACTTAAGCGTGTCTGTTGAACAAGTTAGGAAATATTTTCTCTATGGATCTCTAGACAGCAGTCAGTGAAGAAGAGAGCAAGTCGACAAATTGTAAAAAAAATTGAATCTGAGTCCATGGAACCCCCTAAAAATAGGTAGTAAAAATTAACAGGAAAGTTCAATCATATATTATGACCTGAATATTTAAATGTAAGTAAAAAGTTAAAGACTTAACAATCATATATTATGACCTGAATATTTAAATGTAAGTAAAAAGTTAAAGACTTAAGATTTAAATTGTTGAAAAATAAATAAATATTAAAATAAAGGAAATGTTTTAAAAACAAGCGACATATTTTGCAATGAATTGTTGTATTTGTAATGAGAGAAAGTGTAGATTTTAAAATGTGATATTTATATGTTTAGTATTTTTTGATACATTTATGTCAATAATTGTTATTGTCTGACAAAAAATATCTGTGTATAAAGAGAGTTCCACAATAAGGAAGTGAGAGTGGGTTATGAAAACAATAGAACTCCTTGTAACTTCATCATCTGCACTGATGCTGATGTTTGTGATTTATGCATTTGGGCAAATGTTTAATTAATCAGAAAAAGATATTTCATAAAAAAGCACCCGAGGGTGCTTTTTTCGTGAGTAGGATTTTAAATGAAAATTTTCATTTCTTTATATTCTGTCCCATGCATCTTTTACAGCATGTTTCGCTTGTTGCCACTTTAAGCGAGAGTTCGCCTTAAACTGTTCCCATTTGCTTTCAAGATCATTTTCCGAGTCTTCAAAACGGGTATTTTCGCCGTATTCAGAACGTGAATTTCTTCCAAATTTATAAGCAGAGGATAAATCCTTGTCATAATCAATATCGGGAATATCACGCTGTAAATCTTGATAATAAGGTCGACTGGTATAATTTTCACGCCAATACCGATCAGACTCATTATTTGACGTACGGTTTTGATTTTCTAAAGTGGGATCCGTCATTTTGTGTAGCTCCTAATTTTCGGAATCAATAGAATAGCCAAGCAATGAAATACGATTTCACAGTTTAAAATGTGAAATTCAATGTTCAATCAATGCATTATTGCTGTTGATTATTTTGGTCATTCTGATTTTGTCGAAAATCTTGCTGTTGACCAGTTTGCTGACGTTGCTGATCATTTTGCTGCTGTTGTTGCGGGTTACCTTGTTGCTGACCAGTTTGCTGGCGCTGTGGGTCATTTTGCTGTTGATTAGGTTGTTGTTGCTGACCAGACTGTTGACGTTGCTGGTCATTTTGTTGCTGCTGACCCGGCTGTTGATGTTGCTGATCATTTTGTTGCTGTTGTTGAGGCATATTGCCTTGCTGTTGGCCAGGCTGTTGACGTTGTTGGTCGTTCTGTTGCTGCTGTTGGCGTTGTTGATCATTTTGTTGTTGGGGTTGATTTTGATTAGTCATCTCTACACCTCATATATAATATATATTTTTAATAAAATCTGTTTAACCAGATACAATTATTATTAGCATGAATATTTCATTAAAAAATAAAATGGATGTTACATAATGTTTTAAATGTAATTATAATAATTACATCATATATTATATCTATGAAATATATCGGTTATTAGGTGTATTGATATTTACAAATTTAAATTTTAATTATTATTTTATTAAATTTTTTTAATAATTTTAATGAGGCTTTTACATATTTGTTGAATCAGTTTATTTAATTTTTCTGTTTTCTTTCCTTTACACAAACATCGGTAATTATATATTTTGTTTTTGTATAAAATTGAATAAAAAAAAGTTCCCTCAGGTTTTTCTGAAGTTTCAGAACCGCCAGGTTTGAGTAATCCTGTACATCCTACATAAATATCTGAGGTAAACATATTCTTTGCTTTTTTTACCAATTCTTCAGTAATTTCAATAGATTCAGGTGTATATTTTGCTATCAGTTTTGGAGAGATTTTCAGTATTTTTTCTTTAACTTTCAGGTCATAACACACTAAACCTCCAATTAGAATTTTGCCAGAGAATGGAGTCAGGGAAAATAGGTAAGCTAAATAACCTGCGGAAGCGCTTTTAATGAAAGTCACTTTTAATTTTTCTTTAGCCAATAATTCACAACATTGAGTCATCATATTTTTTTCGCTTTATTTTAATTTCCTATTCATATTCTAAAAAATAAATAAAATATAAACAATAAAATATTTTTTAAAAGGTGACTGGTTTCTCATTTTTTTGGGAGCATGAATATTTTAAATATTTGATATATAAAACCTGATTATTTTTTGATTCAACATAAATTAAACGAATAATAACAATTATAGGCTTTTTCCATGAAACCCAAGTGAATTAAGTTTATATGCTAATTACCGCTTGGAGAATAAAAAATGCCAGTAGCAGTAAAAAAGCAATTACTAGAATGGGTTGATAAAAATCATCAAAATTATTTTGATTTGGTTACTTTTTTTCTCAATGGTGAGGTTTCTATTCAAGAAAAGGAAAGAAAAGCTTCATATTTTTTAAAAAAAGAAATCCAAAGCTTAACTTATAACTCCATCGATTTTCCCCCTGATATCAGTAAAATCCAGGACTGGATTCTAGAAAATAATAAGTTTCAATGTGCTGAATATCAGGCTTATTTAGAAAAAAGAAATAGGGGGGCAGGGCGAGAATATTTTAAAAATGTGGGTCAGGCATTCGAATTTCTGATTAAGGTTGCGCCGGTAAAGCGGGTAGACGGTTCATGGTTGTTTAGTATTGTCCATTACTGGAATGATCCAGTGTTCAGAGACTTAATCCAGATTTATCTGGAAGAACTCGGTTTGGGACTCGCCACATCTAATCATGTATGCTTATTTGATGATCTTATCTTAAATTTGGGGCTGGAACATTTTGTACTGGATCTGGAAGATGAATATTATCATCAACCTGCCATTCAACTCGCGCTGGCTTATGCACCCCCCGAGTTCATTCCGGAAATCATCGGTTTTAATCTGGCCTATGAGCAACTTCCGTTACATCTGCTGATCACCAACTATGAGCTACAAGAATTAGGAATAGATTCAAAATATTTCAATCTGCATATCACCATCGACAATATTGATAATGGTCATGCACATTTATCCATTAAAGCTTTTGAAAAAATATATAGTAAATTCAATGATAAAAAGTCTTTTATAGAGAAAATGAAGATTGGCTTCGCTTTGAACGATAAAGGCTTGTCCTCCAGGCAAATTATTAAAAATCTCAATTTAGACGCCTTGGTAATTAAAATTTTAAAACGAAAAGCCTTGATCGGTAATGTCATTCACAATGACAAATGCAAGTTTAATAACAAAACGATTAATTCGTGGCTTGCATCACCAGACTCGGTAGAAGAGTTTGTTGAGGTACTCATTGATAAAAAATGGATCAAGCTGGGTTACTGCTACTGAAAAGCAGATCATTTATGACTGGATTGCAGGTGAATCTGCTCAATATGCCAATTTGAACGCTCGAAGAATCAAATTGGAACATAAAGATAAAAATAATTATATGTTCAGTTTTTTATCCGATGGGGAGCTTGAAGATATTCAGCATCAGATTTATGAAACTGGCAACCTTGCTATGAAGATCAATAAACTGCTGCCTTATTTAGCTCCTCATGCCCATCATCGTGAAACAGGACTCTGGTGTACCCAACGTTTGGTCGAGTTCCTGTTTCCCTTTTTAAGCAATCAGAAATTCACCAATTGATGTCAGCCATAACATCCACGCATTTACGTTATCGAACCCATGTTTATACAATAGAAAAGAGGCGCAAGATGAATCATAAAGCCAAGCAAAGTGAAGTAGCAGGCACCGGTACTTTAGACAAAAAAAATGAAAGTGCAAAAACACAGCAGTTAGATGCTTCACGCAGTGATGCTACAGATCATGCACTGACCACCAATCAAGGCGTAAAGATTGCAGATAATCAAAACAGTTTAAAGGCAGGTGTAAGAGGTTCGACCTTACTGGAAGATTTTATCCTAAGGGAAAAAATCACCCATTTTGATCATGAGCGCATTCCTGAGCGGATTGTGCATGCACGTGGTGTAGGGGCACATGGATATTTCCAGGCTTATCCGGGCAATGAAAAATATACCAAAGCGGGCTTTTTGACAGATTCCAGCATACAGACGCCCATTTTTGTGCGTTTTTCTACGGTACAAGGACCCCGCGGTTCTGCCGATACCGTACGAGATATTCGCGGTTTTGCCATCAAGTTTTACACTCAGGAAGGCAATTACGATTTGGTCGGCAATAATGTTCCGGTTTTCTTTGTGCAGGATGGCATTAAGTTTCCGGATTTTGTACATGCCGTAAAGCCTGAACCACATACGGAAATACCAACCGGAGGATCAGCCCATGATACTTTCTGGGATTTTGTCTCCCTGGTACCGGAGTCTGCTCATACCGTGATGTGGGCAATGTCGGATCGAGCCATCCCACGTAATTTGCGCTCGATTCAAGGTTTTGGTGTCCATACCTTTCGTATGATCAATGCCGACGGAAAAGCCATATTTGTCAAATTTCACTGGACACCAAAACAAGGTTTAAGTCAGCTGGTTTGGGATGAGGCACAAAAACTGGCAGGTAAAGACCCGGATTTTCACCGTCGGGATTTATATGAAGCGATTGAGTCGGGGAATTATCCGGAGTGGGAGCTGGGTATTCAGATTGTCGCTGAAGAAGATGAAATGAAGTTTGATTTCGATTTGCTCGATCCGACAAAAATCATTCCCGAGGAATTGGTTCCGGTCACGCCAATTGGCAAGTTTATGCTTAATCGAAATGTTGATAATTTCTTTGCAGAAATTGAACAGGCGGCATTTTGCCCGGCCCATATTGTACCGGGTATAGATTTCACCAATGATCCTCTGTTACAGGCACGTTTATTTTCTTATACCGACACTCAATTGAGCCGCTTGGGTGGCCCAAACTTTCATCAGTTGCCCATTAATAAACCAGTTTGTCCTTTTCATAACAACCAGCGTGATGCCATGCATCAAACTTTTATTCATCGTGGTCAGGCATCGTATCAACCGAATTCGATTGATAACAACTGGCCAGTCGAAACACCATCCGCTGCACAGGATGGCGGTTTTGAGAGTTATCAGGAAAAAATTGATGGTAAAAAAATTCGCCAGCGCAGTGAGTCTTTTTCAGACCATTTTTCTCAAGCTCGACTGTATTACCAGAGCTTGGCACCACATGAACAGAAGCACGTAGTAGATGCCTATACTTTCGAATTGAGTAAGGTACAACGCCAGCATATCTGCCAACGTGAAGTACAGGACGTCTTGGCCAATATAGATCTGGATCTGGCCCAACAGGTCGGTAAAAATTTGGGTATAGAGGTCACAGTCCCACAAAATCCGGCCAAATCTTCCTCGGTAGAAAAATCGGCGCGTCTTTCTATGACGGCATTTGTTCCTGAAGATATCAAAGCTAAAAAAATAGCCGTGCTGGTACATGATGGGGTGAGCCAAGAGAATATCGATGCGATTCAGCAATGGGCTATGGCTGAAAAAGCAGTTGCTCATATATTGACGCCAACGCCGGGCCCTGTGATGAATCAACAGCAGTCTGCAGTTGCATCGGATGGTATGCAAAAAGCAGAGCCTTCGATTGCTTATGATGCTGTGGTGATTGTGGATGGTGATAATTACCAGCAAGTGTTAAAAGACGGCGTGACAAAACATTATCTTTTGGAAGCCTACAAGCACCTAAAGCCGATTGTATTGTTAGGAGATAAGCAAGAACTTTTGCATGAGCTTAAATTACCCCATGATGATGGAACGCTAAGTACAGATAATTTTTCCTCTGTACAGGAACAGTTTAAAACCCTGATTCGTTATCATCGGGTCTGGTCACGCGAAGCGATTGCCGACGCCGTTCCAGCTTAAATTTCGATATTTTCGCGACTATTTCTTAAAAACACCCATCTTCATGATGGGTGTTTTTCGAATGAATAATGTTAATTTTCTAAAATGCACTTGCAAGTTGGTGTAGCTATTGTTGAGTTGCACATACGATTTGAGGCTAAGCACTTAAATTATCGTTCGATTTAAATTTCGATAGCTTATTGATGAGTTGAATCAGAAGACTGACTTTTAATATATATTAGACTTCTTTCATAAGTCCTTTTTACTTCTGTCTATGAGATAAAAATAAAGAAGCTAGCAATAATTATGAAGAAGTCTATTGTATTAAAAATCATAAGCTTTACTTTGGAGCCATTTGATAAATATGGGAGATTTATTTATATGTATTATTTATGTATTCATGTTATTTTAAATTTTGTGAAATAAGTATTATTTTAAGATGATGATAAATTATCATAATTAACATATGTATAAGAATTATCATTATTTTTTTATTTAAAAAGTTCTATTAATAATTTATTTATTTGCTGTGTTTAATATTGTTTCAGTAAGAATATTGAGTTCTACAGTTATATTTTTATTGCAATATTATATTTTGATACATCATGATTGTTTTTGTTCGGTTAACTTGAGTATATGATTAATATTGTCATTAATAATCAGGCTATTGGTTGTCATTAAGTAATGGTAATAAAAATAGCATAAGGAATAGTGTTATGTCTAAGTCTCAACCTCAAAATCAAACAGATATGAATCAAAGGAATCAACCGATTAAACAGCCACATCATTTACCACAGCAAGACCATAAACATAATCAGCAAAAAGAGTCTGGGAAACAGTCTCAAAATGAAAAATAAAGCAGGATTGAATAGGGTGGTCAGTAGGAAGTTTGAAGGGGGAAAGCCCCTTTAAGCAGGACAGGAGTTAAGTATGAATATCAGACCTGTAAAAGCCCATAAAATGAATGAGGATTTTGATACAACACCCACCGTAATTTATACCGGTGAATATGATGAAGAAAATCATTTGCTCAATGTATATGACTCATCACAAGAACAATTAACAAAGATTATGGGCACTAATCAATGGATTTTGAACTCTACGGGAGAGGTATTCTTTATTGAAGAGGATGTACCTTATTTTGCTAATTAACAAGGTCAGGTAAAATGAATAATACAGTAACCACATATCCACAGAAACTCGTTACATTTTATAAACTTGATAGCCCGGACATTCAGCGAGGCGTATGGGCGAATTATGACAAGAATGGGAATTTTCTCAATCTGACCAATTATTATGGTCATAGATTAGACCTGATTGGGCCGGATCGGGTACGTATAGAGGGGGAGGTTTGGGTATGTAAAGAGAATTTCAAATAAATAGAGGTTTATGCTTTGATAAAATCTGCATTTAAAGATAAAAATATAGAAAGATTAATTTAATTAAAATAAAGTCATCAGAAAAAATTAAAATGAAAAGTCTTTAATATTTCAAGCTTTGATATAATGCGAATGGAATTTTAAGCTCAGGTTTGAGTTAGTACATTTAAGGCTATTAAGCTTAAATAAGCCCTCCAAGCGAAGAAAGGGCTTATATCAATGTTGTAATATGCTTAAGCAGCCACCCAATGACTTTTAACTTCTTCAGCATCTACATTCAGCATTACTTGATTTTCTTTAATTTCACTTACCCATGAAAGTGGAATAAGATGATGACTACCTTCTTCATTTCTTGTTAACTTAATTTGATCTGTACCTTGAAGATGATCTACTGTTCCTACTGTTTGACCATCTGAAGCAATTACCTCTGCATGTTTGCTAATGTCATTTGCATTGATCGTAGCCATTTCATAGCTCTCCTTATAGTGCTCATTTTGTATCCCCTAATTTAAGACATTCTCCGATATTGCGCGCCCTATATATGCAAAAGGGAACAAATCTTTAAGCAACTTTACCTTAGTGTATAAATATCATGCTTTAGAAAGTAAATTTTGCGTCTAATTAAAATGTGTAGCTCAATTTAATATTTAATAATCTATGTTCTTTATAATTTTAAGTTTATAGAAATGACGATCAAGAAAAAAATTAAATCCAATAGCTTGGATTTTTATCATTTTCGATTAGCATTTAAAATGATTGCAAGGATGAGTGACAGATAAGATAAATAGTGGATATTAACGTCATGTCGTTGCTGCACGATTTTTGGGAACAGCAAGATATTCATCCTGCATTTCGAAGAAGAACTGGTTTGCTTCATCATATTTGCAATTTAACCAGTCCATTCTCGCATTTTCAGGAATAACAATGACCGAACGCTTTTCATCTTTTGGCGTGTGAAATTGCCGCATAAAGGGATGATGGTCAGCATTGATGGTGAGCAGGCTCATGGAACGAACATGCTTGTTTTCAATCACGGCATTTTCATAAATGGCGGCAAGGGTAAAAGGGAGTTCATCTTTTCGAAAAATGGCGTACCAGTGCGGTTTGCCATCTATATATTGGGGTTCATAAATGGCTTCGACAGGCACAAGGGCAAACTGATTTTTATGCCAGGCGTGGCGAAAACTGGGCTTATTAGACACGGTTTCAGTTCTGGCATTATAGGTGTGACGACCATATTTTAATTCTTTTGCCCAAGAAGGAATCAGACCAAACTTGGCAAGGTCCCATTCTGGCTGGTCTGCACCATGGATTAAAATCGGGGCATCATATAAGAGATAAATATGATCAGGATATTGGAACTGTGGTTCGGAAAGACCGAGAAGAAATGCTCTATTTCTTTTAATTGCTTCAAAATTTGCGCACATGGAACAATCCCTAATTTTTATTTATCCTCAATTACAGCAAAAAAAGTGGGCTGGCATCATGAATCTTACAAATTTAGCACTATTCGTACTCAAACCAATAATAAGCAGTTGATGGCGATTTTAGCTGCTGGGCTGTCTTGTAAGGCATACCCAGCTCACTAAATAAAATTGTCGAGCTGGTAATAGATTTGAGTTAAATTAAGTTAATCATATTCATATCTATACAAGTTTATTTCCTCCAGGATAAAAGACTCTCCGTAATGGGTAGTTAGAAAAACTTCTGCTTCAGTTTGGGTTATAAAAATTTTGGCTACATTTTTATCGGTCGTCCAGTACCATGGGCTGGCTAAGGCTAAATCCAGGTCGGACATTTGCCAATTATGGCAGTCATCAAATTGATCTCGATAAGCGAGAAAGCTTTGATTCTTTTTTATGCAATAGAGTGTCATCACTATTCACCCCTGTGACGGGTAAACTAAGATTTTAACGGTGTTGATTCATTTGAACCTTTAAAAATTGTGAATAATGTCAGCATATATTTTATAAACTAAGAATAATCATGCTGTTAGAGTGTTTTTGTAATTACACCATCCGATAAGCGGTAAAATTGCTGGCTTATAGGCAGATCAATCAAATAGGCATGATGAGTTCCTCTCTAAATTTACTGCTTTATTCATTTAAGCAAAGAAAAAATTAATGATGGGTAATAATATGTCAATGTTTGGTGCGGGATTTGATTCATCATGATTCAAATTATTTTCACAGGCACTCAAGCTTTAAATAAAATTTCAACTGGTGATTTTAAATACTTTAACCATTAATAATTGTGCCTCCATTCACATGAATGACTTGTCCGGATATATAACTTGCTTCATCCGAGGCAAGAAACAAGTATGCAGGCGCCACTTCACTGGGTTGTCCCATTCTTCCCATCGGCGTTTTTTTACCAAAATCTTTTAACTGTTCTGCATCAAAATTACTCGGAATTAATGGAGTCCAGATAGGGCCAGGCGCTACTGCATTCACTTGAATCCCGGTCTTATTTTTCAATAAATTTGTAGATAAACTCCGGGTGAATGAGGTAATTGAACCTTTGGTACTTGCATAATCTATGAGTAGATCATGGCCATGATAACTGGCGATACTGCTGGTATTGATAATTGAATCACCTGGTTTCATATAGGGAATCACCATTTGGGTCAGATAAAACATAGCCAGTATATTGATTTCAAAGGTTTTAAAAAGTTACTCGATATTGATATCGGTAATGTATTTTTGTGGGTAGTGAATGCTGGCATTGTTGATTAAAATATTGATGGCTTGGAATTTTTGAAGGGTTCTTTCAACTAGCTTGCTTATTCCATCGTGATGTTGCAAATCGTATTTCAACGCTAGGGCAGCGGCGGCCTTCTTTTTCCACCATTTTTCTGGTTTCTTCGGCATCTTCATCTTATCACCACCAGTGATCAAGGCAATCTTGTCTTTTAATTTATTGCTTCCCTGATAGTTGGGTTTGATGACTTCGAGTTGTGGATGCATTTGAGATTGAATACCCGGTTGATGGGTTTGGACTTCTATTGATGGACTTTTGGGATATTTATTCATATTTTGCTTCACTATTCTTTAAATGCTTAAAACATATTAGAAGCTTTAAAAAATAAATTTAGTGAGTAAGCGTGCGCTGAACCCCATAGCTATTTTTTAATTTGAGTTGGGTTTCCAGCGGTGTGGCAGTAATTCTTCAATCTGGGTCACTTTATGTGTTGGCAACCTTTTCAGCACATCACTTAAATAGGCATATGGATCCAGCCCATTCAGTTTTGCCGACTGGATTAAAGTCATGATATTGGCCGCTCGCTGACCACTGCGCAGCGAACCTGCAAATAACCAGTTCTTACGCCCCAACGCCCAGGGACGCATTTGATTCTCTACCCAATTATTGCAAATCGGTAGATTGCCATCATCCAAATAGCGACTTAAAGCTGGCCAACGCTTCAGAGTGTAATTGATAGCCTTGGCAATTGGAGAACTCGACGGCACCGTCAGATAATGTTGGTTGAGCCATTCATATAGTTGTTGCATCACCGGTTGACTATGCTGTTGTCGGTATTCGCGGCGGTGTTGCGCTGTACCATCCGTCTTTTTCCTGAGTTCTGCTTCTATGGCATACAGTTTCTGA
>JAEAMG010000815.1_pt1 | contig 30023 bp, 31 predicted proteins | sample 8958741 | NCBI WGS metagenome assembly JAEAMG01 (sample SAMN16933256, study PRJNA681125) | bioreactor sludge metagenome | isolation source: anaerobic bioreactor treating anionic surfactant - SDBS | place: India: Bengaluru | collected 2019-02-28 | reverse complement strand
TCGCTGCTCGCCTCATGCTGCCAGCGCCCATGCACCGAATCGAAGTTGAGCAGATGGGCGTGGGTCGCGGCGTCGCCGGCCGGATCGTTGATCTGCACGAACTCCAGCTCCGGCCAGCCCCAGGCTGCGCGAAGCGCCAGCCGTCCGATGCGGCCGAAGCCGTTGATGCCTATTTTGATGGTCATGTTCGAGTCTCTGACGGATTGACAGCCTGTTAGATGCTGCGCTGATTGACGCGGCGGGACAGCTCTTCGGCCGATTCCTTGCGTTCGGAATAGCGGTCGACCAGATACTCGGCTCGCCCGCGCAGCAGCAGGGTGAACTTGAGCAGCTCTTCCATCACGTCGACCACGCGGTCGTAGTAGGACGAAGGCTTCATGCGGTCGTTCTCGTCGAACTCCTGCCACGCCTTGGCTACGGAAGACTGGTTGGGGATGGTGAACATGCGCATCCAGCGTCCGAGTACGCGCATCTGGTTGACCGCGTTGAACGACTGCGAGCCGCCGCAGACCTGCATCAATGCCAGGGTTTTGCCCTGCGTCGGGCGTACGGCGCCGAGCGTCAGCGGTACCCAGTCGATCTGCGCCTTGAACACCGCGCTCATCGCGCCATGGCGTTCCGGCGAGCACCACACCTGGCCTTCGGACCACTGCATCAGTTCGCGCAGTTCCCGCACCTTGGGATGATCATCCGGCGCGTCGTCCGGCAGGGGCAGGCCGGCGGGGTGGAAGATGCGTGTCTCGGCGCCCATGCTTTCGAGCAGGCGCGCGGCTTCCAGGGTCAGCAACCGGCTGAACGAGCGCTCGCGGTTTGAGCCGTAGAGCAGCAGGATGCGCGGCGGGTGGGTGGCGAGCGCATCGACGACGCCGAGCTTGTCCATGCTGGGGGCGTCGAGCAGTTCGGCGTCGATATTGGGCAGATCGTTGGACATGGGCTTCATCCGGGTAAAGAGGTGGGGGCAGGCCGCGTTTCAGTCGCAGGCGGGCTTGCGGCCAGGCCGGTCGCGCATCTGCCAGAGGCGTTGCACGTCCTGACGCAGCCATTCGATGTTGTTCGCCAGGGTCGTTTTGAGCATGTCCGTGACCCATGCGGGCAGTTGCGGGTGCAGGCGGTAATACACCCATTGGCCGTTACGCCGGTCCTCCAGCAGGCCGCAGCTGCGCAGCAGCGCGAGGTGGCGGGAAATCTTGGGCTGGACCTGGTCCAGCGCCGCGGTCAGCTCGCATACGCACAGTTCCTGCTCCAGACTGACCAGCAGCGCGATACGCGCACGGGTTTCGTCGGCCAGACACTTGAATAGCTCGACCGGCGATAGCGAAGCGCTTTGCGCGATTGCGCTGGCGGGTTTGCTGGTGATCAGCACGAACATCCTTAGCCGCTCGTGGATCTCCTGCAGCGTCCTGCGATAGGCATCCGGCTGCGGGCTCGTTGCCGGATCCGCGAAATTCCAGGCGATGTACTCGCCGGCGCCAGGAAGCGACAGGCACTCCAGCGCGGATTTGTCACACAGGGTGATGACATAGTCGAAGGGCTCGCCCGTCACCTGCTCGATAGACTTGCTGACCAGTCCCGCGGTGGACACACCCAGGTGTTCCAGCGCTTCACGGGTGCGCGGATCCACCTGGGTCGGCGCGGTGCCGGCACTGACGGCCTCGAAGTGCTCGGAGTCGAGGTGGCGCAGCAACGCTTCCGCCATTTGCGAGCGCGATGAGTTCGCCACGCAGAGGAACAGGACACGCTTTCTCCGATTCATGTTGATCTCCGTCAGACCGGCATTTGGCAAATATATTGTTTTGAATATATACGGTAAAGCGAATATCGTGATCGTCAGATTGTATCAACCAAGGTGAACAACAAATGACAAACGCATGTGAGGTCGCCATGAAGCAGTCCGCGGGAGCTCCGCTGGGCTTCTTCGAACGCTACCTGACGGTGTGGGTGTTCCTGTGCATCGCCGCCGGCACGGCGCTCGGGTTACTCGTGCCGGAGGCCGCGCAAGCGGTGGGGGCGATGGAGGTGGCGCAGGTCAACATCCCGGTAGGTGTGCTGATCTGGGTGATGATCGTGCCGATGCTGATGAAGATCGATTTCGGCGCGCTGCACGAAGTCCGCGAGCAGAAGGCCGGCATGGCCGTGACGCTGTTCGTCAACTGGGCGGTCAAACCGTTCAGCATGGCGCTGATCGGCTGGCTGTTCATCAAGGTGCTGTTCGCCGAGTGGCTGCCGGCCGACGAGCTGGACAGTTACATGGCCGGGCTGATCCTGCTCGGCGCCGCACCCTGCACGGCAATGGTGTTCGTCTGGAGCTACCTGTGCAACGGCAACGCCAACTTCACCATCACCCAGGTGGCGCTCAACGACCTGGTGATGGTGTTCGCCTTCGCGCCCATCGTTGCGTTGCTGCTCGGCGTGTCATCCATTCCGGTGCCGTGGGATACGTTGCTGCTCTCGGTGGTGATGTACATCGTCATCCCGCTGGCCATCGCCCAGTTCCTGCGCGCGCAGCTGATGAAGCGCGGCGAGGCGCATTTTCAAGCGGTGCTGGGGAAGGTTTCACCGTTCTCCATCGTCGCCCTGTTGGCCACGCTGGTGCTGCTGTTCTCCTTCCAGGGCAAGACCATCGTCGAGCAACCGCTGGTGATTGGCATCCTTGCCGTACCGCTGCTGCTGCAGACGTTGTTCATCGCCGCGCTCGGCTACTGGCTGTGCCGCCGCCTGAAGGTGCGCCACGACGTGGCCGGACCGGCGACCATGATCGGTGCTTCCAACTTCTTCGAGCTGGCGGTGGCGGTGGCCATCGTGCTCTATGGTTTCGACTCCGGCGCGGCGTTGGCCACGGTGGTCGGCGTGTTGATCGAAGTCCCGGTGATGCTCTGGCTGGTGCGCATGGTCAACAGCACCCGCGCCTGGTACGAACGCGCCTTGCCGCGCAGCTGAGGAACGACGCATGGAAATCTTCAAGTGGCTGAACGACCAGCTGTTGCGCATGGACTGGCTGGCGTATCTGGTGCGGCTGCTGGTCGAGGACGTATTCGGCCTGGATATGGCCAGTCGGGTCGGCGGCAGTCTGCATTTCTTCATCTATGACGTGATCAAGATCTTCATCCTGCTGTCGGTGCTGATCTTCGGTATCTCCTGGATCCAGAGTTATTTCCCGCCGGAGCGCACACGGCGCATTCTCGGTCGTATGCGCGGCTTTCGCGCCAACCTCACCGGCGCACTGCTGGGAACGGTCACGCCGTTCTGTTCCTGCTCGTCGATCCCGCTGTTCATCGGCTTCACCAGTTCGGGTCTGCCGCTGGCGGTGACCTTCTCGTTCCTGATCTCCTCGCCGCTGGTCGATCTGGCGTCGATGATCCTGTTGGCCAGCATCTTCAACTGGTCGATTGCGCTGGCCTACGTGGTAGTGGGCATCGTGCTGGCAGTGATCGGCGGGACGCTGATTGGCAAGGCTGGGATGGAGCAGTACGTCGAGGCCTTCGTCACGCAACAGAAGGTCCTGGACCTGCCACAGGAACAGCTCACCCTGCGCGACCGCCTGACCTACGCTCGCGAGCAGGTGGGAGAGATCATCCGCAAGGTTTGGCTGTATATCCTGATCGGCGTGGGCATCGGCGCTGCCATTCACAACTGGATTCCGGCGGGTCTGATCGAAAAGGTCATCGGCCAGGACAACTGGTGGTCGGTGCCGCTGGCCACGCTGGTGGCCGCGCCGATGTACGCCGACATCTTCGGCACTCTGCCGATCGCCGAGGCGCTGGTGGCCAAGGGCGTTGGCCTGGGCACCGTACTGGCGTTCATGATGTCGGTCACCGCGCTGTCGCTGCCGTCGCTGATCATGCTGAAAAAAGTGGTCAAGGCGCCGCTGCTGGCGCTGTTCATTGTCATCGTGCTGATGGGCATCATGCTGATCGGCTACCTGTTCAATGCATTTGCTTACCTGTTCATCTGAGATGGGAGTTTCGCCATGCTGATCAAGATCCTGGGTTCCGGTTGCAGGAAGTGCGTGACCCTGGCCGACAATACGCGCCAGGCGCTGGCAGCGCTGGGGCGCGAGGCGGAGGTGGTCAAGGTGACCGACTTCGGCGAAATCGCCCGTTACGGGGTGATGAGCACGCCGGCGCTGGTCATCGATGAGACGGTCGTGTCGGCGGGCAAAGTGTTGACGGCCGATGAAATCGCCGCGCTGGTTCAGGCGCGATGAGTGACTGCGGTGGCCGCTGCAGTTGCGCGTCGAATTCTGAGGTAACGCACGTGCCTGCGGAGGGTGGTCGCTGGGTCAGCCTGTTCCACGTGCCGAAGATGGATTGCCCGGCGGAGGAGCGGATCATCCGCATGGCCCTAGACGGTCACGTGTCGGCAGGCGGCCTGGCATTCGATCTTCCCGCCCGGCAGCTTCGGGTTACGCATGATGGCGCCATCGAGCCGATCGCCGAGCGGCTGGGTAATCTCGGGTTGGGGGCGACGCTGCTCGAAACCCGCGCGGCGTCGGTCGATGCCCAGCCGGCCAGCGCGAACGAGGCCGGCGAAGCGCGGACCCTGAAGCTGCTGCTGGCGATCAATGCCTTCATGTTCGTGGCCGAGATGTTCGCCGGACTGATTGCCCAGTCCACCGGGCTGATCGGCGATTCGCTGGATATGTTCGCCGACGCCGCCGTCTACGGGGTGGCGCTGTATGCCGTTGGCCGTGGCGCCCAACTGCAGATGAACGCCGCGCGGCTCGCCGGTCTGCTCCAGCTGCTGCTTGCCATTGGGCTGCTGATCGAAGTGGGGCGGCGCTTCGTCTTCGGCAGCGAGCCGCAGTCGCTGTCCATGATGGTCGTCGCCGGCATCGCCTTGCTGGCCAACGTGCTCTGCCTGCTGCTGATTCACCGACATCGCGAAGGCGGCGTGCATATGCGTGCCAGCTGGATATTTTCCGCCAACGATGTGCTGATCAACGCCGGTGTATATGCGTGCCAGCTGGATATTTTCCGCCAACGATGTGCTGATCAACGCCGGTGTAATCGTGGCCGGAGCGCTGGTTGCCTGGAGCGGATCGCGTTACCCGGACCTGCTGATTGGCAGTCTGATCGGCATCCTGGTCGCGCTGGGCGCGCGTCGAATACTGGCGTTGCGGGCCTGAATGGTCTGCACTCCATGGCCAATGGCTTACAAGCGTTGCGCTGTAGGTTCTGGCTGACAGGTGGCGCCGAACGCTTTGCGTCGTGGGTCGTAGCCGTTGTGGCGGAGGGGCTGCGACGATTTTTCGTCACCTCGGATGAGGCGAGGTTGGCATTTTCTTTGGTACAGTTCGCCGTTATCACGAAGCGCGCAGCCAGCCAGCTTTGAATTGCATTGACGAGGTGTCTGTTGATTAGGGTGCTGGTGGTAGACGACCACGATCTGGTTCGCACGGGCATTACCCGCATGCTGGCCGATATCGACGGGTTGTACGTGGTTGGTCAGGCTGACTGCGGCGAGGAGGCGATCAAGCAGACTCGCGAACTCAAGCCGGATGTGGTTCTGATGGACGTCAAGATGCCCGGCATCGGTGGCCTGGAAGCCACTCGCAAACTGTTGCGTAGCCACCCCGATCTCAAGGTCATCGCCGTCACGATCTGCGAAGAGGATCCGTTTCCGACGCGTCTGTTGCAGGCCGGCGCGGCCGGGTATCTGACCAAGGGCGCTGCGCTGGAAGAGATGATTCGTGCGATCCGCATGGTTTTCGCCGGCCAGCGCTACATCAGCCCGCAGATCGCCCAGCAGCTGGCGCTCAAGTCCTTCCAGCCGCAGCAGAACGGCTCGCCGTTCGATCTGCTGTCCGAGCGGGAAATCCAGATTGCGCTGATGATCGCCAACTGCCAGAAGGTCCAGGCGATCTCGGACAAGCTCTGCCTGTCGCCGAAAACGGTGAACACCTACCGCTATCGGATCTTCGAGAAGCTCTCGATCACCAGTGATGTCGAGCTGGCACTGCTCGCCGTACGCCACGGCATGGTCGACACCATCAACTGATGGCCAGCGGATTCGATTCATCCGCCTTCCTGGCGGCATGCAGCGGGCATCCCGGCGTCTACCGGATGTTCGATGCCGACGAAAAACTGCTCTACGTCGGCAAGGCAAAGAATCTCAAGAAGCGCCTGGCCAGCTATTTCCGCAAGACCGGCCAAGCGCCGAAAACCGCCGCGCTGGTGGCAAAGATCGCCCAGGTGGAAACCACCATCACGGCGAACGAGACCGAGGCGCTGCTGCTCGAGCAGACGCTGATCAAGCAGTGGCGGCCGCCGTACAACATCCTGCTGCGCGACGACAAATCCTATCCGTACGTGTTTCTTTCCGCCGGTGAGTTTCCGCGCCTGAGCATCCATCGCGGCGCGAAGAAGGAGCCGGGGCGCTATTTCGGTCCGTATCCGAGCGCCGGCGCGATTCGCGAAAGCCTGGGGCTGTTGCAGAAGGCGTTCCTGGTGCGCCAGTGCGAGGACAGCTATTTCCGCAATCGCACCCGGCCCTGTCTGCAATACCAGATCAAGCGCTGCAAGGCGCCCTGCGTAAAACTGGTGGATCCGACCGAGTACGCCGAGGATGTGCGTCACTCGGTGATGTTCCTCGAAGGGCGCAGCAATGCGCTGGCCGAAGAGCTGTCACGCAACATGGAGCAGGCGGCGATGAACCTGGAGTTCGAGCGCGCCGCCGAGATTCGCGACCAGATCGGCATCCTGCGCCGCGTTCAAGACCAACAGAGCATGGAAGGCGGCAATGGCAACGTCGATATCGTCGCCGCCGCCGTGAGCCCGGGCGGTGCATGCGTGCATCTGATCAGTGTGCGTGGCGGGCGGGTGCTCGGCAGCAAGAATTTCTTCCCCCAGGTTGCCATCGAGGAGAGCGTCAGCGACGTGCTGCAGGCGTTTCTTGAGCAGTATTACCTCGGCTCGAGTGAGCGCGACTTGCCGGGCGAGCTTATCGTCAATGCCGTGCATGAGGACTTTCCCACGCTGGTCAGCGCGATCGCGGAATTGCGCGGCAGCGAGCTGAGCATCGTGCATCGCGTACGCGGCACGCGCGCCCGCTGGCAACAGCTGGCGCTGACCAATGCCGAGCAGGCGCTGTCGGCGCGACTCGCCAATCGCCAGCACCTGTCGGCGCGTTTCGAAGCGCTGGCCGAGGCGCTGAAGCTCGACGAACTGCCGTCACGCCTGGAATGTTTCGATATCAGCCATTCCAGCGGCGAGGCAACGGTGGCGTCCTGCGTGGTGTTCGGCCCCGAGGGGCCGCTGAAATCGGACTACCGACGCTACAACATCGAAGGCGTCACCGCCGGAGACGATTATGCGGCGATGCACCAGGCGCTCTCGCGGCGTTTTCGCAAGGCGGCCGAAGGCGAGGGCAAGCTGCCCGACATCCTCTTGGTGGACGGTGGCAAGGGCCAGCTCAACATGGCGCGCGAAGTGCTGGAAGAGCTGGCGGTGCCCGAGTTGATCCTGCTCGGCGTGGCCAAGGGCGTCACCCGCAAGCCCGGCCTGGAAACCTTGTATCTCAACGACGCGGCGCACGAATTCACGCTGCCGGCCGACTCGCCGGCGCTGCATCTCATCCAGCAGGTGCGGGACGAGGCCCACCGTTTCGCCATTACCGGCCACCGTGCGCGACGCGGCAAGGCTCGGCGTACATCGAGCCTGGAAGACGTGGCGGGCATCGGGCCGAAGCGGCGACGCGAACTGCTCAAGCACTTCGGTGGTCTTCAGGAACTCTGCCGTGCCAGCCTGGACGAGATCGCCAAGGCGCCGGGTATCAGTAAAAAGCTTGCCGAGTCGATTTATGCCGCTCTGCACAGTGAGTAGAATCACCGCCAATTTCGCTGATCAGTGGTACCGATGAATATTCCAAACCTGCTCACCGTGCTGCGCGTGCTGCTGATCCCAATCTTCATTCTGCTGTTCTACCTGCCATTTCACTGGAGCTATCTGGCCGCCAGCGCAGTGTTCACCATTGCCGCAGTGACCGATTGGCTCGACGGCTACCTGGCCCGTCGCCTGGAGCAGAGCACCCCATTCGGCGCCTTCCTCGATCCGGTGGCGGACAAGCTGATGGTGGCGGTCGCCCTGGTGCTGCTGGTCGGCGAGCATGCCAACCTGTGGCTGACGCTACCGGCAGCCATCATCATCGGGCGTGAGATCGTCGTCTCGGCGCTGCGCGAGTGGATGGCCGAACTGGGTGCGCGCGCGCAGGTAGCCGTCTCCAATCTCGGTAAATGGAAAACCGCAGCGCAAATGGTGGCGCTGGTGATCCTGCTGGCCAATCCGCCAGCTCTGACGATCTGGGTCAGCCTGGGCTACGCGTTGCTCTTCATCGCCGCCGGATTGACGCTGTGGTCGATGATCAACTACCTGAACGCGGCCTGGCCTCATCTGAGCGCCGAAAAGAAATAAAACTTTTTTAATCAAGGGCTTGACGCCGCGCTCTGATCCTATAGAATGGCGCCCGTCACCAAGACAACGCGGGAATAGCTCAGTTGGTAGAGCACGACCTTGCCAAGGTCGGGGTCGCGAGTTCGAGTCTCGTTTCCCGCTCCAATTTGTTGTAGATGACGCCGCAGAGAATGCGGCGTCATTGTTTTGAGGCCGGTTGGCAGAGTGGTTATGCAGCGGATTGCAAATCCGTGTACGCCGGTTCGATTCCGACATCGGCCTCCAGTATCGAAAGCCCCGCAAGTTAACGCTTGCGGGGCTTTTTGTTTGAGGCATGACAAACGCAGTCGGCCTCATAGCTCGCATACCAACCCGGCAGCCCTCCGCCGATGCACGACCGGTGCGGTTGCGTGAAGCCGGGTAGCTGGTTATAGTCCTGCGCCGCCGCGATCCACCTTGGCGGCCAGCTACAGCGCTCCGCCCGGATGGCGAAATTGGTATACGCAAGGGACTTAAAATCCCTCATCCGAAAGGGTATGCGGGTTCGACCCCCGCTCCGGGCACCAATGAGCATTCCCGCGTCACCTGTCCAGGTGACCCTAGTTCCGCGCTCCGTACTGCTTTTCCGCGCCTTATGCCGCGGCAGATCGTTGGCTATACGGCCATCCGCAATTCATCTTCTTTCACTATTTCCGAATACATGTTCGCGCGCATGCGGGTTCTTGTGTATGCAACAGACGCCTTAGGTCTAATTCAATAGTTCGGTTTTCTGAGTTATTGAAAGTTTGCTAACTGCAGCATTAATTTCTCAGGTGAGAACTAACCTCAAATGCAGCATCAAACGCCCGGAAATGTAATTCGGAATTTTGGTAGTACCAGTTCAATTAAATTGCAATAATGATTTTGTAGCGCTCGTCACAGATACGGTGACAATTCAGCATTGTGATAAGTCGTAGAAGCGATTTTGGTGCATGTATGAGAACCGTTCTAATTGTCGATGACCACCCGTTCATTTGCCTGGCAGTCCGTACGCTGCTTGAGCGCGACGGTTATCGCGTCGTGGCGGAGGCCGATAACGGGGTCGATGCGATTCAGCATGCCAAGGAGCACAGCCCGGATCTGGTCGTAGTCGATATCGGTATCCCGAAGCTGGACGGCCTGTCGGTGATCATGCGTTTGCGCTTGCTGAGCGATTCGCTGAAGGTTCTGGTGCTGAGTTCTCAGCCGGCCAACCTTTTTTCCATGCGCTGTCGGCAGGCGGGGGCGGCGGGGTATGTGTGCAAGAGCGGCGACATGAGCGAGCTGACCAATGCGGTCCAGGCCATCAGGTCCGGCTATGAGTACTTCCCCAGCCTAAGCTCCGCGTCGGTCAACCTGAGCGATGCGCGCATGTCCGAAACGGAGATGATCAACACGCTGTCGGACCGCGAAATCACCGTGCTACGACAATTGGCCCAGGGGCGCAGCAACAAGCAGATCGGCGATGACCTGGCCCTCAGCAACAAGACAATCAGCTGCTACAAAACCCGCATCATGGAAAAGTTGCAGATCGAAACGCTGGTCGATCTGGTCGAGTTCGCCAAGCGCAACTCCGTCACCTGACGGGGTGTCGGCATTCATTCAGCGAAAGGGCGAACCCGATGGGCACCGAACCTTCTTCCGCAGCAGCTGGCGGCCCTACGGCCGGTAAGCGCGACGACCACAAAAGATCGCTCACCTTGCTGGTGGTGGATGACTATCCGCCCGGTCTCATGCTGCTCAAGCAGCAGTTCAGTTTCCTTGGTCACCGGGTGATTGCCGCTACCGACGGCAAGGAGGCTTTCGACCAATGGCTCGCCGATGATTTCGACGCCGTGCTCACCGATTCGCGAATGCCACTGATGGATGGTTGCGAGCTGGCCCAGGCGATTCGCCAGCATGAGCAGAGCAGCGGACGACCGCGCTGCCTGATCATCGGCATCACTGCCAACGCGGTGCCGGAAGAGCGCGCACGCTGTCTGGCCGCTGGTATGGACGAGTGCTTTTTCAAGCCGATGGATCTGATCGAGCTCGATCGTTACCTGGGCCAGCGCGATGTTGCTGTGTCTACACATGAGATCATCGAGACCACCCAGTCTGAGGCGCTTGGCGCCCGGTTGTGGGCATTGGCGGGGCAGAATTCGGACATCCAGCGACGGCTTGTCGATTCCCTGCAAAGTAGCAATCAGGCCGATTGCGAGCGTTTGCAGAACTTGCTGGCGGCGCGCGACGCCGAAAGCCTGCCTGACTTTGCGCACCGGATCAGAGGCGCGGCTGGCCTGATTGGCGCAGAGGCGCTCGTGACCTGCTGTCTGACGCTGGAGCAGGCGTATGCGAATGGCGCTTCGCAGGACGCTTTGCTATGCCAGGCCGAGGTGCTACTACAGAGGATGCGCGAACTGACTGCCGACCTGGGCCGTCTGCATCAGGCCTGACGATCGTTACGCCGCGATCGGTCAGCAGGCCAGGCGTGCCCTGGGAGCGCAAAACAGTCTATCGCCAAAGAACTCCAGATGAGCAGTCGGATTGGACGGCAATAGCCAGTTATCTATCTTGTTTGCAATTTTCTTGTAGGCGCTCGTGCTCTTTGAGGTTGGATAGGCATCGTATACGGCACGACGTTTCTTTGCGGCATGCCGAACGTTTTCATCGAAGGGAATATCCCCCAGATACTCCAATACAACACTTAGAGCCGAATCGGTTATTTTCAGAATTCTGTTAAACAGCGCGCGCCCCTCATAATGGCTGTGGACCATGCTGGCCAATATATGGAATCGGGATATTCCATAGTTGCGATTTAGCAGCTTGATAAAAATGTATGCGTCATTGATGGAGGCAGGTTCGTCGCGAACGACGACCATTACATGCCTGGAAGCGTGGATGAAATTCAGCGTCGACTCAGTAATGCCCGACGCCGTATCGATGAGCAGAACGTCCGGGGCATCCTGCATGTCGCTGACGGCGTGAATCAGACCGGCCTGCTGCGTCAGGCTCAGCTGCGTCATGTCCAGATCGCCGTAGCTGCCGGGCAGGATCTGTATGCCGCCGCCCAGTTGCAACATCACTTGCTCGATCGAGCAGTGACCGCGCAATACGTCGGCCAGGGTGCGGTGCGGGGACAATCCCAGCAGCTGGTGAACGTTGGCCATCGCCAGGTCGGCGTCCAGGACCATCGTCCGGCGTCCGAGGTCGGCCAAACCGAGCGCGAGGTTGACCGCAACATTGGTTTTACCGCTTCCGCCCCTGCCGCCTGCAACGGCGATGACCTGCACGGGATTCATCTGGCTTCTCCTCACGAAGACGAACATGGTCGCGACCAGAAGGCGAGGCCCGCGGTAAGACCGGGGAATCCTGTCGGCGCCATAAACGGCCTTACTGCGCATCGTTCTGTAGGTAGTTGTGTGAGGACATGCTGGCAGAGTTACCGGGCCGGATAACGCAGAAACGTCCTACGCATTTGTAGGAAAATTCTTATTCGCTGGCGATCTCTTGAATCGTAAACACGCGGACCGCAGACTCGCCGCGCAATTGACTACAGTCCAGGACTCGATGGTCCCTGTGCTTCTCTCCGCGTCGCGCGTTCATGCATGAATGCCGCGGCTAGAGCCCCAATTCGATGTACATATCTTTCGATAGATAGAAGTCGTTTGGCTATTGCTCGTGCACTTTTCTCAATTCATCAGGCACATGTTTCCCGGAGCGCCTCGTTCATGTGGTCGAAACGTTCTATCGGTCTGCGTCAGTGGATCTGGCGTGCATTCGTACAAAGCGCACTAATCCCTCTAATTCTTGTAGAGACCGTGCTGATTGCCGTCTATCTGCTGACCAACAGTGCGATTCGCGATGCGCAGATCGAACACCTGCGCAACAACGCGGTGATCGATCTCGAAGCCACCGCCACTCAGGAAGCGCGCATCATCGACGAGCAGCTCAGGCAGGTTCGTGCTCAGGCTGAAATCTATCGCAACCTAACCACACGCGTTCTGATGGAAGATGAGGTGATGCCGACCACGCTGGCGCTGACGGACGACGGCGTTCGCTACACGCCGCGGAACGACGGCGGTGCCGCGGTGTTCTACGCCAACTCGACCCCGGCCGAACGCCAGGACCTGCAGAAGATCGGCAAGCTGACGCGGCTCGACCCGCTGATGCAGCAGATCGAGAACAACACTCCACTGATCGACAGCCTGTATTTCAACAGCTGGGACAGCCTCAACCATATCTATCCCTGGTTCCTGACGCCGGACCAGTACCCGCACGATATGGTCATCCCTGAATACAACTTCTATTACCTGGCCGATGCGTCGCACAACCCGGAGCGCAAGGTGGTCTGGACCGATGTCTATGTCGATCCGGCGGGGCTCGGCTGGATGATGTCGGCCGTCGCCCCGGTTTATCGCGGCGATTTTCTCGAGGGCGTGGTTGGCGTCGATATCACCGTGAGCGGCATTCTCGAGCAGATCAGCCGCCTGCAGGTTCCGTGGAATGGTTACGCGATGCTGGTGGGCGCCGATCTGAACATCCTCGCGCTGCCAAAAGCGGGCGAGCAGGCCTTCGGCCTGCGCGAACTGACCGACTATTCCTACGAGGAGGCCGTGCACCGCGAAATACTCAAACCGGATACGTTCAAGCTCGATCACAACCCGCAAACCGAGCTGCTGGCCAAAGCCATCAATGCGAAGTCACGTGGCGTACAGCCTGTGACGCTCGGCGGGCGTACCCATCTGGTGGCGTGGGAAACCATCGAACCGACCGGCTGGCACCTGTTGACGGTGGTGGACGAAGCCGACATTTTCAGCCAGACCAACGCGCTGGCCAGCCGTTACCAGCAGATCGGCTATCTGCTGATCGCCGGCCTGGTGCTGTTCTACCTGCTGTTCTTCGCCTTCATGTGGGCGCGCGCGTCGGCTCAGTCAGCTGCTGCTGAAGCCTATCGCCGGCATCTCGCAGATGATCGATCAGATAGGCAAGGGCAACCGCTTGCCGCAGCAGGTCAGATCGGAAATCCGCGAACTCGACCAGATGGCCGAGCACATCTGCGGTGTAGGCGGCCAGCTCGAACACAGCGAAGCGCAACGCGAGCAAACCCACCGGCGCCTGGAGCTGGTACTGGAAAGCGCGACCGAAAGCCTCTGGGAAATCCGCTATGAAACCGGTCTGGTCAAGCTGCGCGGACGCTTCTGCGAGCGCTTCGGCTTGGCCAGCAAGCTGCCGCTCGAGGAGTTCTTCCAGCGCATTCATCCGGACGACGAACCGCGTATTCGTCAGGCGCATCAGCAGCTGACCCAAGGCGCGTGTGACAGCTATTCGGGCGAGTTCCGCTTCGCCGATGCGCAGGGCCAGTATCACTGGCTGCTCAGCCGGGGCAGGGTGCTGGAGCAGCACCCGGAATCCGGCTTGGCCAGTCTGGCTGCCGGCACGCATGTGGATATCGCCGAAATCAAGCGTATCGAGGGCGAGCTGCGCCAGGCGATGCTCGATGCGCAGGTCGCCAACCAGGCCAAGTCGCGGTTCATTTCCAGCATGAGCCACGAACTGCGCACGCCGCTCAACGCCATTCAGGGGTTCGCCCAGTTGATGCAGATGCAGGCGCGCGCGAAGGGACAGGAGCAGGAACAGGGCGATTTCCTCATGGAGATCCTGCGCGCCAGCCGTCACCTCAATCATCTGGTGGGCGACATTCTCGAATGGTCGGGAACGCAGCTGCAGTCCGTGCCTCTGGAGCTGGGACTGGTCGACGTTGGCGAGCTGATGCGTGAGAGCGCCGAACTGGTTCGGGCCGAGATGAACGAGCGTGGCCTGCGGCTGAACCTTGATCTACCCGAGGCGAAACTGCAGGTGTGGGCCGAGCCGCGGCGGCTGCGTCAGGTGCTGCTCAACCTGTTGTCCAACGCGATCAAGTACAACAAACCGGACGGGCAGGTGACGCTGAGCTATCAGGTCGCCGCCGGCCAGCTTCGGCTGCTGGTGGAGGACACCGGACTCGGCATCGCCAGCGACCTGCAGCACAAGGTTTTCGAGCCGTTCCAGCGCCTCGGTCGCGAGAACAGCATGATCCAGGGCACCGGTATCGGCCTGTCGCTCTGCCGGGAGCTGGCCTCGCTGATGCACGGGCGCATGGGCCTGCACAGCGAGGAGGGCATCGGCAGCAGCTTCTGGATCGAACTGGCACTGTACGACAGCAAGCCCTCGACCGCGCCTGCAAAGCCGCCTCGGTCGCAGCCGCGCATCGTCTATGCCGAGGACAATCCAGCCAGCCAGTTCCTGGTGCGCGCGGTGCTGAACGACATCGCCGAGGTCGAGGTCGCCAGTAACGGCGTGGCGGCGCTGCAGCTGATAGCGGCCGCGCCGCCGGATCTGGTGCTGCTCGATCTCAAACTGCCCGGCATGGACGGCGAGGAGCTGCTGGCACGTCTGCGCAGTGACCCGAAGCTGCAGGGACTGCCCGTCGTGATTCTCAGCGCGGTGAGCGGCGCCGAGGTGCTGCGCTCCGCCGCTCTGGACTGCCAGGGGTTGCTCAGCAAGCCGCTGGATATGCAGGAGCTGCGTAGCCTGGTGGAAGCCTTGCTGGCAGAGGAGTTGAAGCATGCCGATTGAAGCCATACGCCAGGCCACCATCGTCGTTATCGACGATATCGCCTCGAACCTGCGTTTGCTCGAGTCGACCGTGCGAGCCCTTGGCGTGCGGCGCGTCCTGGCCTTCAGCGATTCATCCCTCGGGCTGGCCTGGCTGCAGCAAAACGACTGGGACCTGCTGCTGCTCGATGTGGATATGCCCCGCCCGAACGGCTTCGATATCCTCCGCGAGCTGTCCGGGCGCGACCGGGCCCGTTCGATGATCGTGATGGTCAGCGCACTGACCGACCGCACCAGCCGTCATCGCGGTCTGGAGCTGGGCGCCAACGACTTCATCAGCAAGCCGCTGGATCTGCCTGAGCTGCTGTTGCGCGTGCGCAATCAGCTGCAGATGAGCCAGGCCGCCCGACAGCTCAACCAGGAACGCGAGAGTCTCGAACGAAAGGTGCTCGAGCGCACCGCGCAGCTGAATGCCAGTTACCAGTCGGTGGTGCGCAGCCTGCTGCGTGCCGCGCAGCACAAGGACGAGGAGACCGGCCAGCACATTCGACGGATCGGCGAGTCGGCCGCGCTGATCGCCACGGCCCCGGGGCAGGCGCCGGAGTGGGTCGAGCTGATTGGTCTGGCGGCGCCGATGCACGACGTCGGCAAGATCGGCATTCCCGACTGCATCCTGCTCAAGCCAGCGGCGCTCACGGTCGAAGAGCGTCGCGTCATGCAGCAGCACACGCAGATCGGCCACGCGATCCTGAGCGACGGCGAAGATTCGCCATTGCTCGAAATGGCGGCACAGATTGCCCTGTCCCACCATGAAAAATGGGATGGCACGGGATACCCACAAGGCCTCAAGGGAGAGGAAATTCCGCTGTCGGCGCGCATCGTCGCCTTGTGCGATGTGTACGACGCGCTGCGTTCACCGCGCCCCTACAAACAGTCGTGGCCGGCCGAGCGCGCCCAGCAGTACGTGCGCGAACAGGCGGGCGTGCATTTCGATCCGCAGCTGGTGGCCGTGCTGGAGGGTATCTTCCCGTTGCTGGAAAACACGCAGACCCGACTGGCCGACGCGGGCAGCGAGTTGCCGGCGCCGGCATACCAGTCCATTCCTGCCTGACTCCCTACGCCTACGGATAACCGCAGCGAAGCGGATAAGATGCCGCTCATTGCGCCTGCGCGCTCACTGGCGATGGTACGGACGATGACAGCGGCTGAACTGATAGCAATCCTGCAGGGCTACCCCGGTGATACACCGGTGCTGGTCGAAGGCCACGGCAAGGGTTGGGACGCCATCCGTGGCGCGGGCGCCGCGACGGTGGTGGAAGTGGTGGAGCCGGCCGGGCCGGACGGGCAGTTTCTGCGCGAAGGCGACTTGCCCGATCCGGATGCGTTCTACCTGGACGAGCAGGCCCGGCGCAGCCTCATGAAAACCCTGATGAAGGGCAAGCGCAGCCGGGCGATTCTGCTCAGCGGCCGTGGCCAGCCGCGAGACTGAGCCGTTGCGGCCTCATTCGCCTTGCCGCTGGCGCAGCGCGTGGCCGTTGCGCACGAGACGATAGACGTAGACCAGCACGATCACGCCGAGCACGATCTTCGAACCCGGGTCCAGGTACTCGGCGACGCGGTCGTATTCGGCATGCAGCAGGTAACCGGCCAGCGCCAGCAAGAAGGTCCAGATCGCCGAACCCGCCAGGGTATAGAAGGCGAAGGAACGGAACGGCATATGCGCGATGCCGGCGGGCACTGAGATCAGCGTGCGGATCGCCGGCACCAGACGGCCGAAGAACACCGCCTTGCGCCCGTGCGCGCGAAACCAGATGCCGGCCTCGGTGACATCGTCCCCCGATATCGTCAGCCAGCGACCGTAGCGCTGGGCCAGCCGCCGCATGCGCTTTTCGCCGAGCAGGGCGCCGGCGTAGTACCAGGGCAGCGCGCCGAGGAACGAACCGAGCGTCCCGGCGATCACCACGCCAATGATGTTCAGCTCGCCACGTGCGGCGAGAAACCCGGCCAGCGGCATGATCACTTCCGAGGGAATCGGCGGGAACAGGTTCTCCAGCAGCATCAGCGCGAGAATGCCGAAGTAGCCGCCTTGGCTGATCAGCCCGGTAATCGAATCGAACACGTAAAAATCCTTGTAACCGAAAGGGAAAACGCCACCGCTCAGCCGGTCGCCGGCCTATGGCTCGCGGTTTGAACCTGCCGCGCGTGGCCGGTTCCGGCCGCCGCGCCGTTAAATCGTTACACCGCGTGGCGCGCAGCGTCGCATGCGGCCAAGTGACCGACCATCAGACTTGCGCTCGGAACTGAACCGGCGGCGAACCGTCGGCGTTGATCTGCTCCACCAGCGCCGGACGGCCTTCGGCATCCAGTCGCACATGGCCGATCCCTGCGGCATTCCACAGACGCTCGCCGGCGCTGCTACGGTTGGGCAGCCAGGGCTGTACCTTGACCCTTCGGCGTTTGGTCAGCCAGTTCAGCGGCGAACGCGGCGAGTAGAGCCAGCGATTCAGGCGGTCGAAGATATCCAGCAGGCGGCGCGGGAACTCGTTTTTCACGCCGCTGCTGGTGATCTGCCACAGCTGCGGACGGCTGCGCCGGCCACGGATGCGGATTTCGTAGGCGAACGAGTAATGCACGTCGCCGGAGAGAATCACGTAGTTGCCCGGTGTGCGCGTGTGGCGAAAGATGTTGAGCATCACCTGCGCCGCACCACGATGGGCCATCCAGTTTTCCGCATCGACCAGTAGCGAGTAGCCGAGCCAGCTGAACACCCGCTGTACCGTCTCGATCAGCTTGACGCCGAACATCGGCGCCGGCGAGACGATCACCGCCGAGTGATGATCGAGCAGCGCGTGCTGAAAGTCAGTAAGCGCTTCCCAGTCCATCAGGCCCGAGGGTCGATTCAGATTGCGTTCGCTGCGCCAGCGCCGGGTGCGGGTGTCGAGCACCACCAGCGCCGGCTCGCCGGGCAGCACATATCCCCAGTTGGCGAAGGCGAGCAGGGCGTCGACCGCATCGTTCTGAGCCTGGCAGTTGAGCGCACCGTCGCGTGCGCTATTCAGTAGCCGCTGCAGTGGTGCGAGCACCGTGGTGAAGGCTTCGGGCTGGTTGCCCCAGCCCTGGCAGAGCAGATAGGCCGCCAGCGCATTGCCGATGATGCGCCGCGAGAAGGGGTGGCCATAGGCGGTTTCCTCCCAGCGGGCCGAGAGATTCCAGTCGTCGGTGATGTCGTGGTCATCGAAGATCATCAGCGTCGTGTTCGCGCCGGTAATAGGTTGCCGGGTGCGCCAGCAACTCGGCGCTATCGGCCACCAGCGCGCCCTCCAGGCATTCGCCGTAGAGCCCCAGGCGACGGATCAGCGCGTGGATCGCCACCAGCATCGGCCCGGCGACATCGTCGGCGTAGATCTGGTCGCCGGTCATCAGCAAGGCCGCCGGCCATTGCTCCGGTGCCTGCCGCGCCTCGTCGAGCAGGCGATCGACGCAAACGAGTCCGTCAGCGGAGGCGTGATGCGGCTTGCGGCAGGAGCCGTGCAGCAGGTTGTCGAAGCGCGGCCGAATCACGAACAGCGGCATACGTTCGCCTTCGTGCAGCAGATGCGGCGCCCACTGCGCGATGCCAGGCTCGGCAGCGTGGCCGAGCAGGCGCAGGTCGTAGCGGATCGGCCGGTCGTGGGGCAGCGGCTCGTCGAGCTTCACATCGATCAGATGCAGCCACGCCGACGTGCCGACCCGTATTCGCGTGCACTCGTCGTCGCTGAGGGCCCGCACGCGTTCCGGCTCACCGTCGACGTCCAGCTGCAGGCGCAGTGTCAGCGCTTCGCTGCCGACCAGCCAGAACACCAGCCGGGTGGTTTCGACGCGGCGCAACAGCGGCCCGGCGAGCACCGGCGGCAGCGCCGGGCTCGGGGAGGAGGTGGGTTCGTTCATGCAATGCTCAAAGGGTAAACGCCAGCTATCAGAGTGCTTCAATCGCAGAAGATTGCGGCGGCGATGAAGCATTCAAGCCCGTCACCGCGAGCACTATGACGAGATTCGACGCCAGGTTACCCGATTGCGCGAAAGGCCGGCCGCCGCGACAAGCGCCCGGCGCGGCGCGTCAGGCGTGCGCGACGCCGTATCGCTGGGCGACGGGGCAAGGTTGGAAATACAACGTCGCGCCGCGTTGCACGCCGATCAGGCTGGCGTGGTCGTTGCCGACTTCCGCCTCGATCGGCTCGTCCTGGCCGTTCACGCGCAGCGTCACGCGGGTGATTGCGCCCAGCGGGCGGATGTCGCGCACCTCGCCGATCTGGTAGTCAGCCACCGCCTCGCGCGACAGCAGCACCTCGTGCGGGCGGAACACCAGCGGCCGGTCGCCCAACTGCAGGCGATTGGCATCGCCGAGAAAGTCGTAGACGAACTCGCTGGCCGGGTTGCGGTAGACCTCTGCCGGGGTGCCGACCTGCTCGATCACGCCCTTATTCATCACCACGATGCGGTCGGCCACCTCCATCGCCTCTTCCTGGTCGTGGGTGACGAACACCGAGGTCAGGTGCACGTCCTCGTGCAGCCGTGCCAGCCAACGACGCAGCTCCTTGCGCACCTTGGCATCCAGCGCGCCGAACGGCTCATCGAGCAGCAGTACACGCGGCTCGACCGCCAGCGCGCGGGCCAGGGCAATACGCTGGCGCTGGCCGCCGGATAGCTGCTCCGGATAGCGGTCGGCGAGCCAGTCCAGCTGCACCAGGCCGAGCAGTTCGTGGACTTTCTGGGCAATCACGGCTTCGCTCGGTCGCTGCTTCTTCGGCTTCATGCGCAGGCCGAAGGCGACGTTGTCGAACACCGTCATGTGGCGGAACAGTGCGTAGTGCTGGAAGACGAAGCCGACGTTGCGGTCGCGCACGTCGTGGCCGGAAACGTCCTCGCCGTGGAACGCGATACTGCCGGTGTCCGGCGTCTCCAGCCCGGCGATGATGCGCAGCAGGCTGGTCTTGCCGCAGCCGGACGGGCCGAGCAGGGCCACCAGCTCGCCGCTGTGGATGTCGAGGTTGATGCTGTTCAGCGCCTGGAACTGGCCGAAGCGCTTGTTGACGTTGCGAACTTCGATACTCATGCATGTGCTCCGGTTTGCAGGCGCGCGAGGCGCGATTCGCTCCACTGCTTGAGCAGCAGGATCACCAGCGCCAGGGCCAGCAGCAGGCTGGCCACGCTGAACGCGGCGACGTGGTTGTATTCGTTGTAGAGAATCTCGACGTGCAGCGGCAGGGTGTTGGTCAGCCCGCGGATATGCCCGGAGACCACCGACACCGCGCCGAACTCGCCCATCGCCCGCGCGGTGCAGAGCACCACGCCGTAGATCAGGCCCCATTTGATGTTCGGCAGGGTGATGTGCCAGAACATCTGCCAGCCGCTGGCGCCGAGCAGCCGCGCGGCTTCTTCCTCGGTGCTGCCCTGTCCCTGCATCAGCGGGATCAGCTCGCGGGCGACGAAGGGCACGGTGACGAACAGCGTCGCCAGCACGATGCCCGGCACGGCGAAGACGATCTGGATATCGCGGTCCATCAGCCACTCGCCAAAGTAGCCTTGGGCGCCGAACAGCAGCACGTAGATCAGGCCGGCGATCACCGGCGACACCGAGAACGGCAGGTCGATCAGCGTCACCAGCAGGCTCTTGCCGCGAAACTCGTACTTGCTCACGCACCAGGCGGCGGCGACGCCGAATACCAGGTTCAGCGGCACCGAGATGCCCACGGCCAGCAGCGTGAGTTGCAGTGCGGCAATGGCGTCGGGCTCGAAGATCGCCTCGAAGAAGGTGCCGAAACCCTGCTTCAGCGCCTCACTGATGACGATCAGCAGCGGCAGCAGCAGGAACAGCGCGAACACCAGCCAGGCGGCGAGGATCAGCACCCGCCGGCCCCAGGCATTGCCGCGCCGCGCGGCGTTGGCAGTGGTGCTGGCGGTCGTGGTTATCGAAACGGAAGACATGCCGGACTCCTCAGGAACGCGCGATGCGGCGCTGCAGCAGGTTGATCGCCAGCAGCAGGATGAAGGCCACCACCAGCATCAGCACGCCGATGGCGGTGGCGCCGGCGTAGTCGTACTGGTCCAGCTTGACCATGATCAGCAGCGGCAGGATCTCGGTCTTCATCGGCATGTTGCCGGCGATGAAGATCACCGAGCCGTACTCGCCGACGCCGCGGGCAAAGGCCAGGGCGAAGCCGGTCAGCCAGGCCGGCAGCAGCGCCGGCAGCAACACATGCCGCGCCACCTGCCAGGGCTTGGCACCGAGACAGGCGGCGGCTTCCTCGACTTCACGGGGAATATCGGCCAGCACCGGCTGCAGCGTGCGCACCACGAACGGCAGGGTGACGAAGGTCAGCGCCAGGGTGATGCCCAGCGGGCTGTAGGCGATCTTGAAACCCAGCGCGGTGGCGAACTGGCCAACCGGGCCGTTGGGCGCGTAGAGCGCCGTCAGCGCGATGCCGGCCACGGCGGTAGGCAGGGCGAAGGGCAGGTCGATCATCGCCTCGATGACCTTGCGGCCCGGGAAGCGGTAGCGCACCAGCACCCAGGCCAACAGCGTGCCGATCACGCCATTGAGCAGCGCCGCGACGAAGGCGGTGCCGAAACTAAGTTTCAGCGCCGCCAGCACGCGCGGCGCGCTGATGATGGCGACGAACTGGTCCCAGCTGAGTTCGGTGGTCTTGAGAAACAGCGCACCCAGGGGAATCAGCACCAACAGGCTGAGGTACACCAGGGTGTAGCCCAGCGTCAGCCCGAAGCCGGGTATGACGGAGGTAGATCGGCTAGACATGTTCGAGGCTCGGTCGGTTTGGCAATTGGAAGCCGGAAGCGGGAGGACCGTAGGGTGGAAAACGCGCGAAGCGATTTTCCACGCGCATCGCGCCCGAGCCTGCCGTATGCAGGCCAGCGCCTCGGACGCGTGGATGGCTTCGGCCATCCACCCTACGAATTTCCGCTTACTGCGCCTGGTAGATCTGGTCGAAGATCCCGCCATCATTGAAGAACTTCGGCTGCGCGACCTTCCAACCACCGAAGTCATCGTCGATGGTGACCAGCTTCAGCGCCGGGAACTGCGCCTTGAACTCGGCCGCCACGGCCTCGTTACGCGGGCGGTAGAAGTTCTTCGCGGCGATGCGCTGGCCTTCCTCGCTGTACAGGTAGTTCAGGTAGGCCTCGGCGACTTCGCGCGTGCCCTTGCGCTCGACGTTCTTGTCGACCACCGCCACCGGCGGTTCGGCAAGGATCGACAGCGAAGGCGCGATGATCTCGAAGTCTTCGCCGCCCTGTTCCTTCAAAGCCAGGAAGGCTTCGTTCTCCCAGGCCAGCAGCACGTCGCCGATACCGTTGTTGACGAAGGTGACGGTCGAGCCGCGGGCGCCGGTATCCAGCACCGGCACGTTCTTGTAGAGCTGCTCGACGAAGGTCTGAGCCTGCGCCTCGTCGCCGAATTTCTGCTGGGCGTAGGCCCAGGCAGCGAGGAAGTTCCAGCGGGCGCCGCCGGAGGTCTTCGGGTTCGGCGTGATCACTTCGACGCCCGGCTTGACCAGGTCATCCCAGTCCTTGATGCCTTTCGGATTGCCCTTGCGCACCAGGAACACGATGGTCGAGGTATAGGGCGTGCTGGCCTGCGGCAGGCGCGACTGCCAGTCCTCGGGGATCAGCTTGCCGATGCGCTGCAGCTCGTCGATGTCGCCGGCCAGCGCCAGCGTCACCACGTCGGCGCGCAGGCCGTCGATCACTGCGCGGGCCTGCTTGCCCGAACCGCCGTGAGACTGCTGGATCTGGATCGACTCATGGCCCTGCGCCTGCCAGTGTTTGTTGAAGGCCTGATTGAATTCCACATACAGCTCACGGGTCGGGTCATAGGACACGTTGAGCAGAGACTCGGCGGCCACGGCGGGGCCGGCGAGGAGGGCGCTCGCCAGGGCGGCGAGGGCGAAGCGACGAATGGACATGTGCAGCTCCTGAATGAAGAAATCGTTTTTTTGCGTTGGCTTGTGGGTGTTCAGGTTGGTCAGCTCCGCATTCGCGGATGACAGCGGCAGTACCGGTGCGTGGTCATGGTGTCGTTCTCATTTGCACGCCCTCCGGTGGTCCAGTCGGGCTTGGTTCGGTTCTAGCGAATCAGGCGGTCTTGCCAGTCGGTTGCAGGCGGAACTTCTCCTTGCGCTCGATCTGCACGACCTGACCGTTGTGCACGGTGATCTCCACCGAGCCGAACTTCAGGCCGCTCAGGGCGCTGCGGATTTCGCGCAGGATGCTGGCTTCGTCCTGACCTTCCAGGTTGCGAAGGGTCGCGCTCATCGGTTGCTCTCCATGAAAAACCTCCATGCGCTTCGGGATGAAACGCAGCCAGGGGAGGTGTGGGGCGGATAATAGGTGTGAGGTTATATGCTTAAAAATATCGTTTAAGAACATTTATATAACCCAATCGAATTACATCATCAGCTTGATATGCATTGCTGCTTTTCTGACGAATGGAATAAGCAAATCATTTTTTATTCTTTTTGATCTCGTAAGGCCTGACCTAGACTGCGCCGCATCGACAGGAGGGCAGGTGATGTACAGCGATTCCATCCGTTATCTGATCGTGCCGGGCTGGCAAGGCTCGCCGGACGATCATTGGCAGAGCCACTGGCAGCGCAGCCTGCCGAACAGCGCGCGCGTCGAGCAGCAGGACTGGCTCCAGCCGCGCCGCGTTGACTGGATAGCCGAATTGCAACGCAGCATCGACGCCAGCGATCAGCCGACCATTCTCATCGCCCACAGCCTGGGCTGCGTGACCGTGGCGCATTGGGCGCAGACGGCCGATCCGGCGTCACTGCAACGCGTACGCGGTGCACTGCTGGTGGCGCCGGCGGATGTCGAGCGCGGCAACTGCCCCGAGGCGCTGCGCGACTTCGCGCCGATCCCGCGCCAGGCGTTGCCGTTCGCCAGCCAACTGGTCGGTTCCGACAACGACACCGCCGCCAGCGCCGAGCGCGCCCGTGTTCTGGGAATCGACTGGGGCAGCGAGACGGTGATCCTTCCGGGCGTCGGCCACATCAACGTGCAATCCGGCCATCACCGCTGGGAGCAGGGCTTCGGCTACCTGTATCGCCTGCAGAAACGCATCGACCAGAGCCGCCGTCGAGCCGCCTGAGCGGAAGCGGAATCGCCCGGCGACTGGGGCGTGGAACGTCGTGCCCCCGTTTGCCTGCGGCCGGTGCGCTCCAGTAGGCTGATCCGCTTTCGCCCGGCCGTTGCGGTACGGGCGCTGCAATTGCCGCGCGGATTCCAGCCTTGACCACCTCATCCGTCTACCGTCTTCCCGGTTTCGCCGCCTTTCTCGCCGCTCGCCTGCTGGCGGTGTTTGCCATGCAGATCCAGGCGGTGGTCGTTGCCTGGCAGGTCTACGACATCACCCGCGATCCGCTGTCGCTGGCCTATGTCGGCCTGGCGCAGTTCGTGCCGATGCTGTTCCTGCTGCTGCCGGCGGGTGATCTGATCGACCGCTACGACCGTAAGCTGATCCTGGCGCTGAGCTGGCTGCTCGAAGCCGCCTGCGCCGCGGCGCTGCTCTGGCTGTCGCTGCATGGCGAGGCGGTGAGCTACTACTACGGCGTGTTGGTGCTATATGGATGCGCGCGGGCCTTCACCGGGCCGGCATTGTCCAGCCTGCTGCCGCAGATCGTGCCGCGCAAGCGTCTGGCTGCGGCCATCGCCGCCAACAGCATGATCATGCGCGTGGCCACCATTGGCGGCCCGGTGCTGGGCGGCGCGCTCTACGCACTGGGCGGCGGCGCGCTGACCTACGGCACCTGCCTGGTCGGTTTCGTGGTCGGCACGCTGCTGCTGTGGCGCGTACCGGTACGCTTCGCCGAACGCCGCGAGACGCTGACAACCGGTGCCTGGACGCGCTTTACCGCGGGCATCGGCTTCATTCGCTCGCGGCCGATCATCCTCGGCACGATCTCCCTGGACCTGTTCGCCGTACTGCTCGGCGGCGTGGTGGCGCTGCTGCCGATCTACGCGCAGGACGTGCTCGAAGTCGGCCCCACCGGCCTCGGCCTGCTGCGCAGCGCGATGGCGATCGGCGAAGTGGCGGTGGGGTTGTACCTCAGCGTGCGGCCGTTCGACCGGCATGTCGGGCGGGTGATGTTCATCGCCGTGGCGCTGTTCGGCCTGGCCAACCTGGTGTTCGCGCTGTCCACGCTGTTCTGGCTGTCGTTCGCCGCGCTGGTGGTGGCGGGCGCGGCGGACATGGTCAGCGTTTACATCCGCTCCTCGCTGATCCAGTTCTCCACGCCGGATGCCATGCGTGGCCGGGTCAATGCGGTGAACATGCTGTTCATCGGCTCATCCAACGAGCTGGGCGAATTCCGCGCCGGCCTCAGCGCCGCCTGGCTCGGCGCGGTGCCGGCAGCGCTGCTGGGTTGCGCCTGCACCCTGGCAGTCACCGGCGGCTGGGCGCTGGGCTTCAAGAGCCTGCGCCAGGTCAATCGCTTCGAGGATGCGGCGCGCTGATCCGGCTGGGATGACGGTTACAACGCCGGTGGGGTGCGCGAAGCGATCATCAGGCGGTTCCAGGTATTGATCTCGCCGATGCACAGCGTGAGTTTGGCGATCTCCTCAGGGTTGAACTCGGCTTTCACCTGTTCATAAACCGCATCCGGCACCTCCTGCCCGGCCAGGCTGGTGACCGCATCGGCCCAGGCCAACGCGGCCCGCTCGCGAGCGCTGAACACCGGCGATTCCTTCCAGGTGGCGACCAGATTGATCTGGTGCTCGCTGACGCCGTGCTTGCGCGCCAGCGGGATATGCATGGCGACGCAGAAACCGCAGCCATTGGTCTGCGATACGCGCAGACGCACCAATTCAAGCAGACCAAGATCCAGGCCGGCGCCCTGCACGTAGGTGTGCAAGGCATACATGGCTCGGTAGCCTTCGGGGATAAGTTGGGCGACGTCGAATCGCTGTTCCATGTGTTTCATCCTGTAGTTGCAGTGACGGGTTTTCGGTTGCTCGCAGGCCGTGACAGGCGTTTCGGCATTCAAGTCTTGGCGGTGAGAACTGCTTGTGGCACTCGACGGAAGCTGATGGCGAGGCGGTTGTACGCATTCATCAGGCCGATGGCCACAGTCAGATCGGCCAGTTCCTTTTCATCGAAGATTTGCCGGGCCGCGGCGAACTCGGCATCCGGAACGCCGGTCTGCGCGACGCGGGTTACGCTTTCCGCCCAGGCCAGCGCCGCGCGTTCCCGTTCGCTGAACAGCTCGCCGGCTTCGGGCCAGGTCTGCACCAACGCCAGTTTCTCGATTCCGACACCTTTCGTGGCGAGATCACGGGTGTGCATGTCCAGGCAATAGGCGCATCCGTTGATCTGGCTGATGCGCAGGTAGACGAGTTCGACCAGCACCTCGTCGAGACCGCACTGGGTGACATAGCCGTAGACGCCGCCGAGGGCTTTCACCCCGCCGGGCGAGGCTTTTGCGTAGTCCAGTCGTTCACTCATTTCCGGAGTCCTGCTCGTCAGCCGTGGTGAGGACGTCGTCGTCGGAATCAACGACGAACACCGCCAGCAGCTTGGCGGGTTCGGAGTCGCTCGCGTTGCGACTGACGACATGATGCGCGCCCGGCATTTCGTACCAGGTTTCCGCTCGCGTTGCGACTGACGACATGATGCGCGCCCGGCATTTCGTACCAGGTTTCCCCCGCCGAGTAGGTGCGCTCCGGTTCCCCGGCCACTTGGCTGACAATCCGGCCGGAAACGACATAGGCATAGATAAACGCCGATTGCGCATGACGGTGCGGCATCGATGCGCCTCCTGGCGCGTAGGTCACCTCCACGGCCGTCAGCGACTTGCCCGGAATGTTCGGCAGGGCATGGGAAAAGTTGGGTTTGATCGTGTCGCCGGGAGCGTCGGCGCTGGCCACGCCGACGAAGGTCATTCCGAGGGCGGTCAGCAAGGGCGGTAGCAAGCGTGTGGGCTTCATGGGAATCTCCTTTGAGGGCGGCGGCCAGTATGCGACCGTCGAGGGTTCACCCAAAAGAACCGAAAATGTTCATTTCGGCTGTACCATGCGGCATGAAAATCCTTGACCTGAAGCTGGACCGGACTGCCGATATACCGTTGGCCGAGCAGATTCATATCGGTATCGCGGCAGCTATCAACAACGGCGTGCTCGCGCCTGGCGCCAGGCTGCCGTCATGGCTGGACCTCGCCGCTCAACTGGGCGTCGCCAGAGGCACCGTCAAGACCGCATACGAGCGCCTGGCGGACAAACAACTGGTCGTCTCCTGCGGTGCCGGCGGCACCCGGGTGACCGATCATCCCCCGAAGATCGCCTTGTCGGAGCCGTCGGGCGCGGCGGATGCGCTGCCGCCGCTGTACCAGGAATTTCTGAGCGGAGCGGCCGTCTTCCAGAATGGCGTGCCCGCCTCGGATAGCTTTCCGGTGACGCTTTTTGCACGCTTGCGTGCACATGCTGCCCGCAGCGAAGTGCACGCTCAGCTCATCTATCCGGACCCTCGCGGCGAGCAGGCGCTGCGCAACGAGATCGCCGCGCACCTGGCGCTGTCACGAGGCATCGAATGTCGCCCATCCCAGGTGTTCATCACAGCGGGGTTCTCCGGCGCCCTCGGCGTCGCGCTGAGGGTCCTTAAGGCCGAAGGGCGCTCGGCCTGGGTGGAGAATCCGGGGTTCCCGCCCAGCCGCAAAGCGCTGGAAATCGCTCAAGTCACTCCGTTCCCGATTCCGGTGGACGACGATGGCATCGACGTCGCCTACGGCATGCAGCATGCGCCGGATGCCGCCTTGGCCCTGGTGACACCGGGACAGCAGGCTCCAACCGGCGTCCCGCTGTCGCTCGCCCGGCGGGTTCAGCTGCTTGACTGGGCGGCGCGCTCCGGGGCGTGGATCATCGAGGATGACTATCTCGGCGAATTGCAGCTGAAGCGCCGCGCGGCACCGGCGTTGGCATCGCTGGACGGCGCCGGCCGCGTCATCCACATCGGCTCGTTCAGCAAGACCATCAGCCCCACGCTGCGGCTCGGCTTCGTCGTCGTCCCGGCGGCACTGGTTGCGCGGTTCGCCGAAGCGGTGATGTGTCTCGCACCGGCTCCCGGCCCCGCGGTGCAAACGGCCACCGCCGAGTTCATGCGCGACGGCCATTACCTACGGCATCTGCGTCGCATGAAGCGCGTCTACGCGAGTCGCAGCGCCGCGCTGCATGCGACGTTACAGGCCATGGGGTATCCGGTGCGTCCGGCGGGGCTCGGCGTGCTGCTTTGGCTGCCCGAAGGGGCACGCGATCGCGTCATCGCTCGTGAGGCGCTGGCATTCGGACTGGCGCCATCACCGCTTTCGACATGGTTCGCTCCGGTCGACCCTCAGCGTCCGGGGTTGCTTCTCGGCGTCGCCCGCGCAAGCGAGCAGCAGCTTCCTGCCGCCTGCGAGCGCCTTCAGCAGCTGATTCGCCAGTTTTCCTAAAGGCCGGAGAGGGCACGACTCCATAATTGCTTTTGGTTATAGATAAATCATTATTTATTCTTTTTAACTCGCAACGACAGTGCGCATAGTGTGCCCACCTCAACGAATCACTGAAGGAGCAGAACCATGAGCATCCGCCTCGGCGACATCGCCCCCGATTTCGAGCAGGACTCCAACGAAGGCCGCATCCGCTTCCACGAATGGCTCGGCGACAGTTGGGGCGTGCTGTTCTCGCACCCGGCCGACTTCACCCCGGTATGCACCACGGAGCTCGGTTTCACCGCCAAGCTGAAGGACGAGTTTGCCAAGCGCAACGTCAAAGCCATCGCCCTGTCCGTAGACCCGGTGGCTTCGCACATCAGGTGGATCGACGACATCAACGAGACGCAGAACACCCGAGTCAACTTTCCGATCCTCGCCGACGCCGACCGCAAGGTTTCCGAGCTGTACGACCTGATCCACCCGAACGCCAACGACACCCTGACTGTGCGTTCGCTGTTCATCATCGATCCGAACAAGAAGGTGCGCCTGACCATCACGTATCCGGCGAGCACCGGGCGCAACTTCCACGAGATCCTGCGGGTGATCGATTCGCTGCAGCTGACTGACAACTACAAGGTCGCCACCCCGGCCAACTGGCAGGAAGGCGATGACGTGGTGATCGTGCCGTCGATCAAGGACGAGGAAGAGCTCAAGCAGCGTTTCCCCAAAGGCTATCGCGCCGTCAAGCCGTACTTGCGCCTGACCCCGCAGCCCAATCGCTGAGCGAGTACGAGAAGGAATTCCTGCATGTTGGTTGTTTCTCTCGCCGGCAGCCCCAGCCAGCGCTCGCGCTCGGCGGTGCTGCTGGATATCGCCGGCGACTGGTTGCACCAGCGTGGCGTCGAAGTGGTGCGCTATGGCGTGCGTGACTTCGATGCCGCGGACCTGCTGCACGCACGCTTCGACAGCCCACGAGTACAGCAACTGCTCGAGCATGTCGCGCGGGCGGACGCTCTGCTGATCGCCACGCCGGTGTACAAGGCCTCCGTCGCCGGTGCGCTGAAAACCCTGCTGGACCTGTTGCCCGAGCGTGCCTTGGCGCACAAGGCGGTTTTGCCGCTGGCTACCGGCGGCAGCGTGGCGCACATGCTGGCGGTCGATTACTCGCTGAAGCCGGTGCTCGCCGCGCTCAAGGCTCAGGAAATGCTCCATGGCGTGTACGCGACAGATGCCCAGATCGCTTATGCCGAGCCGCAGCGCCCGGCCCGTCTGGCGCCGGAGCTGCACGAACGGTTGGTCGAATCGCTGCAGCAGCTGTATGCCGCCCTCGCCAGACGACCGCAACCGCTTAACCCGCAGCTGCTGCCTGAGCGATTAGCCAGCGCGCGCTGGAGCATCTAACCCCCAACCGTATTCCCGGATTGCCACCGGGTTACCTGCGCAACATCCGCCTGACGGCGGTTCTACAGTCTCACTCGCCCGCCAACGGGCAAGCAGGCCACGCTGGCGGCGGTAGGGCTCGCCGAGCGCGCCAACGACTGGCCTGCGGCACTATCCGGCGGGCAGAAGCAGCGCGTGGCGCTGG
>JAEAMG010000812.1_pt1 | contig 30245 bp, 31 predicted proteins | sample 8958741 | NCBI WGS metagenome assembly JAEAMG01 (sample SAMN16933256, study PRJNA681125) | bioreactor sludge metagenome | isolation source: anaerobic bioreactor treating anionic surfactant - SDBS | place: India: Bengaluru | collected 2019-02-28 | reverse complement strand
AGGTAGGCACTCACGCGCGGATGCTGGCTGAAGGCGACGTTGAAGCGGATGTGCTGGTCGGGCGTGTCGTTGGCCGAGAACGCGGCGCCGCGCATCAGCAGGATCTTGTTGCGGTAGGCGTCCTGCACCAGCAAGTCCACGTCCAGCCCTTCGGGCATGCTGCCCCACAGGAAAATGCCTGCGTCGCCGGGCTGCTCGAACAGCACGCCGGCCGCGCTCAGTTGCCGCGTACTGGCGTTGCGCGCCACCATGATCTTGCGTTGCAGCCGCTCCATGTGCTTGCGCAGGTTGCCGGCCTTGAGCACTTCCAGCAGCACGTATTCGTTCAGCGCAGGCAAGGTCATGATGGAATGGATTTTGGTGCGCATCAGCGGCTTGAGCAGGGCGGGCGCCGCGGCCAGGTAGCCCATGCGCAGGGCCGGGCTCAGCGCCTTGCACAGGCTGGAGTAGTAAATCACGCCATCCAGTCCGGACAGCGACGCCAGCCGCGTGCTGTGGCCCGGCTGGAAATGGCCGTGCACGTCGTCTTCGGCGATCAGGAAGCCATACTGCTGCGCCATGATCAGTACCTTGTGCAGGTTGGCGGCGCTGCTGCTCCACCCGGTGGGATTGTGCAAGGCCGTCTGCATGAACAGCAGGCGCGGACGGTGCACGCGGCAGGCCGCTTCCAGTTCGTCCAGGTCGAGGCCATCGGGGCGGCGCCGGATGGGCAGCAGGCGCACGCCGTCCTGGCGCAGCCGGCCGAACATCAGGAAGTATCCGGGGTCTTCCACCAGCACCGTATCGCCGGGCTGCAGGAAGGTGCGGCAGATCAGATCGATGGCATGGGTGCCGCCGAACGTGGTGAGGATGTGGCTGGCGTCCGCAGCGATGCCGATGCCGCGCATCAGCAGCGCGATCTGCTCGCGCAGTTCGGCCAGCCCTTGCGGCGGACAGCGCGAGGCCATGCCGGCCGCGCTGCGCGCCAGGCCACGTTGCACGGCCGCCGCCGGCAGCGCATCGTGCAGCCAGGTGGGCGGCAGGGCGCCGCTGCTGGCCAGCAGCACGCCTGGCCGCTGGTCGTTCACTTGCTGGCTCAGCCAGACCGGCTCCTGCTCCTGGCCCGCTTCCAGCGCCACCTCGTCGGGAATGGCGCGGCTGGCGTCCATTGGTGCGCAGACGAAGAAGCCTGTCGTGCCGTGCGTATCGATGACGCCGGCGGCCACCAGCCTGTCATAAGCCACCACCACGGTGTTGGTGCTGACCGCGAGCTGCGTGGCGAGCTGGCGGATAGACGGCAGCCTGGTCCCGCCAGGCAGGACGCGTTGCGCGATCTGCAGGCGCAATGCGGCCTCGATCTGCTTGAACAGGGCGATGGGGGAGGAGCGGTCGATGGCGAACATGGGTGGCAGTCTAGCGTAAAAACGTCATGGCGAGGACCAGCAGGATGGCGCCCATCGCCAGATTGAAGATGCGCTGGTTGCGCGGTGCTTTCAGTACGCTGCGGATCGAGATGCCGAACAGCGCCCACATGGCGTTGCACGGCATGCCCACCACGGTGCCTGTCACGGACACCAGCAGCGCGCTGGCGAGCATGTTGCTGTGCGCCGGCATGAAGACTGACGCCATGGTGATCGCCTTGAGCCAGCTCTTGGGGTTCAGCGCCTGAAACAGCGCCGCCTGCGCAAACGATACGGCCTTCGGTGCACTGCTTCCCGCCACCGAGGCGCCGGCCAGCTTCCAGGCCAAAAACATCAGGTACAGCGCGCCCGCGATGCGCAGTACCTGCTGCGCCATCGGGTAGGCGACGAACACGCTGCCCAGCCCCACGCACATGAGCATGGTCTGCACAAAGATGCCGGCCTGGATGCCGAGGATGACCGGCAGCGCGCCGCGATAGCCGAAATTGGCGCCGGTGGTGGCCAGCATGACGTTGTTCGGCCCGGGCGTGGCGGACATCACAAAGCAATAGCTCATCAGGGGCAGGAGGTCGGTCATGGCAGGCAGTCGCAGCGTGGAGAAGGCCCCAGTCTAGTAGCGCGGCACGGCAGGGACAAGACACAAGGCGCCCCGTACAGGCACATGCTGTATCAGTCGGACGACTGCTACAGGGCGATACAGGCGGCTCCGCCCGGCCGCGTGCAGGATCTCACCGGGCGGCGGCATACAGCGCGTCAACGTCCCCGCCCCGGATCAGGTCGAGGTGCCGGGCTCCCGGGGGCGGATGATCATGCAGGTGGCTGTCGCGTGCGCGTACACTTTACCGGCCTCATCGCGGATCGTGCCTTCGGAAATGACCAGGTTGCGTCCCGCATTGATGACCTTGCCTTCGGCATAGACCGTCACGTTGAAGGGCAGGGGGCGGCACATCTTGATGTTCAGGTCTGTGGTGCCGTAGCTTTCGCCGGCAGGCAAGACCGTGTGCGTGGCGCAGCCCGTGACCGTGTCGAGCACGGTGGCGGCGAAACCGCCGTGCACGCCGCCCATGGGATTGGTGTGCGTTTCATTCGCCGTGGCCGTGAAGATGACTCTGCCATGTTCGACAGTATGCGCGTCCATGGGCATGGTCTTGGAAATGCCGGGCCGGGGGAACAGGCCTTGCGCGAACGCTTGCATCAGCTGCAAGCCAGTCATGTCGTTGGGGTGCATGGGGTAACTCCTGTGGTGGTGATGAGGGGATGAGTCAGACGTCCTGCGCAAAACGCAGGCGCGAGGCATGCAGCAGGAAGCGGGCGACGACGGCCAGTTCTTCCTCGCTGAAACCGGCTTTCAGTTGTGCATTCAGGCTGTCGAGCAGGGGCAGGGCGGCGGCCAGCACCTCGCCGCCCCTGGGCGACATGTGCAGGGTGCCGGCGCGCGCATCGAGCGCAGACTGGCCGCGCACGATCAGGCCGTTTTCTTCCATGCGCGCCACCAGGCCCGTCACGGCCGAGTTTTTCAGTTGCAACAATCTCCCCAGATCCTTGAGTTGGCAGCCTTCCTCGCCCTTCAGGGCAAACAGGGCGACGACTTGCGTGCCGGAAAATCCCAGTTCGCTGGTGAAGACGGCATCGGCCGAGCGAAACAGGTTCTGGCGCGCCAGGTTAAGCAGATTGAACAGGCGCGGCGAACGCTCGCCCAGCGGGCAGGCGGCGGCATCGGGGAGGTCGGATTGGGGAGAGGTATTGGTACGCATGCGGAGTATACTACTACGTATGCGTAATAAATCAAGCGACTATTTTCAGTCGCGCTGGTGGCGTCCGATGTAGCGGGCACGCGGACGGATCAGCGCAAATTCCGGCGCGACGGTCGCGTAGTATTTGCCGATGGCGGTGCTGACATACTTGGCGTCCGGCGCGGCCAGCGCCTGCATCAACATGCGCCGCGCCGCCGCACTGCCGCCGCCGTGTTTGTCGCCGGACAAGGCTGCCAAGCCCGCGCCCAATGCGGCGGGCAGGCTGGCGCCGGTCGAGGCGACGCAGCGCACGGCAAAGGTCGACGTATTCAATTCATGGTCGGCCAGCAGCACCAGTGCCGCGCGCAGCAATTCAGTCTGCTTCGCGTCGGCGTTCCACGCCTGGGCCAGTTGCAAGTGCAGCGGCAGGGCGGACGGTGCCGTCTGCAGCAGGGCGGCGGCCAGCAGGCGCATCAAGGCGGGGCCGGACTGCAGCGAGTGCGCAATATCCGCTGGCGTCAGCATGGCCATGGCCAGCATGGCGCGCGCCAGCGGCGGCGCATCGGGCGCGCTGGCCAGCTCTTGCTGCTGGACAGGTGCATCCTGCCGGAAATAGTCACTCGCGCCATCGTCCCACAGCAGGCTGGCGGCCGCCTCCAGCGTCGCGGACGCGGCCAATGCCGTCGCATCGCAGCCGCGATACAGCAATCGGCCTTCGAGAATCTGGGAAATCTGCGTCTCGAGCACGGGCAAGCCCCAGTGCATGGCGGCCACGGCCGTCTGGCCGCCCCGTTTGGCGTCGTTCTTGCGTGCCGCCAGGCGCAGCACGTCTTCCTGCGGATAGCGCTTGCGGCGCGATTGCCCGTTGCTGACGGAAGCGAGCAAGCCCCGGCTGACATACGAATACAGGGTGGGCAGGCTGACGCCCAGGAGGCGCGCCGCGTCAGGAGCGGACAGGTCGTTGTTCATGGCGGCCATTGTAGCGGCTGTCACTTTATATTGATTGATCGAATCAATATTGACGGGCCGGGCGGCGTGTCACTAGACTGATGCCTTTCCAGGAGCCTGCATGAGCACACACACCATACGCACCCTGCGCCCCGACGACGCCGCGCCATTGCTGGCCTTCGAGCAAGCCAACCGGGCCTGGTTCGAGCGCCATATCGACCGGCGCCCGGACGATTTTTACAGCATTGACGGCGTCCACGCGCACGTCGCGCAATTCCTGGACGAGCACGCACAGGGACGCATGCACCCCTGCGTCATCGTCGACGAACAGGGCGATCTGATCGGGCGCGCCAACCTGAAGGACATCGACCGGCAGCAAGGCGTGGCCGAAGTCGGCTACCGCATCGGCGAACAGCAGGCGGGCAAGGGCCTGGCCACGGCCGCGCTGCAGTATCTGATCGCGCTGGCGCAAGACGAGTGGCGGCTGCAACGCCTGTGCGCCTGCGCCATCGACGGCAATGCGGCGTCGATCCGCGTGCTGGAGCGCTGCGGTTTCGTGCAGGGAGTGGCCGTGCCCGATATTGCCATCGTGGCAGGCAATGTTGTCAATGGCCATGCGTATGCGCTGGAGCTGCGGGCGGCTGAGCAAGGCCGTCAGAGATGAGTCGTACATCCCCTCACCGCATCGTCGTCATCGGCGCCGGCATCGTCGGCGCCTCGCTGGCCTACCACCTGGCCAGCAAGGGTGCAAAAGTCACCGTCGTCGAGGCGGGCGGCATCGCTTCCGGCGTGACGGGCACCTCGTTTGCCTGGATTAACACGTCCTGCGCCGGGCCGGACCCCATAGCGGCCCTGCGCGGCGGCGCCATCGTTGCCTGGCGCCGGCTGGAAACGCAGGTTCCCGGCTTGACGCTGCGCTGGCATGGCGCCTTGTCGTACGGCACGCAGGATGGGCGCGTGTCTTCGTCATCCAAATTGATAAACCACTCGCGCATCGCCCAGCTTGAACCGCAGCTGCGGCAGCCGCCGCAACAGGCCGTCTATGAACCGGAGCAGGGCGCCCTCGACGCCGTTGCCGCCACGCATGCCTTGCTGGCAGCGGCCAAGGCGCTGGGTGCAACCGTCCGCACGCACACGCCCGTGCTGGGCTTTACCGTCCGCGACGCGCGGGTAACTGGCGTGGAAACGGCCACGGGCCTCATCGAGGCCGATACGGTCGTGCTGGCAGCGGGCACCGGCACGGCCACACTGGCCGCGCAGCTGGGAGTCAACCTGCCGATTCACGCCTCGCCCGCCATCTTCCTGCGCTACCAGGCGCCGCCCGGCCTGGTGCGTGGCATCATTTCCAGCCATGCAATGGAAGTGCGACAAGCCGAGGATGGCACCATGCTGGCGGCGGAAGACTATGTGGACGACGCCCCGGACAAGCAGCCCGCCGCCATCGCGCAACGCACGGCCAGCGCAATCCGGGAAGAACTTGAAGGCGCCGACGCCATTGCGCCGGCATTCGCCTGCATCGGCCTGCGCCCCATGCCCATTGACGGCGTGCCCGTCATCGGCTACTTGCCGCAAGTAAGCGGTGTGTACGTATGCGCCATGCATCCGGGCGTGGTGCTGGCGGCCATCGTGGGCCAACTGGCCAGCGGGGAAATCGTCGATGATGAGCCAGCATCAACCCTGGCGGCTTGCCGGCCCGCGCGCTTTCAGGCCTGATTGTGGCGTGCTGATTCCTATGGAACAGGCACGACAAACACGGGCAGGACGAACGGCGCGATCTCCTGCTCATCGCCTTGCTCCGACGGCGCCTGCATATAATGCTCGTTGCGCCAGTCACCGTTCACCACGCGGTCGGCGATCAGAGATAAATCCTGCGTTTCGCGCAGTGCGCAGCGAAACGGCAACCGCCCATGCGAGCGCGACACCAGGCTGAAGCGCAACTGGCGGCATTGCGCATCGTGCCAGCAATACAACAGCATATCCTCGCCAGCGAGCGCGCTGCGCCGGGCCGCGATCACTTCACCGATGAACTCGACGATCTCTGCCGCATGAATCTGCGGCGTTTCCTCGTCCGTGGGCGAAAAGCTCCACATATTGCTCGTCGCTTCGTGGTTGATGTCGTCGGGATCGATCTCCACGGCATCGTCTTTTGCCATGGCGAGCCAGTTGTTGATGACTGTTGAGTGAATCATGTAAAGCTTTCAGTACGTATTAATTAATTATTTATTTACGCATCACCGGCTTGATTATGCCGACGCAGCCATTCATCCGCGACATCGCCCATGGTTTTCACCGCGCCATCGCGTATCCAGGCCATGAAATCACGGTCAAGCTGGAGTTCGGGGCCGCACTTGTGAACTAGAAAGCGCCTGACGTTTTGCGTGCTCCTGTAGTTGGCATCAACGACTGTCTGCCGGGTGATGACGCCGCCGTGCCAATCGAAATCCATGCCGTGTTCCCTTGAATGTCAGAGCGTGCCATTCTAGATCATGGGCGCCAGCTCGGCGACTGTCCAGCCGTCTCAGCCCCTCGGCCCATCCAGCAACAACTCCGCCAGCCTCGTCGTCAGCCACAAACTCGTCTCGCTCAGCTTCTTCCCATGGATCGACAGGCGCCGCACAGGCAAGCGCGACAAGGCCAGCGCCGGGCAGGGTACTTCCTGCAAATACCCCTTGTAGTTATCGTAATTGGCGATATTCAGCGGCAAAATCGCCCAGCCCAGCTCGTCCGCGACCATTTCGGCGATGCTGTAGAAACTGTCGGAAAACCAGACGGCGGGGCTGAAAGCGTGTTCGCGGTTGAGCTCGGAATCCATGATCAGCTGGCGGTAGCGGGTCAGCTCGTTGCGGCTCACTTCCTGGCCGTGCGCCATCGGGTGGCCTTTCGCCACGAACACGCCTTGCGCCACGCTGCCGATGTGCTGCTGTTCCAGCACGGGCGAGATGGGGCTGCGGTCGAAGTGAAAAGCTACGTCGGCTTGCTGCTGCTCCACGTATTGCGCCACCTCGGACGCCGTGGCGTTGAGCATCACCAGTTCCAGCGCCGGGTAGCGCGCCGCCAGTTCCTTGACCAGCTTGCTGATGGCCAAATAGGGCAGGGCTTCGTCCAGTGCCAGGGTCAGCTGCGCTTCGGGCGCTTCGCTCAGCAGTTGTGCGCGCAGTTGCAAGCGCTCGGCCTGGCGCAGCAGTTCGCACGCTTCCAGGTGCATGACCTTGCCCGCTTCCGTCAGCACGGCGCTGCGGCGCGAGCGGTCGAACAGTTCCACGCCGAATTCCGCTTCCAGCAGGCCGATCGAGGTGCTGACCACCGATTGCGCGCGGCCCAGCCGGCGCGCCGCGCCCGAGAAAGAACCGGCCGCGACGGCCGCTTCAAAGTAGCGCATTTGTTCCAAAGTCCATTGCATGGCATCCACCTATCTGTTTTACAGATGGATTTTAACTTGAATGCCATCCAGGGGCGACATAAAATGCCTTTACTAATTCAATAACATGAGATCCGCCATGCAAAACGCCCAAGCCAATTCCCCCGCCATCAGATTTGCCTGGTGTCACGACGCCAGCGCCGAAGATGCGCTGTGCCAGTTATATCTTGATAACGTCAGCGCCGACTATATCTCCCATTCGGAGCTGCAGGGCGAACGCGCCGATGCGCCCGGCAACTGGCGCGCGGACTTGCCTGAGGTCATCCGTGGCGAAATCCGCGCCGCCCTGTCGCATGACTGGGCACATGGCGATTCGACCCTGCTGGCTGTCGCCATGTCCGGTGACGCCATCGTCGGCATGGCCCTGGTGTCCATCGACACGCGCCAGCGCGCCTCGAAATCGTTCGCCGCGCTGGACGACCTGGTCTTGCTGCCCGCCGTGCGCGGCAGCGGCATCGGCAGCCAGCTGGTGGAGTGGGTGGCCGACGAGCTGCGCGGCCATGGCATCGCCCGCTTGTTCCTCGAATGCGGCGCGCACAACCTGACGGCGCAACAATTCTTCCAGGGCCGCGGTTTCAAACAAGTGTCCGTCGTCATGCTGCGCGAACTTGACGCAATGTCCGCCGCGGTGGATGACAAGGATGGCGACCGTGGCTGACGCCCGCCGCCCCCGACCAGCCCAGGCCCGTGGCAGCCTGGAACGTAAATATTTGCGCAGCACCAAATTTATCCATACCGATAGTTGTTAAAAGTTACACTAAAATCCATGAGTTGTTTATGCATCCAATGAAAAAATGGCTGACGCTGGCCATCGTCTCCAGCGCCTTATTCCTGATCGTGGTCGACATGACCGTGCTCTACACCGCCTTGCCCGCGCTGACGCGCGACTTGCAGGCATCCTCTTCGCAAAAATTGTGGATCATCAACGTCTACGCGCTGGTCGTCTCCGGCTTGCTGCCCGGCCTCGGCACCCTCGGTGACCGTTTGAGCCACAAACCCGTTTTCCTCGCCGGCCTGGCCGTGTTCGGCATCGCCTCGCTGTGCGCCGCGTTTTCGCCCGCGCCGGAATGGCTGATCTTTGCCCGCGTGCTGCTGGCCATTGGCGCCGCGCTGATGATGCCGGCCACCTTGTCCATCATCCGCCTGACGTTTACCGATAACCGCGAGCGCTCGTTCGCCATCGGCGTGTGGGCGGCGATTGCCTCGGGCGGCGCCGCGTTTGGCCCCGTGCTCGGTGGTTTCCTGATGGAACATTACTGGTGGGGTTCCGTCTTCCTGATCAACGTGCCCATCGTGTTGCTGACCCTGGTGCTGGCCGCCGTCGTCCTGCCGAAACGGGCTGGTAACCGCGACAAGCCGTGGGACTTGAAGGGTTCGCTGCAAATCATGATGGGTCTGCTTGGTGGCGTGTATGCGATCAAGGAGCTGGGCAAGTCGCAACCCTCGTATGCACTGGCGGCCGCCTCGTTCGCCGTGGGCGCCTTCTTCATGCTCAAATTCGTGCGCCGCCAGAAGCGCCAGGCCAAGCCGCTGATCGACTTCGCCCTGTTCCGCGAACTGCCGTTTTCCAGCGCCGTGGCCGCCGCCATGGTGGCCTCGGCCGCCCTGATCGGCATGGAACTGGCGCTGAGCCAGCACATGCAGCTGGTGCGGGAATTGTCGCCGCTGGAGGCGGGCTTGCTGCTGCTGCCGCTGCCGCTGGCGTCCGTGTTTGCCGGTCCGCTGACGGGTTTCATGCTGCCGCGCGCCGACAAGGCCAAGGTCCTGTGGGGTTCGCTGCTGCTGTCCGGTATCGGCATGGCCTCGTATCTGGTGCTGCATGACGCCGCCGTCTCGGCCCAAGTGGCCAGCCTGGTGATCCTGGGCCTGGGCCTGGGCGCCGTGATGACGGCCGCGTCGAGCGCCGTGATGCTCAACGTGGCGCCGCAGCAAGCCGGCATGGCCGCCTCGATCGAGGAAGTGTCGTACGAGCTGGGCGCCGTGATCGGCGTCACGGTGCTGGGCACCATCATGTCGGCCGTCTACAGCGCCACCCTGGTGATCCCGGAAAGCGCGGGCCTGTTGCCGAATGCCCATGACACCCTCGATGCGGCGCTGCTGGCCGCCGAGCAATTGCCGGCCGAACTGGGCTTGCAAGTGTCGGAACTGGCCCGTTCGGCCTTCGACAAGGCCTTTATTGTCGTGCTGGCCACGGCGTCGGGCATTTTGATGGTCTCGGCCATGGCGATTCGCCACCTGCATCTGCGGGCGCGCAGGGCGATCTCGGTTTAACGGATCAGCGCTTCAGCAGCGGCGCCACCTTGTCGCGCAAGACGGTCCATTGGGCGTCGTGTACGGCCTGGTTGGGGTCGTGCCCGGCGCGTTTCACCAGGATAAAATCCTTGGCCGGCGCCGTGATGCTGTCGAAATACGTGCGCGCGATGGCGGGCGAGGTCAGCAAGTCCGCTTCGCCCATGATGAAAAACACGGGCAAGTCAAAGCGCGTGCCCAGCGCGGGCAGGTCGACCTTGGCGAACATGCCGTCGCCGCGCAGGCCGATGAACTGGATGTACGAATAGTCATCGGCCGCCTCGGCGGCGGCCAGCGCTTGCGGCGTGGCGTAGAACGGCGCCGGCTGCCACCAGTGCTTGGGCGGTGCATCCGTTGCCAATCCTTCATATTTGCGGTCGAAACGGCGCAAGATGCCGAAGTTGCGCGGGTCCGTCCATGGCGGCGCACCGAGCGCCGTCAGCTTGTCCACCGTGGAGGTATCGCCGGCCGCCTGCGCCAGCGCCATCACTTCCCGGTACATGCCGCTCTCATTGTCCCGCGCATTGACCACCTGCGCCGTGCCGACATACGCGTGGAACAGGTCGGGGCGCGCCTTGACCATGTGCACGCCCAGAATCGATCCCCAGGAACTGCCCATCAAAATGACTTTTTGCTGGCCCAGATGCTGCGCGATATAGCGGGCCACGGCGATGCCGTCGTCGCGCATCTGTTCCACCGTCAAGGGCACATCGTCCGTCGGGCGCTGTTTGGCATACGTCATGCCCGCGCCGCGCTGGTCCCATTGCACCAGCGTGTAGTGGCGTTCCCAGCCGGCATAGATGGCATCCGCGTACGGACTCAAGGCATTTCCCGGACCGCCATGGATGAACAGGATCACGGGATTGCCGCAGGCGGCGCCCGTGAGCGTGATCCATTGCTCGATGCCGTTGACTGGCACGTAACCCTGTTCGCGCACGGGCTGCGCGGGCGAGGCGCAGATGGAAGGGACGTCGGGCGAGGCCGCCTGCGCCACGCCGAAACAAGATAACAGCAGCAATGCCAGGCCTGGGATGCGCATATCGTCCTCTTCTATCTAGTGGCTGAAAACTACAGCGTGCAATCCTGCGCCGTCTTGCCGGCAATAAAGCGGGTGCTGGCCTGTTCAAAGCAGGCGGGCGCCGTCCATAAAATGAAATGCGGGGCGTTGTGTACGGTGGACAGGGCCACCTTGCCGGCCTTGCTTTGCGTCAAAGCCTGCACTTGCGCCTGCGCGCCCGCGTACGGCGTCTTCGGGTCCAGGGTTCCCTGCAGCACCAGCATCGGCGGCACTTTCGCCGGCAAAGCGCCGAAGTGGCTATCGCGCGCGTAGGTCGGCAAGCCGCCGCCGAGCAGGATACGCGGCAGGGGGCTGGTAAACAGCAAGTCGGCCTCTTCGCGGTCGAGGTCGGCGGTCGTCCAGCCAGGGCGCAACGATGGCTGCAGATTGTTTTCCGAATTGCTGATGATGCTGACCAGCGGTATCGACAGCGGCGACTGGGGATAGCTGCCCAGCCCGGCCGCCGCCTGCGTCAGCGTGGCGCGCACGGCCGCCAGTTCCGTTTCGCCGCCCTGGTCCAGGTCGCGCAGCAGATACGCGATGCGTGCGCGCGCGGCCGGCACGTCGAGCATGCCACCGAGGAAGTTTTTCAGGTTCTTGCCCGGAATCTTCGCCAGCGCGGCGGGGTCGGCTTGCGCCTTGTCCAGCACGCGCCGGTACAAGGTTTCGGCCGGTTCACCCAGTGCCGCGTGGCAAGCCGGGTCCGCATCGCAGTTGGACAGCACCTGCATGCCGACCTGGTTGACCACCTGCGAGCGCTGGCTCAAGTCCCAGCGCGCATCCGTTTGCGGCGGCACCAGCGAATCAAAAATGACGCCCTTGACGGGCAGCGGCCCCAGCTGCAAGGTGCGCAAGACCAGCTGCGTGCCGTACGACACACTGTATACATACACGGGCGCTTTGTTCTTGCTCCGTTCGCCTTCGATCAAGGCCTTCAAGTCGCGCGCGGCCGTCGTGATGGAAAACTGCGCCGCGTATTCCGGCATCAGATTGATGCCCGTAAAGCAGCTGGCCCATTCGGCGCCCGCCAGCGCGCGGCCGCCGGGGCTTCGTTCGGATTCCTCCACCTTGCACAGGCGTGACGAATGGCCCGTGCCGCGATGGTCGGGGATCAGGAATTCAAAGCCGGGAAAGCTGCGGCGCAAGGTGGGCAGCAGGCTGTAGAACGAGGCGCCCGATTCGCCCGGACCGCCCGCCACCAGCCACACAGTGCCCTTGACGGGCTTGCCGGCAGGCACATCGGCGGCAAACTTGCGCACGAAGACGTGCATGGCGTCCGCCTCGCCGACGGCGCGGCCCTGGGCATCGTAGCTGCCGGGCACGTTCAAGCCCGAGCACAGGCTGCCGGGAGCGGCCGTATCGGAGCAGGGTGTGAAAAACATCGGTTCGGCGTGCAGGGAGGTGCCAGCCAGCAGAGTGGCCAGCAGGGTCAAACGGGGCAGGAAGGTCATCGGCTACTTTGGCGAAGTTGGAGATCAGCCGCCAAAGTAGCGTTTTTTACAGCAATTGTCCAGATGGAAATATTTCTGCGTGGGACTATGCTTGCTTGTTATTGCGTAGCAAGCGCAGCCCGTTGGCCACCACCAGCAAGCTGGCGCCCACGTCGGCGAACACGGCCATCCACAGGGTCGCCATGCCGGCCAGGGCCAGGCCGAAGAAGACGGCCTTGATGCCGATGGCAAAGCTGATGTTTTGCACGAGGATGCTGCGCGTGCGCTGGCTCAGGCTGATGAATTCGGGCAACTTGCCCAGTTCATCATCCATCAGGGCCACGTCCGCCGTTTCGATGGCCGTGTCGCTGCCGGCCGCACCCATGGCAAAGCCGATGTCGGCCTGCGCCAGGGCCGGGGCGTCGTTGACGCCGTCACCGAGCATGGCCACCACGCCGAACTGCTGCTGCAAGGCCTTGATTTCATCGAGCTTGTTTTCCGGCAGCAATTCCGCCTTGACCAGGCTGACGCCCACCTCGGCCGCGATGCGCTGCGCCGTCAGCAAGTTGTCTCCCGTCAGCATCACGGTGGTCACGCCCAGCGCATTCAATCTGGCGATGGCCGCCGCCGCCGTGGGACGCAGCACGTCGGCCACGGCGATCACGCCCAGCGCGCCGGCCGGGCTGGCCAGCACCATGGCCGTGTACGCTTGCTGTTCCAGCCGCGCCAGGATGGCTTGCAGCTCCGGCGTCAAGAGCTTCAATTCCGTCATCAGGCGCGCATTGCCCAGATAATAGGTCTGGCCATCGATAGTGCCTTGCACGCCGCGCCCATGCAGGGCGGCAAACTGGGTCACGGGCAAGTGGCTGCCGGCGGGCGGACCCGCCTTGACGATGGCGGCGGCCAGCGGGTGGGCGGAGTTGGCGTCCAGGCTGGCGGCCAGCAGCAAGATGGCGTCGCGGTCGCTGCCTTCCAAGGCCACCACGTCCGTCACGGCCGGTTTGCCCATGGTCAGGGTGCCCGTCTTGTCGACGGCGATGGCCTTGATCCGATAACCGGTTTCCAGGAATTGTCCGCCTTTCACCAAAATGCCGCGGCGCGCGGCCGCCGTCAGGCCGCTGACCACGGTCACGGGCGTGGAAATGACCAGCGCGCAAGGGCAGGCGATCACCAGCATCACCAGCGCTTTATACACCCAGGCCATGAAAGGCTGGCCCAGCAGCATTGGCGGCAGCACGGCCACCAGAATGGCAAACACGACGACGGCGGGCGTGTAGTAGCGCGCAAAATTGTCGACAAAGCGCTGCGTGGGCGCCTGTTTTCCCTGGGTTTCCTCGATCACCTTGACGATTTTCGCCAGCGTGCTGTTGCCGCTGTTGGCCGTCACGGTGACGTCGAGCAAGCCCCGTTCATTGATGGTGCCCGCATACACGACGTCGCCCACGGCCTTGTCCACCGGCATGCTTTCGCCCGTGATCGGCGCCTGGTTGACGGACGATGCGCCGCTGGCCACCACGCCGTCGAGCGCGATGCGCTCGCCCGGTTTCACGCGCATGGTCGCGCCGATGGCCACCGTGGCGACGGATACTGGTTGCCAGGCGCCGCTGGCGTCGGCGACCGTCGCCGTGTCGGGCGCCAGTTGCATCAGGCTGTGCACGGCGTTGCGCGCGCGGTTCAGCGACAAGCCTTCGATCAGCTCGGCGATGGCGAACAGGAAGATGACCATGGCCGCTTCCGGCCACTGGCCGATGGCGATGGCGCCGAAGACTGCCAGGCTCATCAGGAAGTTGATGTTCAGGGTGAAGGTTTTCAGGGCGATCCAGCCCTTTTTCAGTGTCGGCCAGCCGCCCGTGGCGATTGACAGCAGGGCCAGGGCGATGACGAGGGGCGAACTGTCTACATGCGTGGTCCACGCCAGCGCCTCGGCGCCCGCCGCAGCCAGGCCGGAGACCACCAGCATGCCTTTTTGCACGCTGCTCAGGCTGCCTTCATTCGGGTCGCGCGCGACGACCGCGTCCGCTTCCATGGGAATGGCCTGCATGCCGATGCCGTGCAGGGCCGCTTCCACCGTGGCCAGTGTAGGCAGGGTGTGGTGCACGTCGAGCACGCGGTTCATCAAGTTGAAATCGAGGCCCACCACGCCCGCCATCGTGGCCAGCTTGTTGCGGATCAAGCGCTCTTCCGTGGGGCAATCCATGTTGGCGATGCGGTATTTGGCCGTGCTCGCGCCGGCGATGGGGGCGCTGGGCAGCACTGGCGCGGTGTCGCCAGCGGGGGCGGCGTGACTGTGCGAACAACAGCCGCCGTGGCTGGGCTTGGCGTCTTGCGCATGGTCATGCTTATGCTCGTGGGTGTGATCGTGGCTATCGTGCGGCATCGCATTCGTCCTTCCGGTTTCGTGTATGCTTCCATTAGAAACCCTGTAGCCGCTACAGGGTCAAGCAAAATGTGCAAGAAAGAATGAAAAGGGGATGCCATGCGTATCGGAGAACTGGCCAAACGGACAGATTGTGACGTCGAAACCGTGCGTTACTATGAAAAGGCGGGCTTGCTGCAGGAACCGGGGCGCAACAGCGCCGGCTACCGCGAATACCGCGAAGAACACCAGGAGCGGCTGCAATTCATCCGCCATTGCCGCTCGCTGCAGATCGGTTTGACCGATATCCGCGCCTTGCTGGAATTTAAGAACAACCCGGCCGAAGGCTGCCAGAGCGTCAATGAATTGCTCGACCACCATATCCTGCGCATTGCCGAGCAGATGGCGAATTTGCAAACCCTGCAGCAGCAACTGGTGACCCTGCGCCACCAGTGTGACCAGCCGCAGCCGTCGCAAGACTGCGCGATTCTGCAAAACCTGTCCGAGGCCGCCAGCGGCCACGACTGCGCCTGCCATACCGACCTTCATTGACGATTGCTGCATGCTGAAACTGATACCTGGAAGTACTTTGCTGACCTTATCCCTGCTGTCGCCGCTGTGCCATGCGGCCGATGCGCCTGCCGCTACCGGCCACTACCTGACCCTGTACGCCGTGCCCGGCGTGCCGCAAGACGATGACCCGTATACCTGGAGCACGGTTGGCGGTAAGCAGCTGACAAAAGGCGTGACGAAGGCGGACGGCCGCGCCTACGTCAAGGGGGAAGAGGGCGAAGAAAACTATATTTTGAGAACCGTCAGCATGCGCTGGCAGCTGAAGGTCCCGGCCGAATGCTGGCAGGGTGCGCCTGACGCCTTCCAGCAATGCATGCAACTGGCCAAAACCACGAGCCGCCATGATGAAGAGCAGGATGCGCTCAAGCTGGCGGAGCAGCAAAAAGACGTCAAGATGCAGGCCAAAATCGCCGCCTATGCCGTGGCAGCCCGTGCCAACGACGATGCGCTGGCCTGGCTGGGGCGCTTGCCTTCGAGCTGGAGCATAGAGAGTTATGGCACGCGTTTGCTGCGCATCGGCGACAAGCTAGCCGCGCAGATTAGCAACGCGCTCAAGGATGGCGGGCCAGATGCGCGTCAGTTCGTCTGCCGCGCGCCCGCTGAGTATGGCCCCGTGCCGGACCAGGCCGTTGTTGAAGCGTGGATGGCATTGCCGGGCGATGTGCGCAAGGTACGCTCAGGTCCCGCCTGGGATGCGCTGGTGGCGGCGGGCGAAAAGGGCAACTGGATGGCGCGATTGGAACTGTATTACACCTTGTCCAGCGCCAATGTTCACGAACTGAGCTTGCTGGAACAGTACCGCATCGTGCAGCTGATGGAATGGTTGCACAAGAAACAGGTCGGCGGCCTGTACGGCTACTTCAGCATCGGCATGCCTGCCGCGCCCGGCAATTCACGCAGCGCCGCCTGGAGCCTGCAGGATCAGGCCTCGCTGTATGCGGCCATGCTGGGCAGTTACGAGGATCAGAACAGCCGGGGCAGCGTCTTGCAGGCGGACCCTGACCCGGCGCTGGCCGAGGCGGGCAATAAAATGCTGGCCTGTGCCAAGGCCGCATTGCCGCAACGTCACTAACGCGGCAGCAATGGCGGGCCGCCATCGCCCAGGCGGAAGGCGTCGACCACGCGCAATAAATCATGCGCCTGGTCTTGCATGCTTTGCGCGGCGGCGGCCGATTGCTCGACCAGGGCGGCGTTGCGCTGGGTCAATTCATCCATTTCCGTGATGGCATTGTTGACTTCCTCGATGCCCTTGCTCTGGCGCTGGCTGGCCGCCGTGATGTCGTTCATGATTTCCGTCACTTGCTTGACGGAGGCGACAATATCGCCCATGGTGCGCCCGGCGCTGTCGGCCAGCTCGCTGCCCGTTTCTATCCGGGCCACGGAATCCTCGATCAGCTGCTTGATTTCGCGCGCCGCCGTGGCCGAACGCTGTGCCAGGCCCCGCACTTCCGTGGCGACGACGGCAAAGCCGCGTCCCTGTTCGCCCGCGCGCGCCGCTTCCACTGCCGCGTTCAAGGCGAGGATATTGGTCTGGAAGGCAATGCCGTCGATGACGGCGATGATATCGACGATGCGCCCGGAACTGGCCTTGATCGAGCCCATCGTTTCGACCACCTGGCCCACCACGCGGCCGCCTTCCAGCGCCACGTTCGAGGTCGACAGCACCATCTGGTTGGCCTGGTGCGCATGGCTGGCGTTTTCGCGCACGGTATCGGTCAAGGCATGCATGGACGTTGCCGTTTCCTGCAAGGAGTGGGCTTGCGATTCCGTGCGGGCCGACAAGTCCGCATTGCCCAGCGCGATTTCACTCGCTTCCACCGTGATGGTGGAGCCGGCCTGGCGTATCTCGCCCAATAAAGTATTCCAGTTTTTCACCACGGTGGCCAGCGCCCGCGACAGCTTGCCCACCTCGTCGTCACCACGGGCATCGATGCGCATGGTCAGGTCGCCAGCGGCCAGGCTTTCGGCGGCGCGGCACGCCTCGTCGATGGGACCCACGACGGAGCGCGCCACCCAGGTAGCGATCAGGGCCAGCAAGGCAAAGCCGAGGGCCATGGTGCCCAGCGACAGCCAGCCGGCGCGCTGGCCCGCATTTTTTGTTTCCTGCAAGGCGTCAGCGGTGCGAAGGTCGAGGTTGAGCAATACCTGGCGCAGCTGTCCGCGCACTTGCTGGTAGTGTCCGGCGGCATTTTGCATCGCCGCCACGCCCGTATTCGGGTCCATCGAGGCCAGGTCCAGCGCCTGCGCGACGCTGGCCCGGTAACGTTCGACGCCGGGCAGGGCCTGGGCCGCTTCCGTGGCGGCACCCGAGAATTTCTTGAGTTCCGTCAAACCTTGCGCGATGGCGTTCAGCTGGCCATCCGTTTGCGTGCCGAATTGCTTGAACTGCTCGTCCGTCAGGCTGGCGGCGATGGCAATCTTCGCATACACGTCGGCATGCACCTGGCCCAGGGCAATAGCTTGCTGGTTGGCCAGCCGCTCGGCTGTCAGGGTGACATCTTTCAGCTCGCGCATGCGCTGCTCGTTCTGCTGCATGGCGAAGTAGGACATGGCCCCCATGGCCAGCAGGCAAGCCAGCGCGACCACCGGGACGATCAACATCTTCTGTGCGATTTTCATTGGGGCCCGTATCGTTGAGAAGTTCGTTGAGAGATTCGTTCAGAGATCGGCGTACCATCCCGGCGCTGGCGGCGGCTGGCTACAGGTAGATGCCGCCGCAGACGACGGTCTCGGCCAGCTTTTCGCAATACATTACCTTCGGCTCGATCTTCTTGGTTTCCGGATTCGTGAATTTGTATTCCTGCCAGAATGTGCCCTTGCTCTTGGCCAGGTCGACGCGCTCCTTGACGAAGGCCTTGCCATCGATATCCTTCAATTCGATCAAGTTCTTGCCCACCATTTTCGGGTTGGCGCCATGCGCGACCACCGTGCCGTCGAGCTTGTAGACGACCAGGTACAGGTCGTGCAGGATGAATTGCGGCGACTTGGCCGTGATCTCGCCATACGCCTTGGCATCGCCGGCGCTCTTGATATAGGACACGCCTTTCTTGACCATGGCTTCGGCATCGGGGCGCGTGGCACCACCTTCGGCCGCGCTGGAGATGGATGGCAGGGTGGCGGCGGCAAGCATGAGCGACAGGCAAACGGCAGGGGCGAACTTGGACATGAAAATCTCCTTCACATTGCGGCAGGGAAAGCCGGCAGAGAACCGGTACGGTGGGGGAAGTGCTGTTGATTCATAGTAGCGCGATGCCAGCACACATGCACTGGTGCAACAAATATTTTTTCAAAACGGGCGTTTTTGCAACGCCGCGTGCAAATTGCAAAAATGCAGTCTTCAGAGGGGAAACGGTGTCATTAGCTATCGATGCGATAGCCTGGCTCCGCACTGCACTACCAGCCGGATGGGTCTTCCGCAGCCGCGCGCGCCAGGTCATCGCGCCAGTCTTGCTGCACCAGGCGGTAGATATCGGCAAAGAAGGCGCGCGGGTCGGCCATTTCATCCCACCGGATGGGCAGGGCATAGGTACTTTCGGGGTCATGCTCGAGGATGTCCCTGAAGTCATAGGCGGGGTCTTGCAGTGCCTGCGCCAGCACGGCCACCAGCGCATGGCGGTGGCGGTAGTCCAGTTCTTTGTATTGCGAAGTGATGTCGCGCCGTATCAGCGCCGCGCGCTGGTCAGGATCGTTCATGTCCCAGGCGGCCAGTTCCACCCCCAGCGTGTGTTCGCGGTCATACACGTCGAAGGGGCCCAGGAAATGGTACAGCGTGGGTTCATATGGCATATCGCCCCAGGGGCTGCGCAGGCCTGATGGCGCAGGTTTCGGCATCAAGGCTGGCGGATCACGCGCATTCGGGCAAGGTCCAGCCTTCGTAGCCCATGTCGGTCGGGTAGATGGCGCGGTTCTGGCCCCAGCGGGCATGGTCGAGGATGCCGTCTTCATGCATGTCCAGCACCCATTCCGTGCTTTCCAGCAGGGTGCCGTCCTTGTGGTACACGCGGAAGAAGCTGGAAGTGCTGAGGGCGCGCACGATATTGCGCGGCACGCCGTTGCCGTAGTGTGGCACATAGGTCTTGATGACGCACGTGCGCTGGTCGTTCCATTGCTGCGCGTACACGGTGGCGTTGCGGGCGGCCGCCACCTTGATGAACAGCCAGCCTGCCAGCAGGATGAGGAGCAGGAGGGCGGCGGCGATCAGGCCGGTTTTCTTGAGTAGCTGCATGAGGTCATGGCATGGCCGAAAACGAAGTTGCCGCATTGTATGTCAAGAGCGGAAATGCTTGCTGTACAGCACGTACAGCAAGCATTTCACCGCGTATGGTGGTCTATTTCGCCAATGCCGCCTGCAGCGCGTTCGCCATGTCCAGGTGATGTTGCAACGCTGGTAAGGTTTTCGTGGCAAAAGCCTTGATGTCCGGATCGCTGGCCTTCTGGCTGGCATCCGTAAACAGCTTCACGGCGTCCTTGTGCGCGGCCACGCCGATGCTGGCCGCATATTCCTTGTCGAAGGGCAGGCCTTCCAGGCGGCCCAGCTTGTCGATCTGTGCCTTGTGCCTGGCGCCGGGCTGGTCGCTGACCTCGATCTGCTTGCTGCTGGCCAGCTGTTTCAGCTCGTCCGCCACTTTCGTGTGATCGGCAACCATGGCGTCGGCGAATTTCTTCACCTCGGGATTGCTGCTCTTGCTTTGCGCCACTTTGCTGGCGGCAATTTCCGTGCTGCCCGCGTCGGCGGCCTTGCTGAGGAATTGCTTGTCGTACGCGCCCGGCGCGGCGGCGGCGATGCTGTTGATGGCGATGCCGCCGAGCAGCGCCACGGCGGCGCCGATGGCCACGCTTTTCAGGGATGGGGTACGGGAACTGGTGGTCGAGATGCGCATGGGATGCCTTTCAAGTATGGTTTTTTCTGCAAGCTGATGGCAATGTTAAGCCCTCAGCCTGCGCACACCCATAGGACAGGCACGATGATCCCCGTAGGACTAGTCCTGTTCGTTAGCGCACAGTTCGACTTGTTTCAGCGCAAATAGGGCGGCGATGCCCGCATCGCGGCGCCAGGCGGGCATGCCGATATCGAGCCATTCTTCCATCGCGTCCAGGTGGGAGGGCTCCGAGACGCTGTGTTCGAGTTCGTCGAGCACCGTGTCGCGGTCGATATACAGGCTGTCCAGCCAGGCATCGAAGGAGGGCGCCAGTTCGATGAAACCGTGGGCGCGCTTGCCCGTCCACTCCGGCAACTCCTGCACATAGGCGAGCACGCGGCCACCGCCTTCTTCCGTCAGGTCCAGGTAGAGCATGGAATTGCCGCCATCGCGGGCGAAGGGCAGGATGCGCACCGGCATGTCCGTATGCTGGCGCGCGGCGCGGATCTCGCCGACCAAGGTTTCATCGCAAAAATCGCCCTCGTCGGCGCTGAAGAAGGTATTGAAACCCATTTTTTCCACGCCGCCATTACCGTCCGGCACATCCGTGGTGTAATCGAACCAGGCGCCGTTGGCCACTTGCAAGAAAGCCAGGAAGGCGGGCGGCAACGGGGCTTCCAGCAGGGTTTCGATGGCGGAGATCTGCTGCGCCGTGGGGGCAGGCTTGCCGCCCTCGAGCGCCAGATGGCGGTATTGCGTGTAATAAGTCATTGATTATCCTTGTAAGTTTCTTGCGACCGCGACGCCATCTTCGCAGCCCGTCTCCACCTTTGCCAGCGCATCGACGAGACCGGCCCGCAGCACGGCCATCGAGCGGGCCTTGTCGTCGATCTGAGCGATTTTCGTTTCCAGCATGACCCGTTTGGTAGCCGCATCGAGCGCGTTTTCCTGCCAGACGGCAATGACTTCGGCGATTTCCTTCAGGGTAAAACCCAGCGCCTTGGCATGGCCGATCAGCTCGATCCGGCGCAAGGCTTGCGCCGAGTACTCTTTATAGTTGTTCGTCATGCCCGGCTGCGGTGCTTCGTCCAGCAGCCCCTGGCGCTCGTAGAAGCGCACCGTGTCCTTGCTGACGCCCGTCAGGCGGGTAATTTCTCCGATGCGCATATTTTTTTGACTTTCTACTAATTTGTGGAACGCGAAAAATGTGCAGGGCAAGCCAATGCAACGCAGCCATGCGCAGTTTTTTGCGTTCCACGCTTGACCGTGGACTAAAGACCACAGTTTACAGTGAAATTCTCTCCACTTCGATTCAATTGCCATGACCGCCTTCAACTATACCAACCAGACCGTGCTGATCACGGGCGCCTCGTGCCATGACCGCCTTCAACTATACCAACCAGACCGTGCTGATCACGGGCGCCTCGTCCGGCATCGGCCGCGTCTTTGCGGAAACCCTGGCCGCGCGCGGCGCGCATTTGCTGCTGCTGGCTCGTTCCGGCGCCGTGCTCGACAGCCTGGCCAGGGAACTTTCCCAGCGCCACGGCATCCGCGCGCATGCGCTGGTGGCCGACCTGAGCCTGCCCGGTGCCGCTGCGCAAGCCCATGCACAGGCCTGCGCGCTGGGCATGCCGCCCGACGTGCTGATCAATAACGCGGGTTTCGCCACGCATGGGAGGTTCGAAACCATCACTCTCGCGCGCCAGGCGGCCGAGGTGACCGTCAATTGCACGGCCCTGATGGAACTGACGCACTGCGCCTTGCCGCACATGCTGGCGCAAGGGCGGGGAGCCATCATCAACGTGGCGTCCACGGCAGCCCTGCAGCCCGATCCCTATATGGCGGTCTACGGCGCCAGCAAGGCTTTCGTGCTGTCGTTTTCGGAAGCGCTGTGGGCAGAAAACCGCAGCCGCGGCGTGCGCGTGCTGGCTCTGTGTCCGGGCGCCACGGAAACGGCCTTTTTTGACGTGGTGGCCGCGCCCGAAGCGGCCGTGGGCAAGCGCATGGCGCCGCAGGACGTCGTCGATGAAGCGCTGCTGGCGCTGGACCGTGGCCGCAGCAGCCACGTGGCGGGCCGGCCGAACCGCCTGCTGGCCTGGCTGCCGCGCTTGTTGCCGCGTCAGACCGTGCTGGGCATCGTGGAAGGCATGCTCAAGCCGAAGGCGGCGTAGGGTTCAGAAGGCCATGCTGGCGAACATGGCCAGCACGGCTGTCGCCATGACGATGGTGGACAGCCAGCCCAGCGCCCGCAGGCGGCGCGAAATGGTCAAGCTGCCCATGATGGCGGGACGCGACGCCATCAGCATCATCAGGGCCATGATGGGCACGGAAATGACGCCATTGATGACGGCGCTCCAGTACAGGGCCTTGATGGGGTCGAGCGGCGAAAAGCACAGGGCCGCGCCGATCACGGTGGCCGTGACGATGATGCCGTAGAACTTTTTGGCGGCCTTGGGCGCCAGTTCCAGGCTGTTTTTCCAGTGAAAGGCGCCCGCCATGGCGTAGGCGGCCGAGCCGGCCAGCACGGGAATGGCCAGCAAGCCCGTGCCGATGATGCCCAGGCTGAACAGGGCAAAGGCGAACTCGCCCGCGATGGGACGCAGGGCGGAGGCGGCTTGCGCCGATGTATCGATGTGCGTGATGCCTTGCGCGCCCAGGGTCACGGCCGTCGTCAGCATGATGAAGAAGGCCACCAGGTTGGAAAAGCCCATGCCGATGGCCGTGTCCATCTTGATGCGCTGGAATTGCCGTGGCGCCTGCTCGGGCGCGCGGCGCAAGGCTTGCGCGCTGGAATCGGCCTGCAAGTCTTCCACTTCCTGTGATGCTTGCCAGAAAAATAAGTATGGGCTGATGGTGGTACCGAACACGGCGACGATCATGGTGACCGAGGCGGCCGACCAGGCGAACTGCGGCCAGACGGTGCGCAGCGCCACTTCTCCCCACGGAATATGCACGGTCAGCACGGTGGCGACATAGGCCAGCAAGCCCAGGGTCAGCCATTTCAGGATACGCACGTACTGTTGGTACGGGATGAACACTTGCAGCAGCAGGGATAGCAGGCCGAAGCCCACGGCGTACACATGGGTGGGACCACCGATGATCAGGGTCAGGGCATCGCCCATGGCGGCCACGTCGGCGGCGATATTGATGACATTGGCCAGCAACAACAAGCCGACGATGGCGTACAGCAAGGAACGGGGGTAGTGACGGCGGATATTCGTCGCCAGACCGTGGCCGCTGACCCGGCCGATCTTGGCGCTGATGACCTGGATGCCCAGCATCAGCGGGAAGGTCAGGCACACCGTCCACAGCATGCCGAAGCCGAACTGGGCACCCGCCTGCGAATACGTGGCGATGCCGCTGGGGTCGTCGTCGGCCGCGCCCGTGATCAGGCCCGGTCCCAGCTTGCCCAGCCAGGTGTCGGAGGGGGCCGCGCGGCCGCTGTCGATCTGCATGCATCACTCCTGTGTGGTGGAGCGAGCAGCGTAGCACAGGCGGGCGGCGCCAAGAAGGGCGCCGCCCGGGAAACACGCGCTTCAGTAGCGTGCATCCCTGGGCTTGCCGCCCTTCGGCCAATCCTTGACCTTGTCGGGGAAGTCCGGACGCGGCATGTGCGTAAAATACTCGGCCACGTCGACGGCGTCCTGGTCGGACAGGTTGCCTTGCCCCAGCGGGAACTTCTGGCCGTGGCCCATCACCATATTGGCCTTGACGAAGCCGGCCGCCGTGTAGGTGCGGGCCATGCCGGCGCCGATATTGAACGAGCGCTCGCCCCACAGCGGCGGGAAGGCCACCACGCCATTGGCGCCCCGGATGCCCTCGCCATTCGCGCCATGGCAGACGGCGCATTGCTCCGCATACACTTTCTTGCCGTGCACGGGATCGGGCAGCAGGCTGCGGGCTATCTTTGCCACGCCGCGTCCCGCCACCTTGTCGTTCGCCTGCGTGGCGCCCTTCATCCAGTCGATGTAGGCGACCATGGCCTGCAGGTCGGGGCCGTCCACGGGCAGTGGCTTGCCGTGCATGGAGCGGCGGAAGCAGCCATTGATGCGCTCTCCCAAGTTAATCACCTTGCCGGCGCGCGGCGCTTCCGCCGGGAAGAAGGCGGAAATGCCGAGGAAGGGCGAACCGTTGGCCACGGTGCCGCCATTCAGGTGGCAGCTGCTGCAATTGAGGTCGTTGCCCACGTTGTGCGGCAGGCGGGCACGCGTTTCCGTCATCAGTTGCATGCCGTGGATCAATTGATTGGCATTCGGATCGGCCGTCAGGGCGGCGAAGCGGGGCGTGACGAAGCCACCCGCGTCCGGCGCCTTGAGCTTGAGCTCCTTGCGCACTTTGGCGATCTGCGCAGTGCTCACGGGCGCGCCATGATTGCCCCACTTGCCGCGCACAAAGGTGAGGATTTCCGCCAGTTCCGTATCCGACAGGCGGTCATACGCGGGCATGCCAAAGGAGCGGGGCGAGTGCTGCGTGACGGCCGACTGCCAGCCCGTCAGCGCGATATGGATGACGGAGGTAGCATCTTTCGACTGTACCGAGTCGTTCTGCGCCAGCGGCGGGAAGATGTTGTCCACGCCACGGCCGTCGCGGCGGTGGCAGGTGGCGCAAAACTGCAGGTAGCCGAGGCCGCCGCGCGTGTTGTACAAGGCGTCGTTGCTGGCGGCCACGACGGGCGCCGTTTTCCTTGCTGGCGCTGCTGCCCCGTCCCTGGCCGGCAAGCCGTGCAGGTAATACGCCAGCGCATCAAGGTCGCCATCCGTGAAGTATTGCGTGCTGTGCGTAATGACTTCCGTCATGCTGCCGGCCGCCGTGCCGAAGCTGTTGCGACCCGTCTTGAGCAATTGCACGATGTCGCCCGGCGTCCACAGATTGCGCAAGTTCACCGCATGCCAGCCGTCAAAAGTAAAACCGGACAGGTAGAGCTTGCCGCTGCCGCCATCCTGACCCATGGTTTTTTCCTGGAAGGCCACGCCGCGCGGCGTGTGGCAGGAGCCGCAATGACCGAGGCCCTGGGCGATGTAGCTGCCCCGGTTCCACATGGCCGACTTGGCGCTGTCGGGCTTGAACGGCGCATCGTCGAGGAAGACAGCATTCCACAGCGACAAGCCCCAGCGCATGCTGAACGGCCATTTCATGTCCGTTGCGCGGTTTTGCTGCGCCACGGGCGCCACGCCGCGCTGCAGGTAGGCGTACAGCGCCTGCATGTCGTCGGGCGTGATCTTCGCGTAGGAAGGGTAGGGCATGGCCGGATACAGATTGTGGCCATCGGCCGCCACGCCCTTGCGCATGGCGCGGTCGAATTGCGCGAACGAGTAACTGCCCAAGCCGGTCTTCGTATCGGGCGTGATATTCGTGCTGTAAATGGTGCCGAACGGCGTTTTCAGCTCCAGGCCGCCGGCCATGGCGGCGCCGTTCGGACTGGTGTGGCAGGCCACGCAGTCGCCCAGACGCGCGACATATTCGCCGCGCTTGATCAGTTCGGCCGACGCCGTGGGCGCGGCCCAGGCGCTGGCGCAGCAAACCAGCATGCCCAGAAGCAGTAGCCATATGGAAAAGAAGAAGACGGGAGGGCGGCGCGAACCGCGCTGCAGGATGGAAATGGCGCTCATGGTGACCCTTTATTATTGGAGCCAAGCTTACGCAGTCGTCACCACGCTGAAAATTGGGAATTTCTTTCGAATAACTAGGTAATCTTCCCTAGTGTTTTACATGGGAAAATCGTGTACGGCAGCCTGCAAGCTGGCCATGATGCGTTCGCGCAGCCAGCGGTGCGCCGCGTCCAGGTGCATGCGCTCGTGCCAGACCATGGCCATTTCGTAGTCGGGCAAGGTGACGGGCGGCTCCCATATGCGCAGCGCGCCCAGCGCATTCTTCAGCAGGCGCGACGGCAGCAGGGCCACCATGTCGGACGCTGCCAGCAAGGGCGGGACGATCAGGAAATGCGGCACGGACAGCGCCACCTTGCGTGTGCGGCCCAGCTGTTCCAGTGCCGTGTCGACATTGCTGCGGAAACCGCCGCCGTTCGGCGAGACGACGATGAATTCCAGGGCGCAAAACTGGTCGAGGTCGGGCGCCGCCTGCAGCAGCGGATGGTCGCGCCGGCCCGCCAGCACGTAATGCTCGGTAAACAGGGTACGGTGGCGTAAGCCAGGCGGCGCTTCTTCCTGCGCCAAAAAACCCAGGTCGACCTGGCCGCTTTCCAGCTCGTGCGCCATGCGCGCCGGCACGGCTTCGAACACAGCCATGCGCGACAGGGGCGCCTGCACGCGCAGGGATGCCAGCAGGGGCAGCAAAATCGCATACTCGGTGGCATCGGCCGCCGCCAGGTTCCAGCGCACTTCGGCCGTGGCCGGATCGAAGGCCGATTCCGGCTGCAAGACTTGCTCCAGCTGGACCAGCACGGCTTGCAAGGGTGCAAACAGCGCCAGCGCGCGGGCCGTGGGCAGCATGCCGCGCGGACCGGGCAAGAGCAGCGGATCGTCGAAGGCCGTGCGCAGCTTGCCCAATTGCACGCTGACGGAAGGCTGGCTCAGGTGCAGCCGCGCCGCCGCCCGCGTGACGTTGCGTTCAATCAACAGCGCGTTCAGGGTCAACAGCAGGTTCAAGTCCAGCTTGTGCAAATTGTTCATGGCTATACCTCGTATATCAACTATTCATTTCTACTATGATAGCGCAAGCCCTACAGTTGTTCCTGTGACTTTCACTCTTCACCTTTTACAGGAGATAACTGATGCAACTGCATGAATATACGAGCTTTGATGGCTTGGGACTGGCCCAGCTGCTGCGCACTGGCGCCGTCTCGGCGGCCGAACTGCACGACGCCGCCTTGCGCGCCTGCGCCGCCGTCAACCCGCAGATCAATGCCGTGGTCGAGCTGTGGCCGGCCGATTTTTCCACCCTGGACCATACGGCACCGTTTGCCGGCGTGCCATTTTTGATCAAGGACGTGGCCGTCACCATGGCGGGCCAGCGCAGCGAAGCGGGCAGCCGCCTGGGCGCCGGCCATGTCGCTACGCTCGATTCCCACCTGATGACGCAGTTCCGCGCCGCCGGGCTGACAACCTTCGGCCGCACCAGCACGCCGGAAATGGCCTTTGCCACCACCACGGAACCCGTTTTATATGGCGCCACGCGCAACCCGTGGAACGTCAGCGTGAGCGCGGGCGGCTCCAGCGGCGGCGCTGCGGCGGCCGTGGCGGCCGGCATCGTGCCCCTGGCGCATGCGACGGACGCGGCCGGTTCCATCCGCGTGCCAGCCGCCTCGACAGGCCTGTTCGGCTTGAAACCGAGCCGGGGCCGGGTCTCGAATGGCCCCGCCATGGACGAAATCTTCAGCGGCCTGGGCGTGCAACTGGGCGTGAGCCGCACCGTGCGCGACAGCGCCGCCTTGCTCGACTGCGTGCAGGGTGTAATGGCAGGTGAACCCTATGTGACGCATGCGCCCAATTTCACCTGGCTGTCGCAGGTCGACGTGGCGCCGGGCAAGTTGCGCATCGGCGTACAGCGCATGGCTCCCAATGGCGCCCGACCCGTGCCTGCTGTCGATACCGCGCTGCAAGACACCGTGCGCCTGCTGGAAAGCCTGGGCCACCACGTGGAAGAAGCAGCACCCGCGCTGGGCGTGTCGTGGCAAGCCTTCGTGCACGCCAATGCCCGCATCTGGTGCGCCAACCTGGTGCCGTGGATAGCGGCCCTGGCGGAGGAAAGCGGGCGCGCCGTGTCGCTGGACACCCTGGAAGCGGCCACCCTGGCCTGCTACCAGTACGGACAGACGGTGTCGGCCGTCGATTTCGTCGCCGCCCTCGACGTGCGCAATACCGTCACACGTCACGCCGGCGCCCTGTTTGAGCAGTACGACATCTTGCTGACACCCACCATGCCGGATGTGCCATGGCAACTTGGCCGTTATGGCAAAGACGAGACACAGCTTGATGGGCCGGGCTGGACGGCGCGCCTGTTCGAGCACTCGCCCTACACGCCGCTGGCAAACGTGGCGGGCTTGCCGGCCATGTCCGTGCCGCTGGCCATGTCCAATGAAGGGTTGCCGATCGGCATGCAGTTCATGGCGGGCTATGCTCAGGATGGAACGCTGCTGCGCCTGGCAGGGCAGCTGGAGCGGGCGGCGCCGTGGCTTCCAAGGCGGCCGCCCGTGTGGGCAGGTAATTAAGAAGAGGAGGAGGCCTACAGCGCGGCGAGGCGGGCCGCGCCCCGGTTTTCCAGGCGCAAGCGGACTTTTTCCCACAGCCGGTCGTGGAAGGGCAGGACGATCACGTTGCAGATCGGCTCGACCACGGCCAGCAAGCCGCCGAAGGCCATGGAACCGGTGGCCCAGTACATGACGCTGAAGGCCACGCCCATGTGCAGGGCCGTCTGGCTCAGCTTTTCGCCGGCCAGGGCGGCAAAGCCCAGGCGGCTGGCGGCATGGCGGCGGCGGATCGCGTGCCAGGCTTTTTCATGCCATGGCAGCAAGCCCACATTGATGATCGGTTCGATGATGGCGGCCAAGCCACCGAGCGCGAGCGACCCCGTCAGCAAATAGGCGAGGCCGAAGGCGATCGACATGTGCGTGCAGACCTGGCTGAATGTTTTGATGGCGGTGAACAAGGGAGGCTCCTTTCTGTTGAATTCGCTTATCCTTGATTTAGATAGTAACGATTCTCATTTACAAAAGGAAGTAATATATTTTAACTGAATCCATAGATTGAAACTATGGATTGAGAAAAATCAATTGCCCCTACTGCCGACGCATCCATCTGCAGCCACCGCCGTCAGCGTATCGCCGTCGCCTGCGACCAGACGGCTTGCCAGCGTCCATCGCGCCGTTCATAGCTATCGATATGCCAGTAGCGCGACCGGGGCACGGCCTGGCCGCCGAAATTGATTTCAAGCTGGGCCTGATAGCGCAGGACAGCCGCGTCGTCATGCAGGCGCACCGCGATCTCGCCCGGTTCCCAGCTCAGATAGCGCATGTGGCCTGCCGCGATGGCGCCCAGATATTCTTCCCGGGACAGCATGCTGCCGATGGGCGTGACCAGCTGAAAATCATCGGCGTGCAAGCTGCGCGCCACTACCAGGTCGCCATCGACCAGCGCGCGCAGGCGGCTGCGTTCGATGTCGCGCAATTCTTCCTGCAAGGCCGCCTGGCGGCCAGGGTCCAGTTCTTCCATGCTGCTATCCTCCGCAAACTAGACACTTTGACGTAATTTGTCTAAAAGTCATATTGACACTATATATCCATAGTGTCAATATGCCAGCATGTCACTCCACACCCTGAAAACCCAGCGGATACTCGATGCGGCGCTGGCCGTGTTTTGCCGTTACGGCTACCGCAAGACGTCCATGCTCGACATCGCGCAGGCGGCCGATATGTCGCGCGCCGCGCTGTACCTGCACTTCAAGAACAAGGAAGACGTGTTCCGCGCCGGCTCCGAACGGGCGCATGCCAGCGTCATGGCGCAAGTGGCGGCGGCGCTGGCCCAGTCCGTTCCCGTGTTCACGCGCATCGAAACGGCGCTGCTGGCATTCCAGCAAGGCTTGATGGCGGACATTTCAGCCAGCGCGCATGGACAGGAATTGTTCGATGTCAACATGACCCTGGCTGCCGACATCACCTTGAGCGCGCGGGCAAGCTTGGTGGCGTCATTGGCCGGGGCGCTGGAACAGGCCGAAGCGGCGGGCGATATCGCGCTGCGGCGGGTGGATGCGACTGCCGCGCAAGTGGCCGCCCTGCTGGTGGCCAGCATGGATGGCATCAAGCACACGCAAGGGGGAGGGGAGGCGTTGCGCCAGGGCATAGCACTGCAGATGCGCGTACTGGGCGCGGCGCTGCTGCGCATGTGAGCATCGCGGCTCCCATGCGCAGTCGGACTAAGGCGCTTACGGCAGGGTCTTCAGCACATTCTTGGTCGGCACGGAGAAATTATAGTTGTCGTGGCGGTCCCAGTTGATCGACCACGTCATCACGCCGCGGAAGTCCGGATACGCCTGCAGCGGCTTGATGGTGCCGCAATTGAGCAGACGCGTCAGGCAATTCAGGGCGTTGCTGACGTCGGTATTCGTCGTAAAACCCGAGCCGGCCGAGCTGCGGCCGGACGGCACGCCGAAGCCCACCTGGTCCGGACGCAGGCCGGCGAAGGTGTTGCCGCCATAGTTAAAACCTTCGATCAGCATGCGCGCCGTGGC
>JAEAMG010000800.1_pt1 | contig 30317 bp, 28 predicted proteins | sample 8958741 | NCBI WGS metagenome assembly JAEAMG01 (sample SAMN16933256, study PRJNA681125) | bioreactor sludge metagenome | isolation source: anaerobic bioreactor treating anionic surfactant - SDBS | place: India: Bengaluru | collected 2019-02-28 | reverse complement strand
CCGTAGGGTGGAAAACACGCGCAGCGATTTTCCACCTCCTCGCCGACAGCGCGGAACTCAGCCCTCCAACGCCGGGCTCTGCAACGGCAAGGTCACCCGAAACAACGCCCCCTGCCCCTCCTCGCTCTCGACCTGGATACGCCCGCCATGCGCCTTGACGATCTGCTCGGCGATGAACAGGCCGAGCCCCAGCCCGGCGCTGCTCTCGCTACCCTCGGCGCGCTCGAACTGGCAGAAGATGCGCGCCAGGCTCTCCGGCTTGATGCCGATACCATGGTCGCGCACCTCGATCTGCGCGCCCTCGGCGCAAGGCCCGACGCTCACCTGCACCGGGTTGCCGGCACCGTAGCGCATGGCGTTGGTGAGCAGATTGGCCACCACCTGCTCGATGCGAAACGCGTCCCAGACGCCGACGACCGACTCGGCCTGCTGCAGCTGCAGCGTACAGCCGCGGCCTTCCATCTGCGCGGCGAAGCTCTCCAGCACATGCGCGACCAGCTCCGCCAGGTCGATGCGGCTCGGGCGGATCGACAGCTTGCCGGTGCGGATGCGCGAAACATCCAGCATGTCGTCGATCAGGCGGATCAGGCTCTGCACCTGCCGCTCGTCCTTCTCGACCATGTTGCGCAAACGGTCCTCGCTGAAGGCGGCGAAATTGCCGCGCGCCAGCTGCAGCTTGCGCAGCTGCACTTCGAGGATCAGCGTGTTGAGCGGGGTCTTCAGCTCGTGAGAGACGATGGACATGAAGTCGTCGCGCATGCGCACGGCGTTCTCCAGCTCGGCCTGGGTGCTGCGCAGCTCGTCGAGCAGCACCTCCTGCTCGCGCCGGCTCTTTTCCAGCGCCTCCAGCTGGCGCGCCATGCGCTTGCGGTTGCGATAGAGGTCGACGAACACGCTGGCCTTGCTGCGCACCGCGTGCGCATCCAGCGGCTTGTGCAGGAAGTCCACCGCACCGCTCTCGTAGCCCTTGAAGGCGTAGTTGAGCTCGCGCCCGGCGGCGCTGACGAAGACGATGGGAATGTGTTTGGTGCGCTCGGTGCCGCGCATCAGCTCGGCCAGCTGGAAGCCGTCCATGCCGGGCATCTGCACGTCGAGGATCGCCAGCGCGAATTCGTGCTGCAGCAGCAGCTCCAGCGCCTGCTCGGCCGATTCGGCCTGATGCACGCGGATGCCCGGCGCCTGCAACAGCGCGCCGAGCGCCAGCAGGTTCTCCGGCAGGTCGTCGACGATCAGCAGATTCGCCTCATCGGTTTGATAGGGCATGACTCACTCCAGTTCGCGCAACAATCGGTGTATGTCGCGCAGGGGCAAAATGTAGTCCGGCGCGAAGCGCTGGAGTGCGGCGCGCGGCATGCTGTCGACTTCTGCCTCGTCCGGGTCCTGGACGATGGTCAGACCGCCGGCGCGATGAATCGCTTCGAGGCCGGCGGCGCCGTCCTCGTTGGCGCCGGTCAGCAGGATACCGGCCACGCGCTCGCCCCAGGCGTCGGCGGCGGATTCGAACAGCACGTCGATCGACGGCCGGGAAAAATGCACGCTGTCGTCCTGACTCAGCGACAGACTGGTGTCCTGCTCGACCAGCAGGTGATAGCCGGGTGCGGCGAAATACAGGGTTCCGCCGCGCACCGTCTCCTTCTCGTCGGCTTCCTTGACGTGCAGGCCGGTCTTGCGCTGGAAAATCTCCGCCAGCTGCGTCGGCACGCCTGAAGGGATGTGCTGCACCACCAGCAGCGGCAGGCGGAACGTCGCCTCCAGCCCGGCGACCAGCACGCTGAGCGCGGCCAGACCGCCGGCCGAGGTGCCGATGACCACCGCCTCGACGGGCGGCCGCCGCTTGCCGGCCATGCGCCGGGGTGCCTGGCTGCTCATAGCTTGCGGAAGATCCTTTCCGATTTGTCGAAGGCCTCGAACTGCCCGGCGCAGGCGGAGAATTCCACCGTTTCCTTGGCGCCCAGGCCGAGGAAACCGCGATGACAGAGCGATTCGTGGAACAGCCCGAAGGCGCGGTCCTGCAGCGACTTGTTGAAATAGATCAGCACGTTGCGGCAGGAGATCAGCTGCGTTTCGGAAAACACGCTGTCGGTCGCCAGGCTGTGATCGGCGAAGGTGACGTTCTGCTTGAGCGCCTTGTCCATCAGCACCGCGTCGTAGGCGACCGTGCAATAGTCGGCGAAGCTGCTCCGGCCGCCGGCCTGCTGATAGTTGTCGGTGTATTTGTTCAGGTGCTGGACGGGAAAGATGCCCCGGCGCGCCTGCGCCAGCGAGCGCGGGTTGATATCGGTGGCGTAGATCAGCGAGCGCTCCAGCAGGCCTTCCTCCTTGAGCAGGATGGCCATCGAGTAGACCTCCTCGCCGGTGCTGCAGCCGGCGATCCAGATCTTCAGCGACGGATAGGTGCGCAGCACCGGCACCACCTGCTCGCGCAGTGCGCGGAAGTAACCGGGATCGCGAAACATCTCGCTGACCGGGATAGTCAGGTACTGCAGCAGGTCCATGAAGGCGCGCGCGTCATGCAGGATGCGGTGCTGCAGCGCCGAGATGTTCTCGCAGTCGAGCTGCTTGAGCGCAAGCGTCACCCGGCGCTTGAGCGAAGCGCCGGAGTAGTCGCGAAAGTCGTAGCTGTACCGGAGGTAGATCGCCTCGATCAGCAGCTTCAGCTCGATATCGGTGCTGCGCTCGGGCATGTCACAGCAGCTCCACTTTCGGCAGCCAGACGCGGATCAGCGAGAACAGCCGGTCGAGGTCGATCGGTTTGGCCAGGTAATCGTTGGCACCGGCGCTCAGGCAGCGGTCCTGGTCGCTCTTCATCGCCTTGGCGGTGACGGCGATGATCGGCAGCTTGGCCAGGCGCGGGTCCTTGCGGATTTCCTGCATGGCGGTGAAACCGTCCATCTCCGGCATCATGATGTCCATCAGCACCAGATCGATGGTGCTGTCGTGCTGCAGCTTGGCGATGGCCTCCAGACCGTTGCGGGCGATTTCCACCACCGCGCCCTTCTGCTCCAGCGCGCTGGTCAGGGCGAAGACGTTGCGCACGTCGTCGTCGACCACCAGCAGCTTGCGTCCCTCGAAGGCCTTCTCGCGGCTGCGCGCGCTCTTGAGCATGCGCTGGCGCTCCGGCGGCATGTCCGACTCGACCTTGTGCAGGAACAGCGTGACCTCGTCGAGCAGCCGCTCGGGCGAGCGCGCGCCCTTGATGATGATCGAGCGCGAATACTTGAGCAGCGCCGCCTCCTCGTCACGGGTGAGGTTGCGTCCGGTGTAGACGATCACCGGCGGGAAGGAGCAGATGTCCTCCTTGGCCATGCGTTCGAGCAGCTCGCTGCCGTCCATGTCCGGCAGCTTGAGGTCGATGATCATGCAGTCGAAGGCGGTGCTGCGCAGCAGTTCGAGCGCCTGCTCGCCGAACTCGACGGCGGTGATCTCGATATCCACATCCTCGATCAGCCGCGACACGCTCTCGCGCTGGCGGGCGTCGTCCTCGACCAGCAGGATGCGCTTGACCTTCTGCGCCAGCTTGGCTTCCAGGCGGCTGAACACCTCCTTGAGCTCGTCGCGGGTGGTGGGCTTGAGCGCATAGCCCACCGCGCCCATCTGCAGCGCGGCCTCCTTGCGATCTTCCACCGAGACCACGTGCACCGGAATGTGTCGGGTCGCCGGGTTCTCCTTCAGGCGTTCCAACACGGTCAGCCCGGAGTGGTCGGGCAGGCGCATGTCCAGCAGGATGGCGTCGGGCTTGTACTGCACGGCGGTGTCGAAACCGTCGTCGGCGTTCTGCGCGATCAGACAGCTGTAGTGCAGCTCGTGCGCCAGCTCGCGCAGGATGCCGGCAAACTGCGGCTCGTCCTCGATGACCAGCACCGAGCGCGCCGTGAACGGGTAGGCGTCGCGGTCATCGGCAATCGGCTCGACGACCGGCCTGGACACCTGCACCACCGCCGCTGCCGCTGCTTCGGCACGCGGCGCGACGGGCGATACGACAGGCAGTGGCGCCGGCGGCGCCACGCGGGCGGGAGCGGCGTAATGCTCCGGCAGCAGCAGGGTGAACGTGCTGCCCATGCCGACCTCGCTCTGCACCTCGAGCGAGCCACCGAGCAACTGCGCCAGTTCGCGCGAGATCGACAGCCCCAGGCCCGTGCCGCCATAGCGGCGGTTGGTGGTGCCGTCGGCTTGGCGGAAGGCCTCGAAGATCGCCGCTTGATGCTCCGGCGCGATGCCGATGCCGGTATCGCTGACGCTGAAGGCGATCCGGCCATCGCCGTGCGGTGCGATGCGCAGGCACACCGAGCCGCTCTCGGTGAACTTGAAGGCATTGGCCAGCAGGTTCTTGAGAATCTGCTCCAGACGCTGGCGATCGGTGTACAGGCTCGGCGGCAGGTCGTCGGCCAATTCGACGCGCAGCTCCAGCGCCTTCTCCAGCGACTGTGCCAGGAACAGGCTCTTCAGCCCGTCGGCCAGCCGGGCCAGAAGAGTTGCCTCGGGGTGCACGTCGAGCTTGCCGGCTTCGACCTTGGCGATGTCGAGGATATCGTTGATCAGCGTGAGCAGATCGTTGCCGGCCGAATAGATCGAGCGGGCGAACTGCACCTGATCGTCACTGAGGTTGCCCTGCGGATTGTCGGCCAGCAGCTTGGCGAGGATCAGCGAACTGTTCAGCGGCGTGCGCAGTTCGTGCGACATGTTGGCGAGGAATTCGGACTTGTAACGGCTGGCGCGCTGCAGTTCGTCGGCGCGCTCCTCGAGCAGCAGCTGCGCCTCGCGCAGGCGGCCGTTCTTCTCGTCCATCTCGTCGCGCTGGCGGGCCAGGGTATCGGCCTGCTCGGCCAGCTGCTCATTGGTCTGCTCCAGCTCGACCTGCTGCTCCTCCAGATGCATCTGCGATTCGCGCAGGGCGCTGGACTGCTCCTCCAGCTCCTCGTTGGCGGCGCGCAGTTCTTCCTGTTGCACCTGCAGTTCTTCGTTGAGCTGCTGGGTTTCGGCGAGCACGCGCTGCAGCCGCTGACGATAACGCGCCGCCTCGATGGCCGCGCCGATGGCCGCGCCGACCCGGCGCAGCAACTCGCGATCCTGCTCGCGCAGGGGACGCAGGAAGCCGAGTTCGATCACCGCGTTGAGCATGCCGCTGTCTTCCACCGGCACGATCAGCACCGAGCTCGGCACGGTCGCGCCCAGTGCCGAGCTGACGCGCAGATAGTCGGCCGGCAGCTGTTCGAGGGCCAGTTCGCGCCGCTCCAGCGCGGCCTGGCCAACCAGCCCGGCGCCGAATTCGAGCACGAGATTGTCTTGCAGCCGCTGCGGATCGTAGGCGAACTCGGCGACGCGCTGCAGCTTGCCGTCCTGCACCACGTAGAGCGCACCGACGGCGATGTCGAGATAGCGCGCAAGAAACTGCAGGATGCTCTGACCCAGCGCCGGCAGCGCCATCTCGCCGATGATCGCCTCCCCCAGCTGGCTTTGCCCGGTGCGGTACCAGGCCTGTTGTTCAAGCAAACGGGCGTGCGCCTGCTGCCCGGCGAGCAGCGTGCTGTAGGTGTTCGACAGGCCGAGCAGCTCGGCGAACCGCACCCATTCGGCGAACACCGAGCGCATCTGCTCGACGCGGCTGAGCTGCATCGGGTTCTCGCGCGCGTAGCGCTGCAGGTCGTCCAGCTGCTGGCGCATCAGCGGCAGCTCGCGGTTGTAGGGCTCGAGGAAAACCGCATCGCCGGCGATCAGGTAGCCACGCATGGAGGCTTCCAGGTCACCCATCATCTTCGCCGCCTCATGGGCGTGGGCAACGCCGCGCACCGACTCGTCGACCCAGTGGCTGACCTCGAGCAGGTAATAGACGATGACGCTGAAGAAGACCGCGCTGAGAAAACCGAAGCCCAATGGCACGACCACGTTGCGGTTGAGGATGCGTTTGAAGTTGCTCTGCTCGACGAAGGAATCGCTCATCTGGTGTCCTTTCCGGCAGCCACTGGCATCGCGCGCGGCAACCGCTATCCGCACGTGACCCTTCGGTCACGAAATTCCGTGATCTTTCGGCATGTTCTTGAGTGTTGCGCGCACAATCAGGTTCCGCGCGGCGAGTTGGCGACTGTACACAACCCATCCCGGCAGCACAAAAGTAGCTGACGTCAGGTCAGCACGCGCGGCTCAGCGCCGGGCGATGATCCACACCGCATGGATGATGCCCGGGATGTAGCCCAGCAGCGTGAGCAGGATGTTCAGCCAGAAGGCACCGGCGAACCCCACCTGCAGGAACACGCCGAGGGGCGGCAGGAGGATGGCGAAAATGATGCGGATCAGGTCCATGTCGGGGCTCCGTCGGGTCTGCAAGGTGGCCTGGCGGCCTGTGCAGTGGACCGGAAGTAGGCGGTGACGGTTCCGTTTCGCGCGGGAGGGGAACGGCAACCGCCGCCGATCGGCAGCGGTTGGCAGCTCCGGGAGGCGTCCGGGTCGGTCGCCAGGGTGCGCCAGCAGGCGCAGGAGTGAGGGTGGACGCGACCGGCCAGTCGTGGAGCCGGTCTGTTGCGTCCGGCGCCATCCGCCTTGTGGGCGAACAGCGCGACCAAGCAGTTCGCTTAGTGTGCTAACTATTTCAGAGAAACCTTACCGGGGCCATTGGCGGAAGGTCGAATCCCGGCCGGCTGGCGTAGCGCATCGTCTATCCTGCCGGAACGCTGGATTACCGGAACGCCTGGGCCGGGCGGCAGTCATCTGCTCGAACGCCAGGATTTTCACAGGAACCCACCATGCCCAAGACACTGCTGTCGCGCCTGCACCTGCTGGTCCTCGCGCTGCTCGCCCTGAGCCTGTCCGCCTGCGCGCTGCTGCCCTCGCACGACCCGCTCGAGGTGCAGGTCGCCGGCATCCAGCCGTTGCCGGGCGAAGGGCTGGAGCTGCGCCTGCTGGTCAAGCTGCGCCTGCAGAATCCCAACGACGCTGCGGTCGACTACGACGGCGTGGCGCTGAGTCTGTCGGTCAACGACCGGCGCCTGGCCAGCGGCGTCAGCGACCAGCGTGGCAGCGTGCCGCGCTTCGGCGAGCGCGTGCTCAGCGTGCCGGTGACCATCTCGGCGCTGTCGGTCGCGCGGCAGGCACTCGGGCTGGCCGATGGCAGCCGACTCGACGCGCTGCCCTACGTGCTGCGCGGCAAGCTCGGCGGCGGACTGTTCGGCACGCGGCGCTTCACCGACAAAGGCACGCTGGACCTCTCCGGCGTCACCAATCCGTATCGCCCTGAGCCGTAGCGCCGGCTAGTCCGGCCGACAACGGCCGGCGCGGCAGCGGTTGGCCTGGTGCCCGGGGTCTTCCTGCATCAGCTTGCGGGTCACGCCGTTGGTCCAGCCGAAGCCGTCCTGACGCTGGTATTCGCCGCCGCTCGCGGCCTCGGTACAGGGCCGCAGCACGTACTTTTCCACCAGTTTGTTTTCGCGCTCGAACAGGTAGCTGACGATCGCCAGCCAGCGCCGTTCGATCTCCAGCGCCAGCGTCTGATGGCCGTAGTGCTGCAGGCCGCGAATGCCGATCCACTGCAGCGGCGCCCAGCCGTTGGGACAGTCCCATTGCTCGCCGCTGCCATACACCTCGGTCGTGCGCAGGCCGCCGGGTGCCAGCAGCCGCGTGCGCACCACCTCGGCCACGCGCGCCGCCTGTCGCGGGTCGGCCAGCTGGACGAACAGCGGCATCAGGGTGGCGGCGGTGAGGTTGTCGCGCTGGCGCTGGATCGCCCAGTCATAGTCGAAGTAGGCGCCGCCGACGTCGTTCCACATATGGCGCTGCATCGCCGTGCGCCGCCGCTCGGCATAGTCGTGAAACTGCCCGGCATCGCGACGCAGCCCCTCTACCGCGCAGAGCCGGGCGATCTGCCGCTCCAGGTGGTAGAGCAGCGCATTGAGATCGACCGGCAGGATGCAGGTGGTGCGGATGCTTGCCAGGCGACACGGATCGTCCAGCCAGCGCGAGCTGAAATCCCAGCCGGACTCGGCCGCGGCACGCAGGTGGCGATACACCTCATGCGCCGGACGCGAGGAGTGCCGCGCGGTCTCGACGTCCTCGCGGTAGGCCTCCTCGCGCGGCGTGTCGCGTTCGTCCCAGTAGCGGTTGAGCAGGCAGCCGTCGGCCAGGCGCACGCAGCGCCGGTGCGCCTCGCCCGGACGCAACTCGGCGCCGCCGTCCATCCAGAAGGCGTATTCCTTGCGCAGCTGCGGCAGGTAGTCGGTGGCGGGGTGCACGCCGGTCTGCTCGAACAGTTCGGTCATCAGCGCGAACACCGGCGGCTGCGAGCGGCCGAGGTAGTAGCTGCGATTGCCGTTGGGCACGTGGCCGTAGGTATCGATCAGGTAGGCGAAGTTATCGGCCATCGAGCGCAGCAGCTCGCAGTGGCCGCTCTCGTCGAGGCCGAGCATGGTGAAGTACGAGTCCCAGTAGTACAGCTCGGTGAAGCGTCCGCCCGGCACCACGTAAGGGTGCGGCAACGGCAGCAGCGAGGAGAACGGCGGATGCTCGCGCGGCTGGCGGGTCAGGATCGGCCACAGCCGATCGATGTGCGCCGCCAGGCTGTCGTCCGGGTTGGCGACGAACGCCTTCGGCGGCAACTCGTAGGGGCTGAAGTTGGCGTGCACGAACGCGGCGAGGTCGAAATCCGCGGCATCGCGCTGCGCGCGGTAGTCGTCGAGAATCGCCTGCGGCTCGCGGCACGGCACGCAATCGACGAAGGTCTTGCTGTCGGCGAACACGCGCTGCATCTGCACCGCGACGAACAGCTCCTCGTAGCGCTCGGCCGGGGTCAGGCTGTCGGCCATGCCGGCAAGCTCGACGGCGGGGGCGATGTCGGTCATTGCTCGTGATAGTTCCATAGCAGGCCGCCGTCGACCACCAGCGTCGTGCCGGTGATGTAATCGGCCTCGTCCGAGGCGAGAAAGGCCACCGCGCCGGCAATGTCGCGCGGCTGGCCGAGCCGGCGCGCGGGAATGTCCTGCAGCAGGCCGGCGAGCTTGTCCGGCTGCTGCAGCAGCTCGCGGTTGATCGGCGTCTCGATGGCGCCGGGCGCGACGTTGTTGACGGTGATGCCCAGCGGCGCCAGCTCGATGGCGAGGTTGCGCATGAGCATCTTCAGCCCGCCCTTGCTGGCGCAGTAGCTGGCGAAGTTGGGATGCGGCAGCTCCTCGTGCACCGAGCTGTTGTTGATGATGCGCCCGCCGTGGCCGGCCTCGCGCAGATGGCGGGCGAAGGCCTGGGCGAGGAAGAACGGCCCGCGCAGGTTGACTGCCAGCACCCGCTCGTAATCCTCCAGGCTGGCGTCGAGAAAGCCCGCCTGCGTCTGGATGCCGGCGTTGTTGACCAGGATGTCCAGCCGCCCGAGCTGCGCCACGCTCTCGCGCACCAGCCGCTGGCATTCCTCCACGCAGGCCACGTCGGCGGCAACGATGCCGGCACGCCGGCCGGTGGCGCGGACCTGCGCCGCGCTTTCGCGGGCGTCGGCATCGTCTTCGCGACCGTTGATGACGACATCGGCGCCGGCCTGCGCCAGACGCACGGCGATGCCGCGGCCGATGCCCTGGGTACTGCCGGTCACCAGTGCGACCCTGCCATGCAAATTCATGCGTGATCTCCACCGCGGGCGTTCGCCCATGCCGTTCTGACGCGCCCCGTCCCGGCATGTTCCGCCGCCCCGCCAGGCGGCGCGCGAGAGGCGGCCGCTGCGCTTTCTCGGACTGCGACAAAAGCGCACAATAGAGCGCTTTCCGCCGCCCCGAAGAAGGACTTCATGACCACCCCCGACCTGCGTAAAGGCTATCTGCTGGGGCTCGTCACCTTCGGCATCTGGGGCATGTTCCCGCTGTACTTCAAATCCATCGAACAGTTCGGCGCACTGGAGATCGTCACCCAGCGCGCGATCTGGTCGGCGCTGTTCGGCACGCTGGTGCTGCTGGTCTGGCGCCACCCCGGCTGGCTGCGCGAGCTGCTCGAACACCCGCGGCGCATCGGCGTGCTGGCGATCTCCAGCCTGCTGATCGCCAGCAACTGGCTGATCTACGTCTGGGCGGTGAACCACGGCCACATGGTCGCGGCCAGCCTGGGCTACTACATCAATCCGCTGGTCAATGTGCTGCTCGGGCTGATCGTGCTGCGCGAGCGGCTACGTCCGCTGCAGTGGCTGGCAGTGGCGATGGCGGCCGCCGGCGTGGCCTTGCAGCTGCTGACGCTGGGCGAGTTTCCGTGGATCTCCATCGCGCTGGCGCTGAGCTTCGGCAGCTATGGGCTGTTGCGCAAACAGGCGCCGGTGGCGGCGCTGCCCGGGCTGGTGGTGGAAACTTGGCTGCTGCTGCCGGTGGCGCTGATCTGGCTGTTCTTCTTCGGCAACGGCGCGAGCACCGAACCGGCGCTGTGGCGCACCAGCGAAGCGCTCTGGCTGATGGCCGCCGGGCCGGTGACGCTGATCCCGCTGCTGTGCTTCAACGCCGCCGCGCGTCACCTGCCCTACTCGACGCTGGGGTTTCTGCAGTACATCACCCCGACGCTGTTGCTGATCCTCGCCGTGCAGCTGTTCGACGAGCCCTTCCCGGCGGACAAGCAGCTGGCGTTCTTCTTCATCTGGGCGGGGCTGGCGGTGTACAGCGTCGATACCTGGCGGCTGATGCGCAAGACCGCAACGGCCTGACCGCGACCGCGCCGCTCACTCCGGCGCTTGCAGCTTGAGTTCCACCATCAGGTCGTCGGCCAGGGTTTCCAGGCGGCCTTGCAGGACTTCCAGCGACAGCTCGCTGGGCACCGCCAGGCGCGCCTCGGCACGGAACAGCGGCTCGCCGCTCATCGGCGCCGACAGCACGTCGGTGTCCAGGCTCTCCAGGTTGACGCCATGCTCGGCGAGCAGGCGGGTGATGTCGCGCACGATGCCGGGACGGTCGTTGCCGACCAGCTCCAGCTCGATTTCCTGCCAACTGGTCGGCGGCTCGCTGCCGCTGTGCGCCAGCAGCACGCGAATGCCCTGCGCCTGCAAACCCTGCAACGCCGCGGTGAGCGCGGCATGGGCTTCGCTCGGCACCGCCACCCGCAGGATGCCGGCGAACTGCCCGGCCATGCGCGACATGCGGCTCTCCAGCCAGTTGCCGCCATGTTCGGCGATGCACTGAGCCAGCCGCTCGACCAGCCCGGGCTGATCCTCGGCGATGACGGTGAGTACGAGGTGATCCATTGCCTGCTCCTTTGACGCAAAGCGGTTCGCATGAAAAGACGTTTTCTAGGTATAGCAGGCAGCGGCGCAGCGGCCGGCGCCGGGCACCACCGGCCATCGCCGCGCGGCAGGAAAGCGCCACTTTCAGCGGACTGATTTTCCCCGGCGCTTCATGTAGTATCCGCCGACCCGGACTACAAGAAATTGCATCCGACAGATTTGAAAGAAGAACCAAGTGAGGCGAGTAATGACTGAGCGCGTTCAAGTCGGTGGCCTGCAGGTCGCCAAAGTCCTGTACGACTTCGTGAACAACGAAGCGATTCCCGGTACTGGCGTCGATGCCGCGGCCTTCTGGGCCGGCGCTGATCGCGTCATCCACGACCTGGCGCCGAAGAACCGCGCGCTGCTCGCCAAGCGTGACGAACTGCAGGCCAAGATCGACGCCTGGCACCAGGCGCGCGCCGGTCAGGCTCACGATGCCGTCGCCTACAAGGCCTTCCTGCAGGAAATCGGCTACCTGCTGCCGGAAGCCGAAGACTTCCAGGCCACCACGCAGAACGTCGACGAAGAAATCGCCAGCATGGCCGGCCCGCAGCTGGTGGTGCCGATCATGAATGCGCGCTTCGCGCTGAACGCCGCCAACGCCCGCTGGGGCTCGCTGTACGACGCCCTCTACGGCACCGACGCGATCTCCGAAGAAGGCGGCGCCACCAAGGGCCCGGGCTACAACGAGATCCGCGGCAACAAGGTCATCGCCTACGCGCGAGCCTTCCTCAATGAAGCCGCACCGCTGGAAAACGGTTCGCACGTCGATTCCACCGGCTACCGCATCGAAGGCGGCAAGCTGGTCGTCGCGCTGAAGAACGGCAGCACCACCGGCCTGAAGAACCCGGCGCAGCTGCAGGGCTTCCAGGGCGAAGCCAGCGCGCCGGTCGCCGTACTGCTGAAGAACCACGGCATCCACTTCGAGATCCAGATCGACCCGGCCAGCCCGATCGGCCGGACCGACGCCGCCGGCGTGAAAGACATCCTGATGGAAGCGGCGCTGACCACCATCATGGACTGCGAAGACTCCATCGCCGCCGTCGACGCCGACGACAAGACCGTCGTCTACCGCAACTGGCTCGGCCTGATGAAGGGCGACCTGGTCGAGGAGCTGGAAAAGGGCGGCAAGCGCATCACCCGCGCGATGAACCCGGACCGCGTCTACACCAAGGCCGACGGCAACGGCGAGCTGACCCTGCACGGCCGTTCGCTGCTGTTCGTGCGTAACGTCGGCCACCTGATGACCAACGACGCCATCCTCGACAAGGACGGCAACGAAGTGCCGGAAGGCATCCTCGACGGTCTGTTCACCAGCCTGTGCGCGATGCACAACGTCAAGGGCAACACCACCCGCAAGAACACCCGCACCGGCTCGGTCTACATCGTCAAGCCGAAGATGCACGGCCCGGAAGAAGTCGCCTTCGCCACCGAACTGTTCGGCCGCGTTGAGGACGTCCTCGGCCTGCCGCGCAACACCCTGAAGGTCGGCATCATGGACGAGGAGCGTCGTACCACGATCAACCTCAAGGCCTGCATCAAGGAAGCGCGCGAGCGCGTGGTGTTCATCAACACCGGCTTCCTCGACCGCACCGGCGACGAAATCCACACCTCCATGGAAGCCGGCCCGGTAGTACGCAAGGCCGCCATGAAGGCCGAAAAGTGGATCAGCGCCTACGAGAACAACAACGTCGACGTCGGTCTGGCTTGCGGTCTGCAGGGCAAGGCGCAGATCGGCAAGGGCATGTGGGCCATGCCTGACCTGATGGCGGCCATGCTCGAGCAGAAGGTCGGTCACCCGCTGGCCGGCGCCAACACCGCCTGGGTTCCCTCGCCGACCGCCGCCACCCTGCACGCCATGCACTACCACAAGGTCGACGTGCAGGCGCGTCAGGCCGAGCTGGCCAAGCGCGAGAAGGCCTCCATCGACGACATCCTCACCCTGCCGCTGGCGCAAGACACCAACTGGAGCGAGGAAGAGAAGCGCAACGAGCTGGACAACAACTCGCAGGGCATCCTCGGCTACATGGTCCGCTGGGTCGAACAGGGCGTCGGCTGCTCCAAGGTGCCGGACATCAACGACATCGCGCTGATGGAAGACCGCGCCACCCTGCGTATCTCCAGCCAGCACGTGGCCAACTGGATGCGCCACGGCGTGGTGACCCAGGAGCAGGTGGTCGAGAGCCTCAAGCGCATGGCCGCCGTGGTTGACCGCCAGAACGAAGGCGACCCGCTGTACCGCCCGATGGCGCCGGACTTCGACAACAGCGTGGCCTTCCAGGCGGCCCTGGAGCTGGTCCTCGAAGGCACCAAGCAGCCCAACGGCTACACCGAGCCGCATGCTGAAGAATTTCTCGCTGACCGCCAAATTGTCCCTGGTCCCCGCCGTGGCGCTGTTCGGGCTGGTGCTGTACGTCCTCTACACCTCGCTGCAACTCTCGGCGACCGACTCCCGGCTGGAGCGGCTGGAAACCCGCAGCTACCCGACGCTGGAAAAGACCGACGCAGTGATCTTCCAGTTCTCCCGCGTGCCGGCGCTGTTGAACAACGCCGTGGCCGCCGGCGAACCCGGCGTGCTCGACGAGGCGCGCCAGGTGCTGCAGCAGATCGACAGCCAACAGCAGTCGCTGGCCACACTGCTGGCCGACCAGCGCACCCAGCAACAGGCGCTGGACGAGTGGCGCAAGGCGGTACGCGACTACGCCGACAACGCCCTCGCCGCCTCGAGCAAGCTGATCGACGGCAGCGCCTCGTTCGACGACCTGCGCCCGAGCCTCGACCGCATGGCCAGCGAGCTGGCCCAGGCCCAGCAGCTGGGCAGCACCTTCCGCGCGCAGGCCTACGCCGACTTCCAGCAGACCCTGGCACAGACCCGCGAGGCCAATGCGGCCACCACGCGGCTGGGCATCTTCCTCAGCCTGGTGCTGGTGGTGCTGGTCGGGCTCGGCGCCTGGCTGGTGATCCGCAGCGTGATGGCCAACGTGCGCGGCGTGATCGCCTCGCTGCAATCGATCGCCCGCGGCGACGGCGACCTGAGCCAGCGCGTCAACGTCGAGTCGAACGACGAGATCGGCGCGATGATCGAGCTGTTCAACGGCTTTCTCGACAAGCTGCAGGGCACCATCCGCCAGATCATCGAGGCGGCCAATCCGCTCGGCCAGGTTTCCAAGGAGCTGTACCAGCTCACCCAGGGCGCGGAAGAGAACGCCAAGTCGCAGCAGCACCACACCGATTCGATCACCCGCGACATCCTCACCATGACCGGCAGCATCCAGGAAGTGGCGCAGCGCTCGCGGCAGGCCTCCGATCAGGCCAACGCCGCCGCGCGCCAGACCGCCAGCGCGCGCGAGCACGTCAGCAGCCTGTCGACCGGCATCAGCGACCTGGGCGACAGCGTGATGGGCGCGGTCAAGGCGATGGAGCAGCTGGAGGAAGAAACCCAGGAAGTCGGCTCGGTGCTGACCGTGATCCGCAGCATCGCCGAGCAGACCAACCTGCTGGCGCTGAACGCCGCCATCGAAGCGGCGCGCGCCGGCGAGCAGGGCCGCGGCTTCGCCGTGGTCGCCGACGAGGTGCGCAACCTGGCGCAGAAAACCGCCGCGTCCACCGCCGAGATCCAGCAGATCATCCAGCGCCTGCAGAACAGCGCCAACACGGTGCTCAACGTGATGACCAGCAATGGCGAGAAGTCCCGCGCCAGCATCCAGCGCTCGGTCGAGGCCACCGAGCTGCTGCAGACCATCGCCCGCACGGTCAACCAGATCGACGAACTCAACGCCGGCATCGCCCAGTTCACTCAGGAGCAGATCGGCCTGTCGAGTTCCATCCAACAAGAAACCCAAGTGTTGCAGCAGGACGCACAAGCAACCGCCAACGGCGCCGAAGCCACCGCCCGCCTGGGCGAGCAGCTGGTGACGACCGGAGACCACCTGCGCGCCGCCACCAATCAATTCCGCGTTTAACCTTCTGGAGCATCACATGACTGCACTTCGTGTCGCCGGTCTGGCAGCCATCTGCCTGGCCGCCACCCCGGCCTTCGCCCTGGAACAGGGTGAACACCGTTTCAACGGTTTCGGGACCGTCGGCGTCACTCACCTGGGCGGTGAGGATGACGGCCGCAGCTACGGCATCAATGGCCAGACCAACGACTCCTGGCGCGGCGATCAGCTGTCCAAGTTCGGCGCGCAACTGAGCTATGGCCTCACCGACAGCGTCGGCGTGACCGTACAGGCCACCGCCAAGGCGCAGCAGGACGAGTGGAAAGCCAATCTGGAATGGGCCTACCTGTCCTGGCAGACCACCGACCAGCTGATGCTGCGCGCCGGCCGCCTGCGCAGCCCGGTGTACATGTATTCCGAAAGCCTCGACGTCGGCTACAGCTACCCGTGGCTGCGCCTGCCCGACGAGGTCTACAGCCAGGTGCAGGTGACCAACTACGAAGGTCTCGACGCGGTCTACACCGTGCCGCTGTCCTACGGTTCGGTGACCTTCCAGCTCGCCGGCGGCCAGGCCAAGAACCGTGACTATTACGCCTACGACGACCAGTTCGATATCGATTACGACAAGCTGTTCGGCGCCAGCGTCAGCCTGGCCACCAACCAGTTCGGCACGCTGCGCATCGGTTATGTCGAAGCGGATATCACCACCGATATCACCGGCAACGTCGTCAGCGTTCTGCCGCCGCCCTTTGGCCCAGGCGTTGGCGTCGCCGAGCAGCGCTCGCTGCTGCAACTGGACAAGGAAAAGGGCAAGTTCACCTCGATCGGCTACCAGTACGACAACGGCACCTGGGTCAGCAACAACGAGTGGACCTCGCGCATGATCGAGAACGACGGTCTGGAAGCGATCGACTCGTTCTACCTGATGGGCGGTCGCCGCTTCGGCGATTTCCTGCCGCACGTCACCTACGCGCAGCTGGACGACAACGGCGGACGTCAGAGCTCGTGGACGCTGGGCCTGAACTACCAGGCGGCGCCGACTGTGGTGGTCAAGGGCGAGTACAAGCGCGTCGACACCCAGAACGGCTACGACGGCGTGTTCACCCGCAACGCCCAGGAGCTTTACGAGAACGAGGCGTTCGCACGTACGGGCGTCGCCGGCACTCCGGCCCGCAACTACGACGGCGACATCGTTTCCGTCGGCGTCGATTTCGTCTTCTGAGGAGCGTCCCGATGAAAGCATTCCTTCGCATCCTCACCGCCGCCGCGCTGCTCGGCGCAGCTTCCCTGGCACAGGCCGAGGTCGCGGTGATCGTCAATTCCGCCGCGGCCAAGACGCCGTCGCAGTCGGACGTCGCCAACATCTTCCTCGGCAAGGACAAGTCCATGAAGGGCGTCGACCAGGCCGGCTGGAATCCGGTCAAGGAAGCCTTCTACGCCGGTGTGACCAGCAAGAACGAGTCGCAGCTGAAGTCCTACTGGTCCGGGCTGATCTTCACCGGCAAGGGCCAGCCGCTGTCCAGCGTGGCCGACGATGCCGCCGTGGTGGCCAAGGTCGGCGCCGAAGCCGACGCCATCGGCTATGTCGACAGCGCCGCGGTCAACGGCTCGGTCAAGGTGCTGTTCACCCTGCCCTGATCCAGGCCACACCGAAAGCCGCCCCTCCGGGCGGCTTTTTCATTCCCGCCTCAATAGGCGCCGCGCGCGCCGCCTTCGCCGCCCGTACCGGTGCTGCCTGGCTCGCCGTGCGGCTTGCCGTCGGCACCCTGGTCGATTTCCGTGGCCTTGGAGCCATCGTTGCCGGTGCCCTGGGTATCGGTACTGCCACCCTTGCCGGTGGCGGAATTCTGCGCCGCGCTGCCAAAGCCCTTGCCGCTGTAATCGCCGCCGTGGGCGCTTTCCTCCATCGCCTCCTGGCCGTTCTCCGAGCGGCTGTTGGCGTTGTCGGGAGCGGCCTGCACGCCAGCGGCCAGCAGGGCGGCAAGCGTCAGTGCGGTCATCTCAATCAGCTTCATGATCGTCACCTCTGTGAGGGGGTTGCCTAAGTTCGGGCAACGGCGAACGCACAAGGTTTCATCGCGCCGGGAACGACCGGGCGGTCGGCGGACGGCTTAAGCGTCCGCCCTCGGTGATAGCAATCTTGGTACTGATTGCCATCACGATGGCGACCGTTTCCCGCACCACAACTGAACTTCGCCACAGAGTGCTGGTCGCTTATTAACTTTTTCCACCATTCCCCGCTCGACTGACCAGGTACCGAACATGGATGAGGATCGTACGCAGGACGCCCACGCGCCGACCGTCACGCTGCTGACCGGCAATGAACTGCTGGGGCTGTTCTTCCGCCACTTTCTCGGCGAGCAGGCGCAACTGAACGTCCGTCTGGCCGATTTCCGCCAGGCGCCGGAGGCACGCGCGGATCTGATCCTCGTCGATGCCGGCCAGGCGCAGACCGAAGAGCTGTCCGGGCTGATCGATCAGCTCGACGAACGCGCGCCGCTGGCACTGGTGAACATCGTTCCGCAACAGGCCGAGCAGCTGCTCGACAAGCATCCGGGCATACGCGGCGTGTTCTACAGCCACGCCACCCGCGAGCACCTGCTCAAGGGCATCGGCACGCTGCTCGCCGGCGGCGACTGGCTGCCGCGCCTGCTGATGGAGCGCCTGCTCGGCCAGCTGCGGCGGATGCGCCGGCTGGCCGAGAGCAAGGCCACGCTGACGCTGCGCGAGCGGGAAATTCTCACGCTGGCCGGCAAGGGCCTGTCGAATGCGGAAATCGCCGAGCAGCTGTGCCTGAGCCCGCACACCATCAAGAGTCACATCCACAACCTGCTGCGCAAGATCGGTGCATCCAACCGGGCCGAGGCGGCCTACCTGCTGCGCAGCCGCCTCGACTGGGACGAATGCCGCGCCTGACCACCCGTCGCCCGAGGAATCACCCATGTTCAGAACTTCGTCATTCGCCCTGCTCCTGTTGTTCGGTGCCACCGCCGCGCTCGCCGAAAACAGCGCGCGTCAGGAACAGGACGGCAGCGCCAACCTCGCCAGCGTGACGCAAAGCCAGGCCATAGACGCCCGCGCCGAGCAGCTGCAGTCCGGCAACGGCAATACCAGCGACCTCCAGCAGAGCGGCGAAGGCAACAGCGCGCTGATTCAACAACTGGGCGAAGGCAACGACGCCCGCGTGCAGCAGGTCGCGGATAGCCATTTCAACCAGGCCGCCATCTACCAGCAGGGCGCCGGCAACGCCATCGAGGTGGAGCAGAGTGGGCGGGCCAACGTGCTGGAGGCACGCAGCCTGGGCGAGGACAACCTCATCCGCGTGCAGCAGACCGGCTTCGCCAGCGCCGAGGTCAGCCAGATCGGCGTCGGCAATCTGCTGAGCGTCGTCCAGCAGGGCTTTTACGAAGGCTCGACCCTGGTCGTGGCGCAGGATGGCGAGGCCAACCTGGCGGTGATCGAGCAAGGCGATGGCAATCGCCTGCGCCTCGAACAGAGCGGGGTGCTGAACAGCGCGGCGATCCGCCAGGACAGCTACCACAACGAACTCGACTTCGCCCAGCGTGGCAACGACAACCGCCTCGACGTGGCGCAGACCGGCTACGGCTCGCGCATCGAGGGCAGCACGAGCGGCAATCGCAACGCGGTAGAGATCAGCCAGTCGCATGCGCTGAACCGCGCCAGCGTGGTGCAGAACGGCGACGACAACCTGGCCCGCATCGAGCAGGCCTACGAGAACCATCAGGCCGAGATCAGCCAGCTCGGCAGCGCCAACGAAGCCGTCATCCGTCAGAGCATGGCGGCCGGCGTCTACACTGGTCACAGTGCCCTGATCCAGCAGAACGGCAACGGCAACCAGGCGACCATCGTCCAGCAGTGACGCCACGCCCGCCGCGCCACGGATTGGCTGCGCACCGCCCGGCGCTGTCGAGCGGTGCCTTTCGAGGAGGCAGAACGGATGCTCGACCTGATTTTCGCCCAGTGGCTCGCCGCCACGGCACCCGCAGTGGGGCACCCGCAGTGGATGCCAGCCTGGAGCTGCGCGGCGTCGCCGAGCAGCGCGTGGAGCTGGCGCTGTGCTTCCAGGGTAGCGGCCAGCACGTGCGTTACCGGCTGCAGGTCCGCTCGCGCAGTCAGGCCGGCACCTCGCGCAGCGACCAGGCCGGCGCGCTGGTGGCCGGCGCCACCCGTCAGTGCCCGCTGCGCAACCGTCTCGGCGTGGCGCAGGACGGCCAGATCAGCGCCGAACTGCACTGGTGGATCGACGATGTCGAACAGCCGTTGCTCGAACGCCGCTGGCCGCAGGAGGAAGACGAAGCCCCACCCGCGCTGCCGCCGCGCGAAGGCGAAGTGGTCGCCTGAGGCAGTGTCAGCCCGGCGCCGGCGCGCCACCGGCCAGATGCTCGATGAACCAGTCGCCAGCCAGCCGGGTCACTTCATCCAGCGTGCCCGGCTCGTCGAACAGGTGCGTCGCGCCGGCCACCACCTCCAGCCGACGCACACCCGGCAGATATTCGAGCGCTGCCCGGTTGAGCGCCAACACTTCGCCATCCCGGCCACCGACGATGAACAGCGTCGGCGCGCTAACCTGCGCCAGCGAATGCTCGGCCAGATCGACCCGGCCGCCACGCGATACCACCGCCGCAATGTCCGCCGGGCGCGACGCCGCGGTGATCAGCGCCGCGGCGGCACCGGTACTGGCACCGAACAGGCCGATGCGCAGCGCGCGCAACGATTCGTCCTGACGCAGCTGGTCGATCACCCCGGTCAGGCGCTGGCTGAGCAGCGGAATATCGAAGCGCAGCTGGCGGGTGAGCTCGTCGAGCGGCTGTTCATGCTCGGTGAGCAGGTCGAACAGCAGCGTCGCCAGCCCGCGCGTGTTGAACGCCCGCGCCACGCGCTGGTTGCGCGGGCTGTGCCGGCTGCTGCCACTGCCGTGGACGAACACCACCAGGCCGCCGGCGTTCGCCGGCACGCAGAGCTCACCGTGCAGCCGCGCCTTGCCGAGGGTAAAGCGCATGGGTATCGCGCCAGCAGTATTCATGGGCGCTGCCCTCCCCGGTTCCAGGCGCGCTGCAGCAGCTCCACGACCTCGGCGTCCGAGGTCTGGTCGAAGTTCACATACCAGCGGCCGATCGCGTAGAGATCGTGCGGCTGGTGCACGCAGACGACCTGCTCGGCCAGCTGCGCGAGCTGCGCAACGCTCTCCGGTGCCGCCACCGGCACGGCCACCACCACGCGCCCGGCACCCATCGCGCGCACCGCCCGTACCGCCGCGCGCATGGTCGCGCCGGTGGCCAGACCGTCGTCCACCAGAATCACCGTGCGCCCCTCCACCGCCGGGCGCGGATGCTGGCCCCGATAGGCCTGTTCGCGACGCTGCAGTTCGTGGCTTTCGCGGGCGATGGTGCCGTCGATTTCGGCCTGCGAGGCCTGGGTATAACGCACGATGTCCTCGTTCATCACCCGCACGCCGCCGCTGGCGATGGCGCCCATCGCCAGTTCGCGATTGCCCGGTGCGCCGAGCTTGCGCACGACGAGGATGTCCAGCTCCAGGCCGAGCCGTTCAGCGACCTCGAAGGCGACCGGCACGCCACCGCGCGGCAGGGCGAGTACCAGCGCGTCGGGCCAGTCGCCGGATTGCGCCAGTTGCTCGGCCAGCGCCCGACCGGCCTCGACGCGATCGGGGAAGGGAATGGTCGGTGACATAAGCAGACCTCCTCGGCGGACAGACCTATTCAGTCTGGCTCAGGAATGCACGGCTGTCGGCAAATCCGCGGCACCCTGCGATCTGCCACGGACGAGCTGCACGATGGCGCCGCTGGACTACGCTGAAATAGCCCTTTCACACCGTGTTGAGACTTCGACATGGACAAGCATCGTCAAAGCATCAGCGACAAGCTGCTCAAACCCGAACACCACGATCCCTACCTCAGACCCTGGCACCAGCGCAGCGACACGCTATGCCCACAGTGCGGCGCGGCCTACCAGGCCGGGCGCTGGACCTGGCACGGTCTGGTCGACGCGAGCAACGCGGAAGAGGCCACCTGCCCGGCCTGCCAGCGCATCGCCGAGAACGTGCCGGCCGGCACGGTCAGCCTGCGCGGAGCCTTCGTCAAGCAGCATGCCGATGAGCTGTGCGGGCTGGTCCGCAACACCGAGGAGCTGGAGAAGAGCGAGCATCCGCTGGAACGGCTGATCGCCATCAGCGACAGCGCCGACGGCCTGGATGTGACCACCACCGGCCTGCACCTGGCTCAGCGCATCGGCCACGCGCTGGAGGCGGCCTACGACGGTGAATTGCAAATCCACTACAACCACGAGGAGTACTACGTCGACATCCACTGGCAGCGCGACTGAGCGCGCTCAGCAGGGCTGCGGCGGCAGGCAGGTCGCCGCGACCTGGCCGCTGGCCGCCAGCAGCCGCAGGTACTCATCGTAGCGATAGGTCGGCCCGTCGACGCAGGCATAGCTGCTGCCGATGTAGCAGTGCCCGCACAGCCCCACACCGCAATGCATGCGCCGCTCCAGCGACAGCCAGATCCGGCTGGCCGCCAGGCCCTGGTCGATACAGCGGCGCGCTACCGCCAGCATCAGCGGCTCCGGCCCGCAGCAAAGCACCTTGGTCGGCACCTCGGCCTCATTCAGCGCCCACGCCAGCGCCTCCAGCGGACTGCCCTGGGGCAGGCCGTCATTGCCCTGGTCGAGCGTCTCGACCAGCCTCAGGCGCCCGCGCCAGCGCGCCCGTTCGCGCGCCAGCACCTGATAGGCGCGATTGCGCGCAGCGTAGATCAACTGCAGCTCGCCATCGGTACTGTCGATCAACCCGGCCAATGGCGCCAGCCCGCAGCCGCCGGCCACCAGCAGCAGCCGCTCGCCCGGTTCGACCGCAGGCCAACCGCGACCAAACGGCCCGCGATAGCCGAGCACGGCGCCCGGCGCGAGGGCGAACAGCGCCGCGGTAAGTGTGCCGGTCTGGCGGATCAGCGCGCTGAAGCGGCCGTCGGCATCCGGCGGGCTGACATAGGTGAAGGCCGCCTCGCCCACGCCCGGCACGGCGAGCATGAAGAACTGCCCGGGCTGCACCACCGGCTCGTCGGCCAGCGGTTCGATGGCGAAGGCGAAGTGCCGCGCCGCCTCGCCATCGTCGTAGTAGTCCAGCAGGCGCATGGGCCGTGGCGTCAGGTCGATCATGGCTGGCCGATCCTCTTCATCACCTGGTGCACGCCGATACCGCCGGGGCACACCGCATCGCAGCGTCCGCAACCGACGCAGCCGTCGCGGCCGAAGCGCTGGCGAAAGTCATCGCCGAACTTGTGGTACCAGAAGCGCTGCACGCGCTGGCCCGGTGTGGCGCTGGGGTTGTGCCCGCTGGCCTCCTTCTGGAAGCCCTGGTACAGGCAGGAATCCCACACTCGCTCCTGCACCACGCCGCCAGCCACGCCCGGTTGCTGCAGCGGCGCGAAGCAGGAACAGGTCGGGCACACCGAGGTGCAGCCGGAGCAGCCCAGGCAGCGCAGGCCCAGTGCTTCCCAGGTCTGGCTGTCGACGGTTTCGCCATTGAGTGCCGCGCAGCCGAGGGCGATCTCGGCCTGTTCGCCCTGCTCGACGGCCACCTGCAGCGCCTGCGCGTCGCGCTGCTGCGCCCAGTCCGCCGGCGCGGGCTGCAGCGCCAGGCCGGCCAGCGCTTGCTCACCCGGCTCGGAGGCGACCAGCAGCAGCCAGCGCTGCTCCAGCGGACAGAGGATCAGATCGGCGGTGTGTGGCCGCACTTCCGGGCCGCTGTCCATCATCGCGCAGAAGCCGTGCCGGCAGCTGTGCGCGCAATCCACTCCGACCAGCAGGGTCGCCGCGCGGCGCGCCTGGTAATGCGGGTCGGCGGCGAAGAAGCGGTCCTGATAGGCCACCGCCGTCAGATCGCAGGCGGCGAGGCCGAACAGCACCTGCGGACGCACCGCCGGCGGCAGCGCGATGAACTGGCCATTCTCGTAGCGAAACAGCGCCGCGCGCTCGGCGAAGAAGAACGCCTTGGCCGAGAACACCGGCGGCTCGGCCGGCACCACGAAGGGTCGCTCGTCGTCAGCGTTCAGCAGTTGCCAGCGCAGCGTGCCCTGCCCGTCCGCCAGCGGTTGGTAGAGCTGTCGCGTGCACGCCAGATGGGCACGCAGGCGCTCGGGACGATCCAGCTCATAGGCCTGCATGCGCGGCCTCCTGCGGGCGTTCCAGCTCGATGCGCGGCACCTGGCCGGGCGGCAACGGCGTCAGCGCCACAGCGCAGGCCTTGAGCTCCGGCATGTGGCTGATCGGGTCCTGCGCGCTGTTGGTCAGCCGGTTACAGGGCGCCTCGCGGAAGTGATAGGGCATGGCGACGGTGCCCGGCGGCACGTCGTCGGTCAGGTGCGCACGCGTTTCCAAGACGCCGCGGCGCGACGCCACGCGCACGCCCTGCGCCTCGTCCAGGCCCAGCCGCGCGGCGTCCTGCGGGTGGATGAACAGCAGGCCGGCGGGAATCTCCCGTTCGAGCAGCGGAGACTTGCGCGTCATCGCCCCGCCGCCGTAGTGAAAATGCAGGCGCTGGGTGGTGAAGCAGAATGGGTAGTCGGCGTCCGGGCATTCGTCCGGTTCGACCTGCGACACCGGGATCAGCTGCGCGCGGCCACGCGGGAAACAGTGCCGGTGGAGGATCGCCGTGCCGGCCGGGTGCGCCTCGTCGCACGGCCATTGCAGCCCGCCCGCCGGCGCCAGCCGCGCGTGGCTGATGGCGCTGAACAGCGGCGCCAGCGCGGCCATTTCGGCGAACACCTCCGCCGCGCTGGTCCAGCGCATGCCCTCGTAGCCCATGCGCTCGGCCAGCGCGGCGAGGATCTGCCAGTCCGCGCGCGCCTGCCCGGGTGGCTCGACGGCCTTGTGCAGCAGCTGCATGCGTCGCTCGCAGTTGCTGAAGGTGCCGTCCTTCTCGGCAAAGGAAGCAGCCGGCAGCACCACGTCGGCGAAGCGCGCGGTCTCGCTCAGGGTCAGCTCGACCACCACCAGGAANGGCCGGCCGAGCTGGCCGCAGACCAGCGCCAGGTTGGCCACCGCGATGACGTTGTGGGTGCCGCTCTGGAACTGGGTGATGCCCATGCCGTAGGCGATGAAGGCGCGCCGCGCCTGGCTGTAGGCGCGCGCCAGCTCGATCAGCGCCAGCACCGGCACGCCGGTCTGCGCGCTGGTGATCTCCGGGGTGAGGTCGCGCACATGGGCGCGCAACGCCGCCTCGTTGTCGCAGCGGCAGGCGAGGAAGTCGCGGTCCTCCCAGCCGTTGGCGAAGATGATGTGCAGCAGCCCGTTGAGCAGCGCGATGTTGCTGCCCACGCGCAGCTGCACATGCTGGTCGGCCAGCCGCGCCAGGCGGGTGCGTCGCGGGTCGACGACGATCAGCTGGGCGCCACGCGCCTGGGCCCGCAGCATGCGCGCGCCGATCATCGCGTGGTTCTCGCTGACGTCGGCGCCGATCACCAGGATCAAGTCAGCCTCGTCGATATCGGCGATGGAATTGGTCATCGCCCCGGAGCCCAGCGTGCGGCTGAGGCCGGCCACCGAGGGGCTGTGGCAGATACGCGCGCAGTGGTCGATGTTGGCGGTGCCGAGCACCGCGCGGGCGAATTTCTGCGCGGCGTAGTTATCCTCGTTGGTGGCGTGGGCGCAGCTGATCACCCCGACGCCGTCCGGCCCGACTGCTTCCAGCGCCGCACGGAACTCGCTGGCCACCAGCGCCAGCGCCTCGTCCCAGCTGGCTTCGCGAAACTGTCCGTGCTCCTTGATCAGCGGCATGCGCAGGCGGTTGCCGGTGTCGATGGCAAAACCGCTGGCCCAGCCCTTGGCACACAGCTGCCCGGCGCTCACCGGATGCCCCGGCTGCGGCTCGACGCCCACCACGCGGCCGTCCTCGACGCGCAGGCCGAGCCCGCAGCCGACGCCGCAGAAGGTGCAGATGCTCGCGATGGTCTGCATGACGGTGCCCGATGAGTCGTTCAACTCTCAGCATAGGCCAGTCAGGCCGGACGTCGACCGCGCCCGTCACCGGCGGCCGACGGGCGCTGGATCAAGCTGCGCGCTGCGCCAGTCCCTTAAGGACGTTGCGCAGCAGCTGGTCGCCGCAGACGCGATAGTTGCTATGCCCGGGCTTGCGGAACAGCGCGTTCAGCTCGGATTTGGACAGCGGCAAATCCACCGCCTGCAGAATCGCCTGCAGATCGTCGTCGCGCAGCTCGAAAGCCACGCGCAGTTTCTTCAGGATCTGGTTGTTGCTGACCGGCAGCTCCAGCGGCGGCGTCGGACGGCTGTCGTCCTTGCCGCGCTTGAAGTACACCAGGCCATCCAGAAAACGCGCCATCGCCGGGTCCGGGCATTCGGCGTAGCCGTCCTCGTCTTCGCGCTTGAGCCAGGCGCGTACCTCGCCTTCACTCGTGGCACAGCCGCCGAGCGCCGCAATCTCGCTCATCTGCGCATCGCTGGCGTTGAGGATGTAGCGCAGGCTGCGCAGCACATCGTTGTTGAGCATGAAAAATCCCTAGTTCGTTGAATGGCGAGCGCGGCGGCCCGCAAAAGCCGGGGAGTATAAAAAAGGATAGCCGTGCGTTTCAGGAATTCGCCCCGGCCGGCCGCACAATGACCGCCCGCGAACCGCTCGCTAACCTGCACGCCTTCCCGTTTCCACCTGCGATGTCCGCATCACCGAACTGCAATTGCCGCTCGACCTCGTGCCGAGGCGCTGCGCGCCACCATCGCCACGCGGCTGAAGATCCGCGACGCCGAGCGGCTCGACTTCATGTTCAAACGCAGCCACGACGCACGCAGGATTTCGCACAGTAGTGAAGTCACCGCGCGGGTGAAACCCACGGCGTTTGTCGAGCTGGAATAAAAAAAGGCAGGCTCAAAGAGCCTGCCAAAAGGAGCACCACAACAACACAGGAGAAAACTTTGGATCGTGCAGCCAGCCGGGCCGCGCCTCAGCCAGGCAGCTGGCGCAGCAGGGCGAACGCATCCTGCAGGCGCCCTTCGCTGACCACGAAACCGCGCAGTTGCGCTTGCGCATCGAAGGCGCGGGCAAGCATGCCCAGTTCGTCGAAACTGAGCTGCCAGTCGAGGTGGTCGCCGGTGGTCTCGCCGGCCAGTTGCAGCGGCAGGCGCGGGGTCTTCACGCGGATCAGCATGGGCGGCAGCTGCAGCGCCTGCGGTTGACCGAGCAACTTTTTGGCAAGGGCACTGGCCGCCAGTTGCGTCGGCTGCAGGAACGGCAGCACGCGGCCGTCGATCTCGGCGCAGTCGCCCAAGGCATGGATATGCTCGACGCTGCTGCGCAGGAGGCGGTCGACCTGAATGCCGCGGCCCACTGCCAGCCCGCTGCGGCGCGCCAGATCCACGTTGGGGCGCAGGCCGATGGCGGCGATCGCACTGTCGCAGTCGACCACATGACCGTCGTTCAGATAGGCGCGAATGCCGTCGCCGCTTCGCTCGAGGCGCTGCAGGCCGCTGCCCAGGCGCAGCTGAACACCGCTGCCGACCAGGCAGGCCTGCAGCCGCGCGCTGACGGTCGCCGGCATCAGCGATGCCAGGACGCTGCTGGCCTGGTCGACCAGCACCACCTGCTTGCCGCTGCTGTGCAGGTCCATCGCCAGCTCGCTGCCGATCAGCCCGGCGCCCAGCACCAGCACGCGACGGGCGTCACGCAGCTGCGCCTCGGCAGCCTGGTACTCGCCCTGGCTGTTGAGCGTCAGCAGCAGCTCATGACCCGGCACGGGCGGCACCAGGGCATTGGCGCCGGTGGCGAGCACCAGTTGGCCGTAGGCATGGCTGGCGTCGGCGGTATGCACGCGGCGCGTCTGCGGGTCGATCGACTCGACCCGGGTGAAGGGCTGCACGGTCACCTGGTACTGCTCGGCGAAGCGTGCGGCGCTCAGACGGGTCAGGTCCGCGCTGCTGCGGCCCTGGCTGAATACATGGCTGATGTCCGGCTTGTTGTACTCGTCGCCGCTGTCGGCGGTGAGCATGCGGATGGGCACCTCCACGTCCAGTTTGCGCAGGCTCTTGACCAGTTGGCAGGCGGCGAACCCCGAGCCGATGATGAGGATTTCGCGGCTCATGCGGCTTTCTCCCGCAGCACGTCGAAGACATCCTTGCCCAGGCTGCAGTCGGGGCAGAGGAAATTGTCCGGCACCTCGCTCCAGGGGGTACCGGCAGCGACGCCTTGGATTGGTTCGCCGAGTTCAGGTCGGTAAACCCACTGGCAGACGCTGCACTGCATGGCCGGGCCGGCGTCGCCCGAACGCACGACGGACGGCGGGATCGCCGCTTCGGGCGTGACGGGCGTGGCGCTCGGGTTGACGCCTGGCGGTGTGTTCAAGGCCCATTCGCGCGCCAGTTGCCGGCCATGCGCGCGGCAGGCTTCCAGGGCGCTGCCGTCGGGGCGCCATTTGCTCTTGAGCGATAGCGAGGTGCTGAAGCCGGCATCCATCAGGCGGGTCTGGATACGGTCTACGGCGCCGCCGTTCCAACCGAAGCTGCCGAAGGCGGCCGCCTTCTTGTTGCGAAAGCGCAGGCCGGTGATCTCCTCCAGCATGCCGGCGATCTTCGGCATCATCACGTTGTTCATGGTCGAGGAGCCGACCAGGATGGCCTTGGAGCGGAACACCTGGGTGAGGATCTCGTTCTTGTCGTGGCGAGCGACGTTGAAGATCTTCACCGCCACGCTCGGATCGGCCTCGTGGATGCCTTGGGCCAAGGCATCGGCCATCATCCGGGTGTTGTTCGACATGCTGTCGTAGAACAGGGTGATGCGGTTTTCCTGGTAGTGATCGGCCCACTCCAGATACTTGCCGACGATCTGTGCCGGATCGGTGCGCCAGACCACGCCGTGGGCGGTGGCGATCATCGACAGCGGCAGATTGAAGCCGAGCACCTCGTTGATCTTGGCGGTGACCAGCGGGCTGAAAGGCGTGAGGATGTTGGCGTAGTAACGCAGGCACTGCTCCAGCAGCTCCTGCTGATCGACCTCGTCGTTGAACAGGTGCTCGTCGCAATAGTGCTGGCCGAAGGCGTCGTTGCTGAACAACACGGCGTCGCCGCTGAGATAGGTCATCATGCTGTCGGGCCAGTGCAGCATCGGCGTTTCGATGAACACCAGTTGCTTGCCATTGCCGATGTCCAGGCTGTCGCCGGTCTTCACCGGGATGAAGTTCCAGTGCGGCTGGTGGTGATGGCCGGTGATCGAATCGATGGCGTTGGCGGTGCAGTAGATCGGTGTGCCCGGGATGTGCGCCATCAGCTCGGACAGCGCGCCGGCGTGGTCCTCTTCGGCATGGTTGATGACGATGTAATCGATGCTCGCCAGGTCGATCTGGCTGGCCAGGTTGAGGATGAACTCGCGGCTGAAGCGATGGTCGACGGTGTCGATCAGTACGGTCTTCTCCTCGCGGATCAGATAACTGTTGTAGCTGGTGCCCTTGAGGGTCTTGTATTCGGTGCCGTGAAAGTCACGGATGGCGCTTTCGATGGACAGCCTGGCCCGCATCGCACTCGACCTGCAGTGGGGCATCTCCAACCAGGACCGTTTCCAGCAACTGATCAACAGCCTGCGTCAGTTGCTGCTGTGCAACGCGCTGGCCCTGCTGCGCTACGAGGGGCAGATGTTCCGCCCGCTGGCGATCGACGGGCTGGCCCCCGACGTGCTCGGGAGGCGCTTCCGCCTCGGCGAGCATCCGCGCCTGGAGGCCATCGCCCGCGCCGGTGACGTGGTGCGCTTTCCTGCCGACAGTCAGTTGCCCGACCCCTATGACAACCTGATCCTGCCGAGCCGCGAGCAGCTCAAGGTGCATGCCTGCATCGGCCTGCCCCTGTTCGCCAACCAGACGCTGATCGGCGCGCTGACCATCGACGGTTACGACCCCGCCCAGTTCGATCACTTCAACGACGAGGAGCTGCGCCTGATCGGCGCGCTAGCCTCGGCGGCGCTGAGTAATGCGCTGCTGGTCGAGCGTCTGGAACAGCAGACTGTGGCGCCCATCAGTAACGCACCGGCAAACAAGCCCGGCGCCGACGAGATCGTCGGGCTGGCGACCAGCATGTTGCAGCTGAAGAGGGAGATCGGCGTGGTCGCCGGTTCCGACCTGAACGTGCTGATCACCGGCGAGACTGGGGTCGGCAAGGAGCTGGTGGCCAAGGCCATCCACCTCGCCTCGCCGCGCGCCGGCCATCCGCTGGTCTACCTGAACTGTGCCGCACTGCCCGAGTCGGTGGCCGAAAGCGAGCTGTTCGGCCACGTCAAGGGCGCCTTCACCGGAGCCATACACCACCGCGCCGGCAAGTTCGAGATGGCCGACAAGGGCACGCTGTTTCTCGACGAGATCGGCGAGCTGTCGCTGACCCTGCAGGCCAAGCTGCTGCGCGTGCTGCAGTACGGCGACCTGCAGCGCATCGGCGACGACCGCAGCCTCAAGGTCAACGTGCGCATCCTCGCCGCCACCAACCGTGACTTGAAAAGCGCGGTGCTGGCCGGGGAGTTTCGTGCCGACCTCTACCACCGCCTCAGCGTGTTCCCGATCAGGGTGCCGGCACTGCGCGAGCGGCAGGAAGACATCGCCCTGCTCAGCGGCTTCTTCTGCGAACGATGCCGCAGCCAGCTGGGCCTCGGCGGACTGGCGCTGAGCAAGGCCGCGCTGACGTTGCTGCAGCGCTACCCCTGGCCTGGCAACGTGCGCGAACTGGAGCATGCCATCCACCGCGCGGCGGTACTGGCGCGGGCCGAACAGGGCACGGGAGAGGTGCTGCTCAAACCATCCTATTTCTGCCTGGAAGGGCCGACTGCCACCGTCAGCCAGCTGCCACCGGCACCCGCCGGCCTGTCCGGCGTTGGTTTGCGCGAGGCACTCGACGAATTCCAGGCGCGCCTGATTCGCCAGACGCTGGAGAGCTTCAACGGCAACTGGTCGGCCACCGCCCGCGAGCTGCAACTCGACACCGGCAATCTGCATCGCCTGGCAAGGCGCCTGGGCATCAAGTAGCCGGACACGCAGTCTGGTCAGCTCGCGTCGGCTGTCGTTTGCTCGCATACCGGCTCGCTCTGCGGCCCAGGCGAGCGGCACTGCAGCGAGTCGCTGCCATTGCGGGTCTCCCGGTGGTAGACGTAGCGGGAAAAG
>JAEAMG010000808.1_pt1 | contig 30567 bp, 33 predicted proteins | sample 8958741 | NCBI WGS metagenome assembly JAEAMG01 (sample SAMN16933256, study PRJNA681125) | bioreactor sludge metagenome | isolation source: anaerobic bioreactor treating anionic surfactant - SDBS | place: India: Bengaluru | collected 2019-02-28 | reverse complement strand
AGCGTGTAGTAACCAACAATTAGGGCGTGAGCCCGGTTCCATTCAGGGAGTGTGCATGAAGACAGCAAGCACGATGCCGCCACATCCGGCGCCAGCCGCGACACCTGCCCGCAAGACGGGCCTGCTGCTTGGTGGCGGTGCACCAAATTCCACCTTGATCGCGGGCGCGCTGGCCGCGTTTCTCGATGAAGGCATTGAATTCGATGTCATTTCCGCCTCCGGCGCGGGTGTGCTGATGGGTTTGCTTTACACGACACCGCACGAAGCCACGCCGCGCCAGGCCTTGCAAAGCTGGGCCGACACGGGTGTGGCTGACAGCATTTACAAGATGATCCCGATCAACTACAAGGTGTTCCAGAAGCCGGGCATGCAGGCGAGCACTTTCCGCGACGCCTTCCAGCCGCCGGCCAACAATCCTTTTTTTCAGGCCTTCCAGCAAACGTTTGCGGGCGTGCCCACGGCCTGGTCGGACTGGGGGAAATTGATGGTGTCGTCGCTGTCGCCATCGGACCTTTCGGCCAAAAGCCTGGGCCTGTGCGCGCATCTGCCCTTTCTGGAAAAAGCCGTGGATTTTTCGGGCGTGGCGCGCATGCGCCCCGATTTCTACATCAATGCCTACAACCTCAGCGAGCACCGCATGCAAATCTGGGGCAAGCATGAGATCGCACCGATCCACGTGCGCGCGGCCCTGTCGTTCCCCTTCCTGTATGCGCCCACCACCATCGATGGCGACGACTACATCGAAGGCGCAGCCCTCGACACGCTCAATTTCGAGCCGTTCATCGAAGGCAAGGGCGAACACGCTGACGCCGACACGCTGGTCATCCTCGACATCCTCGGCGACGAACGCCTGCTGCGCAAGCCGCGCAACCTGTACGACGCCTGGGTGCGCTCCATCATCACGCCGCTGGTGAAAATTTCCAAGAGCGAGCTGCGCCTGTTCGAGCTTGAGCACAACACGGATGCGCGCACGGGCCAGCCCAAGCGGCGTCTGTTGAAACTCGATCTGATGGGCGGCATCCCGGAGCAGCACTGGCCCGACACCCTGGACTGGTCCAGTTCGAACATGCAGCTGCTGTTCGACGTGGGCCACAAGGCGGGCCTGGCGTTTTGCCGCCAGCATGGCGACTTGCTGCGCCGCACGCCTGACGTTTCCCCGCTGGCGGCCTAAGCTCGCGCCGTTTGCAACCGGTCCCGGCCACCTGATCGGCAGCTACTCATCCCGCCTGGCCCTGCCAGGCTGCTTTTTTTGACTGTGAAACACCATGAATATCACCAAGCAATTAATTCTGACTCTTAGCATCGCCTTGCTGGCCCTGCTATTGCTGGGCGTCGGCGGCGCCATCCAGCTGCAGCGCGCCCAGGAGCGTTTTGACACCGTGCAAAACCGCATCATCCCCAGCATCCAGGGCTTGAATGCGGCCAAGGGTTTCCTGGCCGATTCGCGTCTGGCCGGCTACCGCTTGTCCGTGTTCTCGAACCTGGCCGACAAGACGGCGCTGGACAAGGCCGTGGCCAGCGCCAACACGAATTTCGACAAGGTCATCGCCACCTACCGCGCCGAGCGCCTGTACGACGCGACGGACAGCAAGATGCTCGACGCCGACCAGGCCGCCATGGAAGCGTACCGCCGCGCGCTGGTGCCATTCTTTGCCGCTGCCTACGCGGGCGACATGGATGGCGTACGCGCCACCTTGCTGGCCGGCACGCCGCTGGCCATCACGGCCGCTGCCGCGAAAAAGAGCATGGATGACCATATCGCCTACAACAACAAGCTGGTCGATGACGTGAAGGCCGAAAGCCTGGCCGCCTACGACACGGCGTTCAACACCATGCTGGCCGTGCTGGGCGTGGCCGTGCTGCTGACAGGCGCGCTGGCCTGGCATATCTACCGCACCATCAGCGGCGGTCTGGGCAATATCGAACACACCCTGGAGCGCGTCAGCGCCTCGCTGGACCTGTCCGCCGCCATGCCCGTCGAGCGCATGGATGAAGTGGGCCGTACGGCCACCGCCTTCAATAAATTCCTCGAACGCATCGTCGACGTGATCGCCACCGTGCGCACCTCGGCCGATACGGTCAGCGTGGCGGCCGCGCAGATTTCCGCCGGCAATGCGGACCTGTCCGTGCGCACCGAGCAGCAGGCGTCGTCGCTGGAAGAAACCGCCTCCAGCCTGGAAGAGCTGACCTCGGCCGTGCGCCAGAACACGGACAATGCGCGCCAGGCAAATACCCTGGCCGTGTCCGCCTCTGACGTGGCCCGCAAGGGCGGCGCCGTGGTGGCGCAAGTGGTGGGCACGATGGGCTCCATCAATGAGTCGGCGAAGAAGATCGCCGACATTATCGGCGTGATCGACGGCATTGCCTTCCAAACCAACATTCTGGCGCTGAATGCAGCTGTGGAAGCGGCGCGCGCGGGCGAGCAGGGCCGTGGCTTCGCCGTGGTCGCCACCGAGGTGCGCAACCTGGCGCAGCGCTCGGCGGCTGCCGCCAAGGAAATCAAGGGCTTGATCGAGGACTCCGTGGATAAAGTCAACACGGGCAGTGTGCTGGTCGATCAGGCCGGCGCGACCATGGAAGAAATCGTCGCCAGCATCCGTCGCGTGACGGACATCATGGGCGACATCGCCAACGCCAGCCACGAGCAGAGCGCCGGCATCGAGCAGGTGAACCAGGCCATTTCGCAAATGGACCAGGTGACCCAGCAAAACGCGGCCCTGGTGGAAGAGGCGGCGGCCGCAGCGTCTTCGTTGCAAGAGCGCGCCGTGGAACTGGTCGACGTGGTGGCCGTGTTCCGCCTGCGTGGCGATGCCCAGGCCAAATCGTTGAAAGTGGCGGGCGGCTTGCCGGCCCCGGTTTCAAGCGCCGCCAGCCGCCGCCTGGCGCTGCCAGGCCGCAGCGCCCGCGCTTGAACCTTGTGACAGCCCCGGTACGCCGGGGTTTTGGTGGTATCACTGTCCTATGCGGGAGCGTTGATGTCCTGCAGCTGTGGCGAGTGTCAGTAAAGTTGTTCGGGCTGGCCGGGCGGAAGAGAAGGTGGGAGGCGCCGTCCGGCTCGGTAGCAGCCAGGGTGCCAGCCTGACTTTCGGGCGCGTGAGTCCGTTTGCGCCCCATAGCTGCCGTTCGAGTTTCGATGGCCACGGTCTGCTAGGTAACGCTTACCGGCTGATGCCCACATGCAAGCTGACCGGATGCGTGGGAAGAGGCGTTTGCATAAAACCTGAAAAATCGGATCCAGCGCCTGTCAAGCTCAGCCGGCCGCTCGGCTTTCGTCACTGGGGACATGACTTTCTATCCGCGTGGAATCCAGTACACATCATTCAATGCGGTACAGGCTGTCAAAGCCGCCTACCTCCACTGACGTGCTGTCTGCCCCACCAAGCATCGGTAGACCCTGGCTCCATCCGGCTGCCAAGACCTGCACGTCACGCACAGGATCGGACGCCTTGGCCCTCTCGTTGCGGATGCGACAGGTTTCGGGATCTGTGGCGAACAACCCACGTGCGAAGCCCCGGCCCTGTTCCGCCAGCCTTACGGTTTTGGGAGCACGAATTCTCGCAAACGCCTGGAAGATGTCTTCCAAGCCTCCACTTGCACCATCCAAGCACCGGGCCAAATGCCACGCATCCTCAAGCGCCTGGCAGGCTCCTTGCCCCGACGTCGGCAACGGCGCGTGCGCCGCATCTCCCACGAGCAGCACATTTGCCCGGCTCCACGTGTGCAACGGCTCCAGGTCGTGCACGGCGATCAGTCGGATGGCATCCGCCGGTGTCGCCTGGATGAGACGTGTGACAGGCTCAGGCCATTCCGCGAACAGGTCCTCAATTTCCTTACGCATATCCGCTGCAGGCGCCGCCATCGGCAATGGCCGTGCCTGCGCCGCCGCCCAGTAGACCAGATCCGGCCGGACCGGCACGCAACCGAAGCGCTTGCCCGCCCCCCAGAAGTCTTGAATCGAAACATCGTTCACCAGCGCATGCGGCCCCTGCGCCACGCCAATCCAGTTCACAAAGCCTTGATAGATTGGTGTGTTGTCACCCGCGACAAACTTGCGCGCCACTGATTCCATGCGACCGTCGGCCCCAATGAGCAGATCCGGGCGGATGCTCTCGCCATTTTCGAAATGGGCCACGGCTCTGCCATTAGTATCAAGCTCAACAGCCACCGCCCGGCGCCCGAACTCCACCGGAATCCCTGCCCGTGCCGCATGATCCAGCAACACCTCCTGCAAGTGCCTGCGCAGCACCGTGTAGGTTGGGTATCCCATCGTCCGGTCCAGCAAACCAATATCGAGGCCCCCCAGTGCATTTCCCGCAGCATCCTGGCGACGCATTGTCAGCGGTCTACCGCCAATGGCCTCAATGTCTTGCAGCAGTCCCAGTTCTTCCAGCACAAAGCTGGCATTGGGCCAGAGCGTCACGCCAGCCCCCATGGTTGCCGGCCCTGCCCGGCGCTCATATACCCGGGGACTGTACCCTTGATTACTCAAGGCAAGCGCCACGCTCAACCCTGCAATGCCGCCGCCAAGTATTCCGATTTCCATGCTAAAGCTCTCCTATTCAATCCGTCCCGACGTGCCGCCGACGGCGATTCATCGGACGAGATGGCATATTAAATTCCGCCACCGTGGAGTACTAGTATGTAAAAATGGATAGCTTTCATACCTTAATCGGGATAATAATGCGCAATGCCCTCGACCTGAATACAGTCCGTGTCTACGTGGCGGTCGTCGATGAACAAAGCTTTGCCGGCGCGGCACGCCTGCTGACCCTGCCATCTTCTAACGTTAGCCGCCACGTCGCCTCGCTGGAACGCATGCTGGGCGTCCGCCTGCTGGAACGCAGCACCCGCCACCTGCGCATGACGGAAGCTGGCAGGCTACTCTACGAACGCGCAAAACCCTTGCTCGACGCCTTGCTCTCCACCGAGGAAGAGCTTGGCGCAGTACAGCGTGAGCTGCGTGGCCCCCTAAGGATGTGCATGCCAGGCGAAGCGCCAAGGCTGCTAGCTCCTATCCTGGCCGAATTCTGTAGCCTCCATCCAGGCATCGAGCTTGAATGCGATACTCGGATGACCGGGCTGGAGGTACTTCGAGAGGACGTCGATCTTTCAATCGTCTTCCACCGGGGCCATCAGGAGGACAGTACTTTCATCACCCGCGAACTCGCCACCCTGCCCAGCATCGTGGTTGCCGCCCCCACCTTGCTAGCCAAGACCGGCATGCCACACTATGTGCGCGAACTGAAGTCTCTACCCTGCATCACCACCCTCAGTGCGCTGAAAGGTCAGCCCTGGCAGTTTCAGAACGCTGCGGGAGAAATCGTCAAGGTGCCGGTCCGCAGCCGTTACCGCGTCAACAGCGGAGAACTGGCAGTGGCAGGCGCACGGCAAGGCATCGGCTTCGCGATTGTGGCGGCCTATCCCTGCCAGGAAGATCTTGCTACGGGCCGATTGCAGGAGGTACCACTGGACCTGTGTCCCGCGCCCCTGAAATTACTGGGGGCATACAGCCATCGCCATTCCGTGACCGCGCGTGTGCGGGCGCTGCTGGATTTGATACAAGTGCGGTTGGCTGGGTCGGTTAACCCTCCCGTGGCCCCCATAACTTGTGGAACGGTCTAGGATCGAGGTAGTGCACTGGACTCAAAGTGGAGTTCTTCGGAGCAGAAGCAGTCGCTCGGTATGACTTTCTCAATGTCAGCTTTTGGCCGGTTGCCGTCGCTGGCAGGTTACGCACCAATGCGGACTGCCATTCCCTGGCTGTAAATTGATGCGGCCCAGGAACGCGATTAGAAGACCACGAGCGTCCCATCAGGCAACAGACCACATGGCCAATTGCCTTCGTGATAAATCATCAAAGCGTCAAGCCAAAAATTAGGTTGGGCATTCAAGACTTCCAAGGTAGCCATCCGCACACAATAGATTGCCGAGTCTTTGGCGGCTTGTGTGAAGTCGTTCGCCCCAGAGAAAATCGTCCTGTCGGGCACCACCCTCAATGATTTCAAGGTCAACTTGTAGGACTCCAAGACTGCTTGCTGGTACGCAGTTCCATTGTCCTTCAAGATGGTCCTGAGGTGCTCTCCATGGATCGGGTCGGGTTGATCGCGCGAGCTGGGCAGCCAGTCCATATCTGAAGCAATTTTTGCTAAGCTAGTGTCTAACTCCGCTGGGAAGCGTGGCCTGTCCCAGGCACTCAAATTCGGGAGCGCTATTTGGCCTTCGCTAGGTTGATAGCTACCTAGTGCGCTGAACCACTGGGCGTTAACGACCGCATGTCTTATTCTGTCCATTAATCAACCAGCCTCTTAAGTCCAAGCATTTTCTACAAGGCCTGCTCCCGCAGCGATAGAGTCATGCTCTGCGCTTACGTGACAGGCCGATTTTGGCCGGTTGCCGCCGTAGGCGGGGGCCGCCCCTTGGCGGACGTAGCAGTCGAAGCGCGTTAAAACGGGACTAAAAGCCACCAAGCCTCGCCCTGTGTCATAGCTTGCCCGAAGCAGGAGTGCGTTTACGCTCTGGTAAGCTGTATCCTTTCCCCGTTCCATAAAACTCATCATGGACAACCGGCTTAAAACGGCATTTCCCACGAGCACTCGCTCCTTCTTAATATAGAGGTCCGCTTCTGGCCGGTTGCCATCATCGGCAGCTTCCGCCCCAAAGAGGAGGTTCGGCTTGTGAGCACTGGCGCGGAGGCTTACGACTCGACGTCGCATATACGGTCGCGCCCCCCGGACTTGGCCTGATAAAGACGGCGGTCTATTCTATCGAGAAAAACATGGGGGTCAACCAGGGCGCCGGGCAAGATAGTGCCGACGCCCATGCTGACAGTGACTAAGCGACCAACGCCGGAGCGTGCATGCTCGATTTCCTTGCGCGCCAGCAGCTTGCGACAGCGCTCGGCCACGTTGCGGGCTGCTCCCTCGTCCGTGGCTGGCAGCAGCAGCACAAACTCCTCGCCTCCCAGGCGGGCGCATAGGTCGCGCGAACGTGAAGCGCCCTCATCCATTGCCTGGGCTACACGACGCAAACAGTCGTCACCTTGCATGTGGCCATAATGATCGTTGTACTGTTTAAAATAATCTATGTCGATCACGATCAGCGACAGCGGTTCGCCAGTGGCGCGCGCCTTGGCCCATTCGATCGCGTACAGCGTGTCGAACATGCGGCGGTTTGCAACGCCTGTCAGGCTGTCGCGGTAGGTGAGCACTTCCAGCTCGCGCTGCAACTGGAGGATTTTGTCCTCGGCCTGCTTACGCTCGGTAATGTCAAACATGAAGCCAACCAGCGATTCGACGCTGCCGTCCTGGCGACGCACCACGTGCACGACGTCTCGGATCCAAACCTGTTCTCCGTCGGGCGTTAACGCCCGATAGTCGGCTTCGTGATCGAGGCCCATCTGCGACTGTGCGACACAAAAATCGACTGTCTTCTTGCGATCCTCTTCATGGATGCGTTCGGCCCAGTCGTTTACGGACAGCCAACTTGACTGTTTCCAACCGAGCAACTCCTCAATTTGGGGGCCAATGTAAGTGAAGCGCATAGTGGCCCAGTCGATTCGCCACGGAATTGCGCGGGTCGACTCCAGCAATGTTCGATAGACACCTGAATCGTCGCAGGCGACGGTGGAAGAATCGAGAGTAGGGATAGTCATCATGAATGAATGTGAGAAGGAAGGTATTGTGTACTGGATGTCCTGTATGGCCGGTTGACGTCGTTGGCAGGCCCGCCTGACTGTTTGCAACAGTCTCCAGCCACAGCTTATGAGTAGCTCAGCAGTGTCTAGTGAATTCGTGGCAATGTAAACATCCAGCAGCATCGTCACTGTCGACAATACCAGCAACTGTAGCAAAGCGGGAAACAAAGCTCGTGGTATCGGCTGCATGAACTTCCATTGCAAGCTCTTCGCCGGTAAGGCCAACGCTGATTTATTGCTCCCTACGCAAGAAAATAGCACCGATAACACCAAGGAAAAAAAATCCTGACATGAGCCGGTACAACTTCAGGTGCAAAGGTGCAAGCAAAGAAAATTAAGGAGAAAGAGAAATGCGGGAAATTTTCTGTCCCAGCTGAAGCTGCATTTCATATTCCATCATTTCATTATTGATTTTAGTTACTCAGGTTTCGCTTCAACGGCTGCTCCTGGCCGAACGCCGCCTTTAATCATAGGCCATTCGCTGCCCCACCTCGTATGCATTTTCATGGCAATAAAACAGGATAAGCGGCGTGTCGTTCGAATAGACCATCGCGTCGTCACGTGAAGGGACAAAAATATCCGACCAATTTTCGACCAGGTACACACTGCTGCATACGAAACAGTCGTCTTCTCCAAACACAACCACGACCTGCTGAATTCCCGGCACACGCGCACGTAACCAGCTGGTCGCGATGGCCACATCAGCGCCGAATGCGAGCCGCTCGATGGAGTCAACGGTGTTCACGTCCAGGCCGAGATGCGTCTTCGAGTCATGAAGGCCCACTAAATGATATGCGCGGCGAGCACCCTCGGCATTCAGCCAAACGATATCGGCTGAGTGGTGATTTAGCTCCTGAACCCTCCAATGTGTTGCGTTCATAGTCTCTCAAAATCCAAGGCGTTCATGGCCCGCATTTTTAGGGCAGCATCGTGCCCAAGTGTGACATACATGCCTGCTTACTTGCATACCGATTACACCTGGCTTAAAACAAGGCTGTCGCCATGACCAGATTCTGTCTGCGACAAGCATAAGCAGAATCTAATTACATTTATATGATAAAAAAACAGTGTATCCTACAATCCCGGCAGTTATGTTTTTGTCGATGCAAAGGAAAAGCCGCGGTGTTTGTTCCTGCTAGCGGAGTATCTTTTGATTGGCGCAATTATCATGGATATTCTGCATGATAAATGCTATGCCGCTGACCAATACCCAGACACTGCGCGATGCCGGATAGCTAGCGCAATTGCTTTTGTCACAATGATAGGGAGATCCCCAAATGGCGCATATCGAAGAAAGCATCCACATTGCAGTTCCGCCCATGGTCATCGATCAAATCTGGAGCGAAGTCGACCGATGGCACTTGTGGGATCCGGATACAAAGCAAGCCCGGCTCAATGGGCCATTCGCAGCGGGAACACAGGGCAGGATAGTGCCGAACAAGGGGATGGTTATTCCGATGGTGGTTACCGAGCGCACCGCAGGCCGCTCGTTCACTGTCGAGGGCTACATCCCGCTGTTCCGTATCCACTTCGAGCACACGGTTGCCGCAGTAGATGGCGGAGCGGAAGTCGTTCACCGCGTGTGGTTCACTGGAGCGCTTGCTTTTCTGTTCGGACCAGGCGTTGCCAAACAAGTCCGGCACGGGTTACCCAAGACGATGCGCTCGCTCAAGGCCTATGCCGAGAAACGCCACGCGGCTCTCCATGACGGCGAGGTGGATGGGGCCAAGGCGACAATAGCCTGACAGATAGTTTCCCCTCGTCAATTCCTTGCAAAGCACTGCAGCAAATTAACGTGCCCTTCCTGTCATGATGGAATACAATTCCTGCGTGGCAGCCAGCTTGCCTGGCAAGGCCGGGCACGGCGTCACGCTTTGACCTTGGAAAGATGTTTGCTTATGACTCTGCAGTTCCCCCGGCCGAATGTACCTCTTGCGCCGCGCGTGCCCTCCATACTGTCCAAGCCATTCGGCTCCGTGTTTTCCTTGACCCTGTTCTGCCTGATTCCTGCCGCGTCCGCTCTGGCGGCCACGCCTGCCAGCAGCAGTGTCATGCTGGAAGAGCTGACCAGCACGGAGTTGCGCAGCCGTATCGACCACGGCGCTACCACCGTGCTGGTGCCGATCGGCGGCGTCGAGCAGAGCGGGCCGTATATTGCGCTGGGCAAGCACAATGTGCGCGCCGCTCTGCTGGCGCGCCAGATTGCGCAAAAGCTGGGCAATACCATCGTCGCGCCCGTCGTGTCCTACGTGCCGGAAGGCGCGATTTCTCCGCCGGCCGGCCACATGCGCTTTGCCGGCACGATCTCGATCCCGCCAGCCGCTTTCGAAGCGGTGCTGGAAGGCGCGGCCGCCAGCTTGCGCCAGCATGGTTTTCGCGACATCATTTTCCTTGGTGATCACGGTGGTTACCAGAAGAACGAGCAGAATGTGGCGAACAAGCTCAATCGGGCCTGGGGCAAAGCATCCGCTGCCAAAGATGCGCGCGCGTATGCCTTGCTCGACTACTATGACATCACGCAATCGCAATATATTGCCGAACTGCAAAAGCGCGGCCACAGCAGCGCCGAGATCGGCCTGCACGCGGGCTTGGCGGACGCGGCGCTGATGCTGGCGACGGACCCGTCGCTGGTGCGCAGCGAGGCCATGGCCCACGGGCCCAAGCCTGGTGTGGCGGACGGCGTGCGCGGCGACGCCACGCGTGCCACGGCTGAACTGGGCCAGATTGGCATCAAGCTGCAGGTGGACACGTCGGTGGCCGCCATCAAGCAATTGCTGCAACGTAACAAGTAAATTCTCCGCCGGCGGTGCTGAACTTCCGGCTTTTGCAACGAAACGACGCGAAATCACATGAAAAAATCTCAACGACGCACCATCGTCACCTTGTCCGCCCTGGCAGCCGCACTGGCCGGCCTGGGCGTGGCCAGCCAGGTCATCGGCGCCAGCACGCCGGTCCCCGCCGCCGCGCCGGCTGCCGCCTATTCGCCGCTGCCGGGCATGCCGCCGCTGGTGGACCCGAAAAACGTGTACGGCAGCATCGGCAGCAGCAATATGAGCCCCGTCGTCAAGGATCACTTGCGCCGCGTCTACGTGCCCAACCTGCGCTCGAACGATGTGTATGTGATCGACCAGGACAGCCTGAAAGTGGTCGACAAGTTCAAGGTCGGCAGCGGCCCGCAGCACGTGGTGCCGTCGTGGGACTTGCGCACCCTGTGGGTGGCGAACAATGCCGAACGCACGGACAAGGGCAGTCTGACGCCGGTCGACCCCTTGACGGGCAAGCCGGGCAAGGAAGTGCCCGTCGATGATCCCTACAATATGTATTTCACGCCGGACGGCAAGTCGGCCATTGTCGTGGCCGAAGCGCGCCACCGCCTCGATTTCCGCGATCCGAAGACCATGGCGGTACAGTATTCGATCGACACGCCTCAGTGCGGCGGCATCAACCATGCGGATTTCTCGAATGACGGCCGCTACGCCATGTTCACCTGCGAGTTCGACGGCACCATCGCCAAGATCGACCTGGTGGGGCGCAAGGTCGACGGCTACCTGAAATTGCAGATGCCGGCCAAGCGCTTTGCCGAGTCCGGCCCCGTGGGCGGCCCCGCGAATGAAATCTGCAGCGTCAAGAAGGGCATGCCGCAAGACATACGCATCTCGCCGGACGGCAAGAAATTCTTTATCGCCGACATGGATGCCGACGGCGTGCACATCGTCGATGGCGCCACCCTGAAGGAAATCGGCTTCATCCAGACGGGCGTGGGCGCGCATGGCTTGTACCCGAGCCGTGACGGCAAGAAACTGTACGTGGCCAACCGCGGCACGCACCGCATCCACGGCAAGCGCAATGGCAAGGGCAGCGTCAGCGTGATCGATTTCGCCACCGAAAAAATGGTGGCGAACTGGCCGATTCCCGGTGGCGGCAGCCCCGACATGGGCAATGTGAGCGCCGACGGCAAGTATCTGTGGCTGTCCGGCCGTTTCGACGATGTGGTGTATCGCATCGATACGAACAGCGGCGACGTGTCCAAGGTAAAAGTCGGCCAGGAACCGCACGGCCTGACCGTGTGGCCACAGCCGGGCCGCTATTCGCTCGGTCATACAGGCAACCTGCGCTAGGCAGGGGAAGCGCATGGAAATCAATTCGCTGGAGCAACTGCGCGCGCATTATCCGCCCGCGCAGGGGCGCTCGCTGAGCAAGCAGCTAGACCATCTCGACCCGCATTGCATCGCCTTTATCGGGCTGTCGCCGTTCGTCGTGCTGGCCACGGGCGGGACTGGCGGCCAGCTCGACGCCTCGCCGCGCGGCGGCGCGCCAGGTTTCGTGCACGTGCTCGATGCCCATACCTTGCTGCTGCCCGATGCCAAGGGCAATAACCGCCTCGACAGTTTCAGCAATATTGCCGAGACGGGCAGGGCGGGGCTGCTGTTCATGATCCCCGGCGTCGATGAAACCTTGCGCGTAAATGGCGAGGCCAGTCTCAGCGACGATCCAGCGCTGCTGGCGCACTTTGCCGCCGAGCGCAACCCGCCACGCCTGGTCATGCGCCTGCGCGTGGCCGAGGCTTATTTGCACTGCGCCAAGGCCCTCATGCGTGCGCGCCTGTGGGACAGCACGGCGCAAGTCGAACGCTGCGTCTTGCCGACGATGGGCCAGATGATCGCGGAGCAGACGGGTGGCGGCGGGCCGCAGGAAACGCAGGCGCAGATGGTCGCCCGCTACGCGCCGGATCTGTAGTTTTGCTTGCCTAAAAGGCAATATTGGCGCATACTGCGCTTCCCGTCCCCTTACCTGCGAGGAGCACCATCATGATTCTTGATCACATCGGTTTGAATGTCAGCGATGCCCGGGCCAGCAAGGCCTTCTTTTCGGCCGCCCTGGCGCCCCTGGGCGTGTCGGTGGTGATGGAAGAGCAGGGCTGGGTTGCCCTGGGCAAGGATGGCAAGCCCGATTTCTGGTTCGGCGTGGGCGGCACGCCGCATGCCGGCATGCATCTCGCCTTCGCGGCGGACAACCGCGCCCAGGTGGACGCGTTTTACCAGGCTGCACTGGCAGCGGGCGGCAAGGATAACGGCGCCCCCGGCATCCGCGCCATGTATCATCCGAATTATTACGGCGCCTTCGTGCTGGGGCCGGACGGTCACAATGTCGAAGCCGTCTGCCACCATCCCGAACCCTGACAACGTTCATTACCAGAAGAGAGCAGCATGAAGCAAAGCGCCACCCTGTTTGCCGACGATGCGGGCCGCTATGCCTACGTGAAAGCGGGATTTTCCTGGCCGGCCCTGTTGCTGGGCTCGTTCTGGGCCGTGGCCAAGCGCCGCTGGTGGCTATTGCTGCTCATGCTGGCGATGGATGTCTGCCTGTGGTTTGGCAGTCATCTGGCCACCGAACTGCACATCGGTCCGATGATGCTGCTGATGGCCGCCGCGGAGCTCAGTTACCTGCTGGCACGTGGCTGGTATGGCAACCGCTGGCTGGAAGCTTCGCTGCGCAGCCATGGCTACAAGCCCGTCGTGCCGGGCACCGGCGCCGCGCGTTGAGCGTGCCTGGCACAGATTTTCCTTCCTGTCACTGACGTTTGCCAAGGGCAAGCTGTCCAGCCAAAACTTTCTGCGCAGCTTAGCGCACCTTTGATCCAGATCATGCCTCACCTGCGGTGCTCACGTAGCCTTGGGACTCGCGTTGCAAAGCATCTTCCCACCAATCGGATATGTTTTTTCGCGTTTCGTGGCGTAGCCCGGTCGTCTGCTGCACCGTTCGACAACCGGTGGTGTCGCCTTGTATTTACCCAACCGCTATTTAATGAGGAACTCCATGTATCCATATTCCCGTAGTGTTACCCCAGCCGTCAAAAACCACCTGGAAGCGCAACTGGCTTTTTTCAATGGTCTGTCGAAGTCCATGTTCCAGTCGGTGCAGCACTTCAGTGACCTGAATATGCAGCTGGCGCAAGGCTTGCTGGAAGAAACCACTGTCACCAGCCAGAACCTGCTGACGGTCGAGCGCGCTGAAGATGTGTTCCAGGTCGCTGCCGCAGCGGGCCAGCCAGCCGCCGAGCAATTGCGCAAGTATCAGCAACAGCTGTCGCGTCTGGCCGCCGATACGCAGGTCGAACTGGCCAACGTGGCCGAGCAGCATGTGAATGAAACGAGCCGTACGGCCAAGGCGCTGGCCGAAGAAGTGGCCCGCACGGCTTCGGAAGAAACGCAGAAAAACGTGCGCAAGCAGCAGGAAGCCATGCAGCGCGTCGCCGAACCATTCCAGGCTTACCATCAAAATGGTAGCAACCGCGACCAGCAGCGCGGTGCGCACAGCCGTGACGGCCAAAGCCTGCAAAGCGCCAGTCAGCAGGGTAGCCAGCAGTCGGCCGGCAGCGAAAGCTCCGCCAGCGGCAGCGCATCGCAAGCGGGCTCCGCACAAAGCAAAACCAGCAGCGCCAGCCGTAAAGAGTAAGCGGACTGCTGCCGGTAGCTGAATGGCAGCTGAATCCGCATCGCGAGGGCCGAGCCTTGGGATGTTCTTAGCTGGCGCAGCATCGTGCGTAGTGGTCCGGGCAGAGCGCCCGTCCTTCAGGGGGCGGGCGTTTTGTCGTGGGCGCGCGCGACGGCAGCCTGCGTGGTGGTGCTTTGCGCCGTTGCAGGACGTGGCGGCGTGGCGGGAATTTCCCGCCCATCCGTGCCCGCGCCCATGTGACGTGTCTGCATGGTATCGACCTTGCTGTTGGCGTCGATAAAGGCGCTCACGGCGTCCAGCGTGGGGGCCAGCATGCGCAGGGGGCTGGCCAGCGAGGCGACCAGGGTGGTATGGCTGACCTTGTCGAAGTACGTTTCCGTCACGGGCCGCTGCAGTGCCCGCAAGGCGGTGGCCAGGCCGCCCGTATTGCGGTGTGGATTGACCAGCTTGTCCCGTCCGGGCAAGGGGGCGATCAGCAGGGCGGGCGGGGCCTCGGCCGTCACGTGATGGATGGGCTGCGAAGCGGCGGGCGTGTCCGGGTAAAAGAAGACGGGCCGGGTGGTGGTATTTTCGATCGGCAAGAAATCGTAGGGACCGGCCAAGCCTATCCAGCCGCGCAAGTCGTGCGGGTGCATGCCGTGGCGCGCCAGCAGGCTGGCGTCGAGCGCCAGCATCGCCGCATTGTAGGCGCCCGCGCTATGGCCCATCACGAACAAACGGGCGGGGTCGCCGCCATGGCGGCTCGATTCCATCGCGGCCCAGGCCACGGCGCGGGCGGCATCCTGCAAAATCTCCGGGTAGTGCACCTCCGGATATAGCCGGTAGTCGGCGATCACGGCCAGGTAGCCACGCGCGGCAAGCGCGTGGCCAACGAAGGCATAGTCGGCGCGCTCGCCCGCTGTCCAGTTGCCGCCGTAAAAGAACACCACCACGGGCACGGGCCCCGTGCGGGTCTTGGGGGCATACACATCGAGTTTTTGCCGCAGCAGGGGGCCGTAGGCCAGGCCCCGCGTCACCTGTGAGGCACTGCCGGACGACAAGGCATTGATGACGCTCAAGGGTGAGCAAGCTGCCAGGCCGGCAGCGAGCGGGATGGTCGCCAGCAAACCGAGCAAAGTGGTGCGCAGGGTCGTCATGCCAGCTCCTGATGGTGATGGTTCATGCTTGTAGTGTAGGCCAGGCAGGGCAGGGCGCACATGGGGAAGTTGCAGTCTGGCATAGATAAATGTTGCATGCGTCTATCAATCCTGTAACAGCCATTTGCGCGCCGTGGCGATGACGGCGTCCGACAGGGTGCGTGTGAGCGGCGTCTGGATATCCCAGGCATGCCAGGTCAGGGGCACGTCGAGCGCCTGCCCGGCCGCCACGTCGACCAACCGGCCAGTGGCCAGCGCCGTTTCCGCCTGCAACAAAGGCACCATGCCATAAGCATAGCCCGCTTCGATGAAGCGCACGAAGTCGCGCGCCGAACCGAGCACATGGTGCGGATAGCGGCCCGTGTAGCCGAGGCGGTGCTGCAGATAGCGCTCGTGCAGCGCATCCTTGCTGCCAAACGTGATGGCGGGCGCCTGGCTGACGGCCTCCACCGTAAAACCATGGGGAAACCATCGCTGCGCGAACGCGGGCGATGCCACGCACAGGTAGCGCATGCCGCCCAGCGGCGTGGCCGTGGTGCCGGCCACCAGGTCGTTGGCGCTGCTGACGCAGGCAAACACGCGCCCTTCGCGCAGCTGGCTCAGGGTGTGGTCCTGGTCGTCGAGGCGGATATCGAGCAGGCAGGACGGTGGCGAGAGTAGCGGCCCCAGCGCTTCCGGGATCCAGGTGGCGGCGCTGTCGGCGTTGACGGCGATGGCCAGCTCCGGCAATTGCGTGGTGGGACCGGGCTGGGCGTCGAGCGCCGCTTCGAGCAGCTTGACTTGCCGGTAATGGGCGATCAGGCGCTGGCCCGCTTCCGTAGGCAGGGGCGGGTGGCTGCGGATGATCAACAAAGTGCCTTCCAGGTTTTCCAGCGTGCGGATGCGCTGCGACACGGCCGGCTGGCTGATCGCCAGTGCCTGCGCAGCCTTTTCAAAGCTGCCCAGGCCGATCACGGCGTCGAGGGCGGCCAATCCACGGTAATCGACGACACGCATAAGATTCTCTTATATATGGTTAGAATCATTCATTATACTTATATTTACTTTTTCTTTACACTGTTGAAATAGGGTAACAACTCCACTCTCCCGCGCGGTCCTCCTGGTTCCGCACCACCCTCCACCTACCTCTGATGACTTTGCCGTTGCCGGCAGAGCGTGGGCGGCCGTGCGCGTGATGGAAAGCAATAGAAAGGAATCGATATGGACAGCGCAATTTTCTTGAAAGGCATGGGGCTCGGAGCGAGCCTGATCGTGGCCATCGGCACGCAGAACGCATTCTTGCTCAAGCAGGGTCTGAAGCGCCATTACGTGCTCACCTGCATACTCGTCTGTTTGCTGTGCGACGCCATCCTGATCACGGCCGGCGTGGCCGGCATGGGCACTTTCATTGCCGATAATCCTAATTTCTTGCTGTGGGCCAAGGCCGGTGGCGCGACCTTCCTCATCGCGTATGGCTTGCGCGCGGCCAAGTCGGCCTGGCGTCCAACGGCCATGACGGTATCGGCGGCCAAGTCGCCCGAAGGCTACTGGGCCGTGATCGGCGCGGCGCTGGCGTTCAGCCTGCTGAACCCGCACGCCTTCCTCGATACGGTGATTTTGCTCGGTTCGATCGGCGGCCAGCATGAAGGCGTGGGACGCTTCTACTTCGCCGGTGGCGCCATCATGGCTTCGGCCCTGTGGTTCTTCCTGCTGGGCTTTGGCGCCCGCTACCTGGCGCCCGTGTTTGCCAAGCCCATGGCCTGGCGCGTGCTCGACGGCATCATTGCCGTCGTCATGTGGGCCATCGCCGCCTCGCTGTTCCTGTAATCAGCGGGTCAGGAAGGCCAGCACGCGGCTGGCCAGCTTGCCATACGGCGGCCACAGCAGTGTCAAAGCGCTGTAGCGCGCCTGGTAAAACACGGGCCGCAGCTTGCTGAAGGTGTGAAAACCTTCGACGCCATGGTAGTGGCCCATGCCGGACTCGCCCACGCCGCCGAACGGCAGATCGTGTTGGCCCACGTGGAACAGCGCGTCGTTGACGGACACGCCGCCCGACATCACCGTATCGATCAGAAGCTGCACAGTCTGCTTATTGTTGCTGAACGGATAGATGGCCAGCGGGCGCGGCCCCGCATTGATGCTGCCGATCACGCTTTCCAGTTTCGTGTAGCCACGCAGGGGCAGGATGGGGCCGAAGATTTCCCGCGTCAGCAGCAGGCTGTCTGCGGGCGCGTCGAGCACGATGTGCGGCGCGATCTTGCGCGTGGCCCGGTCGTATGCAGGCCCCGGCAGCAGGGGAATGACTTGTGCGCCCCGTTCCCGCGCTTCGTCGAGCGCCTGCAGCAGGCGCTCAAAGGCGGCTTCGTCGATGATGGAAGTGTAATCGGGCGTGTCGAGCCGCGGGTAGCGCGTGGGCATGATCTGGCGCGCATGCTCGACGAAGGCGGCGATGCTGGCCTCGGGTAGCCAGGCGTGGTCGACGCTGGTGCAGATCTGCCCCGCGTTGAGGTATTTGACAAACAAAATGCGTTCGGCTGCCGTGCGCACATCGAAATCGGCGCAGACGATGGCCGGCGCCTTGCCGCCCAGCTCCAGGGTGACGGGACACAGATTGCGCGCGGCCGCCGCCATCACGGCGCGGCCCGTCTGGCCGGAACCCGTAAACAGCAGGTGGTCGAACGGCAGTTGTGAAAAAGCGATGCCCACGCCGCCCGCCTCGTCGAAAAACTGCAATTTTTCCGGCGGAAAATAGGCGGGCATCTTCTCGATCAAGAGCTGCGCCAGGTGGCGCGAATTCTCGCTCATCTTGACCATGGCGCGGTTGCCGGCGGCGAAGATGTAGGTCAAAGGCACCAGGCTCAGGTTCACGGGGAAATTCCACGGCACGATGACGCCCACCACGCCCAGCGGCTGGGGCAGCACGCGGTTACGGGCGCCTGGAAAATTGCGCCAGTCCACGCTGCGGCGTTGCGGCTTCATCCATTTTTTCAACTGTTTCAGTACGTGATCGATCCCGTCGATGGCGGGAAATATCTCCGCCAGCAAGGTTTCGTGCCGGGAGCGGTTGCCATAATCGGCGCTGATCGCCTCGCATAGCGCGTCTTTGTGGTCGCGGATGAAGCGCTGCAAGGTTTGCAGGTCGCGTTTGCGCTCGGCAAGCGTGGGCATGGGGTGGGCCAGGCAGGCGGCACGCTGCAAGGCCAGGGCGGCAGCCAGCTCGGCGTTCTTCAGCTCCATGTTGTTTGCGACATCAGGCATGTTTCTCCTTGGCTGGCTGGGCAATACGCGCGCCGTTCCAGCGCACTATAGCGGACTATGCAGACAAGCGCCGCCGCACGATACGCCGTAAAATGTCCGGCAACTGTACGCTACCCTTTCCAGGAATGCCATGACCCCGACCACGCCAGACTCCCTGCACATCGTGTGCCCCCATTGCGACGCCGTCAACCGGCTGCCGGCCGCGCGCCTGATTGAACAGCCCACTTGCGGCAAGTGCCAGAAGGATTTGTTTACGGGCCAGCCCGTGGACCTGGCCAGCGCCCGTTTCCTCAAGCATATCGAACGCAGCGACATTCCCGTGCTGGTGGACTTCTGGGCACCCTGGTGCGGTCCGTGCCGCAGCATGGCGCCATTCTATGTGCAAGCCGCCGGGACGCTGGAGCCGGCGTTCCGCGTCGTCAAGGTCAATACGGAAGCGTCGCCGGACCTGGGCAGCCGTTTCAATATCCGCAGCATTCCCACCCTGGCCCTGTTTCGCAAGGGCGTGGAAGTGGCGCGCCAGCCGGGCGCCATCGATGCGCAGGCCATCATCGCGTGGGCAAGGGATAAAGCCCGTCTTTAAGGCTAGGGGAAAACCTTCACGGTTTTTCATTTGACATGTAGTATGGCGCCATATTATATTGCGCCATATGATAAAACTCGAACAGAAATACACGGCCTTGCTCGGTGACGTGCAGCGCCGCGCCATCGGTCTCGACATGACGCGGTCCATCGGCCAGTTGCGCCTGTGCTTTGAAGTGCTGGGCCTGGCATCGGCCATCGATGGCGATTGCGCCACGCGCCTGGGCCGGCATGGCTTGTCGGAAGGGAAATTTGTGCTGTTGTCCCTGCTGCGCGACGTGCCTGACGGACTCTCTCCGCACGCGCTGGCCGAGCGGGCAGGCGTGACGCGCGGCACCATCACGGGCTTGCTCGACGGCCTGGAACGCGATGGTTTCCTGGCGCGCCACGCGGACCAAGTCGACCGGCGCAAGCTGCTGGTGCGCCTGAGCGCCAAGGGAGAAGCTGCCGCCGCCACCCTGGTCGATGAGCATGCGCAATGGATCGCCAGCCTGTTTGCCGATTTCACGCCGGACGAGATGCAATTATTGAGTGGACTTCTGGAAAAAGCCTGGCGCAAGACGGATAAAGGTGAAATGCAGGGTGCACCATGAGCCGTGGCGTCGCCGGCATCACTCCCGCGCGCCTGGCCCTGTTGAATGGGGGCAGCGCGGCCAGCGCCACCCTGACGGAGGGACTGGCCGTCGATTTCGCCCAGCTGCTGGCCGCAGCCGTACCCGATCTCGGCGCCGTCCGCCTGGAGCGGATGCGCGCGCAGGCTGCCGCGGGCATCACCAAACGCATGGTGCTGGCGGCGCAATTGCTGCTGGAGGCCGACGCCGACCTGGCTGTGCTGCAAGCGCACCCATCCGACACGGTACGGGGCTGGGCCTGCTTTGTCATCGCCGCCCAGGCTGGCAGTACCCTGCCGCAACGGCTGGCCGCCATGCGGCCGCTGGCCGACGATGGCCACTTTGGCGTGCGCGAATGGGCCTGGCTGGCGCTGCGGCCCCATCTGGCGGCGAGTCTTGACGAGGCCATTCGCTTGCTGGCGCCGTGGACGGCGGACCCGTCGCAAAGAGTGCGCCGCTTTGCCTGCGAAGCGCTGCGTCCGCGCGGCGTGTGGTGCGCGCATATCGCCCAATTAAAGGAACAGCCGCAGCTGGCCTTGCCCCTGTTGCAGCCCTTGCGCGCCGACCCGGCCGTCTACGTGCAGGATTCCGTGGCCAACTGGCTCAACGATGCGGCCAAGCGCCAGCCAGACTGGGTACGCAGCCTGTGCGCGCAATGGCTGCTGGAAAGTCCGAATGCCGCCACACAGCGCATCTGCAAGCGGGCCCAGCGCTCGCTGGCCTGATCATTCATCACCGAAGGAGAAACCATGCATTACCTGTTAGAACTATACAGCCCGAAACCCGCCTGGCTGGCCCTCGATGGCGCCGCGCGCCAGGCGTATTTCGCCACGGTGGGCGCCGGCATGGCCGCCTTGTCCGGCAGCGGCGCCGAAGCGCTGGCCATGGGCGCCGTCGACGGCGGCAAGCTGCACGCGGCTGCCCAGCAATTCTATGCCGTCTGGCGCTTCCCGGACGAGGCGGCACTGGATGCCTTGCTGGCCGGCATCGCCGCCACGGGCTGGCATGATTACTTTGAGACCATCAATGCGGCGGGACCGGCCGTGGATTTCCCCGCGCACCTGGCGCAGCTGGCCGCCTAGCGTCCGACGTTTCCCCAGCCGCTGCGGTACAGTTGGCATTTTCATCCGACCACCGACGTTGATGCCAATCAAACCGCTTTTCACCGTGATGCTTGCCCTGGCGCCCATGCTGGCGTCGGCAAGCCCTGCCACCCCGCAAGCCCTCGTCGCCGCCGCCCGCAAGCAGGTGGGCGTGACCGTGCAGTACGATCCGCGCTATGAACGGCTCGCCTATCCGGGCGGCGACGTGCCGCTCGAGCGGGGCGTGTGCACGGATGTGGTGGTGCGCGCCTATCGCCAGCTGGGGCAGGACTTGCAGGTGCTGGTGCACGAAGACATGCGCAAGGCGTGGCAGGTGTACCAGCAGCAGGGACGCTGGCAGATGAAAGGGCCGGACCGCAATATCGACCACCGCCGCGTGCCGAACCTGGGCACCTACTTTGCCCGCCACGGCACCAGCCTGCGTCCAGCCAAGGAAGCGAACGCTTACCGCGCGGGCGACATCGTCACCTGGCGCCTGCCGCGCAACCTCACGCATATCGGCATCGTCAGCGACAAGCAGTCGTGGAGCGGCGTGCCGCTGATCATCCACAACATCGGCGAGGGCGCGCGCGAGGAAAATATCTTATTCAGCTATCCGATTACGGGGCACTATCGCTGGCAACCTCTTGCAGGATCGCCAGCACGATGGCCAGCGCCGTGTCGATATCGAGCTTGTCGATGGCGCCATAGCCAAGGAACAGGCCTTCGTGGCGGGCTGGGCCATGGTAAAAGCTGGCCAGCGCATACAGGCTGACGTCGGCCAGGCGCGCACGGCGCAGCAATTCGGCGATATCGAGCGGCGCCTGCGCCAGCGCCGCCACGTGGAAGCCGGCGCTGGCCGGCACCAGGCGGAACCACGGCGCCAACGGGCCGTTGAACCAGTGCTGCAGCCGTTCGCGCCGCCCCGCATAGATGTCGTGGCAGCGGCGGATGTGGCGCAGCAAATGGCCGTCGTCGATGAACTTGGCCAGCGCATGCTGGCCCAGGCTGGCCGTATGGCAATCGCTCAGGTATTTCACCGTCTGCATGGCGGCTACGAGGGCTTGCGGCAGCACCACATAGCCGAGGCGCAATTCCGGCAGCATGATCTTGGAAAAGCTGCCCACGTGCGCCACGACGCCATAGCGGTCCATGCTTTGCAGCGCATCCTCGGGCCGGCCTTCATAGCGGAAGGCGCTGTCATAATCGTCCTCGATGATGATGGCTCCCAACTGCCGGGCACGCTCCAGCAAGGCGTGGCGGCGCGCCATGCTCATCGGCATGCCGAGCGGGAATTGATGCGCGGGCGTGACGTAGATCAAGCGCGTGCCGTCGGGGATCTGCGCGACGATGAGACCGTCCTCGTCCACGTCGATGCCCACTACGCGCGCGCCCTGGCTGGCGAATACGGCGCGCGCTACCGGGTAGCCGGGTTCTTCCACGGCAACCGTGTCGCCCGCTTCCAGCAGGGTCAGCGCGAGCAGATGCAAGGCTTGCTGCGCGCCGCTGGTGACAAGCACTTGTTCCTCGGTGCAATGGATGCCGCGGCTGAAGGCGGCATGGCCGGCGATCGCGGCGCGCAAGGCGGGCAAGCCTTCCACAGGGCCATAACGGCCGCGCGCCTGGCCACCCTGGCGCAGCGCATGCAGCATGCAGGCACGCCATTCATCCTGCGGGAAGTGTGCGGGCGTGGCGCGTCCGCCGATGAAGGCGTAGCGCGCGGGCGTTTCCTGGCTGGCGCGGCGCAAAGGCGTGGGCGTCGCTTCCCAGCGGGCGATGCGCTGCGCGCTGGCCAGCGGCGTGCTGGCATGGCGGCGCTGCGGCGAGGCGTGCGGCGTCTGCACGAAGCTGCCCACGCCCACTTTGCCGACCAGCAGTTTTTCATAGCCGAGCTTGTCATACACGTCGGACACCGTCTTGCGCGACAGGCCCAGCTGGCTGGCCAGCAGGCGCGTGGGCGGCAATTGCTGCCCGTCCGTCAGGCGGCCCGAGCGGATGGCTGCGCTGAGCTGGCGGTACAGCTGGCCGCCCAGGTCGCGCGTGCCGTCGATCAGGATATGTAATTCCATGGGGTTTCTGCTGGTGGTCTGCTGCTTTTCGGGGGGATTGGCCTGCCGCGCGTTCTTCTTGCGCTTCTACAATGGAGCATCTCTCATCATCAAGGAATGCATCATGACACAGCAACGACTCGATTTTACACAAGCTTCGCCCGACGCCGTCAAGGCCATGTACGCGCTGGAAGCGGCGATTGCCAAGCTGGGGGTGGAACACTCGCTGCTCGAGCTGATCCGCCTGCGCGCCTCGCAAATCAATGGCTGCGCCTTTTGCGTGGACATGCACACAAGCGACGCGCGCAAGGCGGGCGAAACGGAACGCCGCCTGTATGCCGTGTCCGTCTGGCGCGAAACGCCATTTTTTACGGCGCGCGAGCGGGCCGTGCTGGCCTGGACGGAAGCGCTGACCCTGCTGCCGCAAAGCCAGGCGCCCGATGACGTGTATGCGGCGCTGGCGCAGCAATTGACGCCGGCGGAAATGGTCAACGTCACCCTGGCCATCGGCTCCATCAATACCTGGAACCGCCTGGCCGTGGGTTTCCGCAAGATGCCCGAATAAATCCTGTGTTCGTTCGCGAACAGACGCCTGGCTGGTCCCTGCGTACGCTGGCAGGACGATTGATCAGCCAGGGAGCAGCCATGCAAGTACATATCGGGGAAGGCGCCGACAAGACGCCGCAGCAAGAGGAAGAAGCGCGCCGCGAATTCATCGCCGAATTGTGGCGGCGCTTTGAAACCTTGCAGGAATGGGCCGTCAGCCACTGGCCCGACCAGCAACATCCCTTGAGTTCCGCCGACTTCGTCGAGGCGCGCAAGGAAATATTGAGCTTGCGTTCGCCGGCGGGGTCCTTGAACCAGCCGGCGATGCGCGATGCGGCCGAGCCGGCCCCGGAGCAGGGCGGGGCGCAATATCTGGATGTGACGCCGGCACCGTGGCCGTAAGCTTGGCCGTAGGTCGGATTAGGACCGAAGGGCCGTAATCCGACAACATGGTTGGCAGGTGCAGTCGGATTACGCGCTTGCGCTCTAATCCGCCCTACGCTTCTGCCTTCCCTTGCGCAAACACCCAGCAAGCCAAACTCACCAGCAGTCCCGCCATCACGCCATACGCCAGGTTCAGCGCGCTGTCGAACAGCAGCGGCGCCACCAGGCCCGAGACCAGCGCGAACAGCAGCATCTGGATGAACGACTGCATCGACGAGGCCAGGCCGCTGTTGTTGGGGAAGTGGTTCAAGGCCATCAGGGTCATCGGTGGCATGGCGATGGACAGGGCGAACGAGTAGAAGAACAGCGGCAGCACGGCCCATGGTACTTCGGCGGCAAAGAAGTAGTTATAGCCGATGTTGGCCAGCGCGGCGACCAGCATCAATATGAAGCCGGCCCAGATCATCTGGCGCTGGCTATAGCGGTGGGCGATTTTCGCCGACAGGGCCGAACCGAACACCATGCCGCTAATTAAGGGAATGAACAGCCAGGCGAATGCCGTTTCCGGCAAATGCAGGATGTTGATGATGAAGTAGGCGGCCGAGCCGATGTACAGGGCGAAGCCGCCGAAGGCGGCGCCGATGGCCGTCGACAGCAGCAGGAACTGGCGGTGGCACAGCACTTTCCAGTAATTGACGGCGATGTCGCCCAGGTGGAAGGCGTGGCGCTGTTCCTTCGGCAGGCTTTCCGGCAGTGCGCGCCAGACGACGATGAACATCAGCACGCCGAAGGCCGTGAGGAACCAGAAGATCGCCCGCCAGCCCAGGCCCACCTGCAGCCAGCCGCCCAGCACGGGCGCGATGGCCGGCGCCAGCGCGAACACCATCATGATGTGCGAAAGGATTTTTTGCGCGGCGGCGCCCGAATAGCGGTCTTGCACGATGGCGCGGCCGATCACGGAACCGGCGCCCGCCGCCAGCCCCTGCAGCACGCGCCAGGCCAGCAGCCAGCCCAGCGACGGCGCCAGCGCGGCGCCCACGGAGGCGATCACATACAGCACCAGCGAGACGAGAATCACGGGACGGCGGCCGAACGAATCGGACAGGGTGCCGTAAAACAGCATCATGAAGGCGAACGTGAACAGGAAAAAGCTCAGGGTCTGCTGCACCAGCAGTGGGCTGGCATTGAAATCTTGCACGATGGCGGGGAAAGACGGCAGATAGGTGTCAATTGCAAGCGGTCCGACCATCGCCAGGCCCGCCAAAATCCAGGTTAATAATTTAGTCATGTTGAAGAGTGTTTTTGTTAGTCCGTCATTTTACGCTAGCGGCGGGAATCGGGTCCGGTGCCGCCGCGGTTTGCCATCCATATGCGTTTTCCGCATATCAAAGCTCACAATCCTTCGTTGGCTTTGTCTGTCTGCGCCGTTAAGCTGGGGCGACCCGGCCTGTTTGCCTTTTTTTGGAAGTGATACGCCATGCACAGCATTTATCCCGCAGCGCCCGCCGACGACACGGCCCAGTGGAACCTGGGGCCCGTGATCCAGGCCTTGCGCAGCTCGCGCGAAGACAAGCACAAGATCCGCCATAACGGCAGGGTGCGCGAACTGCCGTCGCGCGAAGCGCTCACCACCATCGTCAACGGCCTGTCGGCAGCCCTGTTCCCCACGCATTACGGGCGGCCCAACCTGACCGATGAAAGCATCGACTATTTTGTCGGCGACACGCTCAACACCACCCTGAACCGCCTCAGTGAACAGGTGCGGCGCGGCCTGCTGTTCTCGGCTCCGGCTCACGCCGTGCCGGCCGGCGATGAGGGTGATGGCGCCAGCGACGATGCGGCCCTGGCGCAGCAGGCGCGCGAGATCACGCGCGCGTTTGCCGCCAGCCTGCCCGATATCCGCGCCTTGCTGGTGTCGGACGTGCAGGCCGCCTACGCGGGCGACCCGGCCGCCACCTCGGTGGCTGAAATCATGCTGTGCTATCCGGGCACCATCGCCATCCTGTACCACCGCCTGGCGCACCGCCTGCACGCGCTGGGCGCGCCGTTTCTGGCGCGTCTGATCGCCGACATCGCGCACACGCTGACGGGCATCGATATCCACCCGGGCGCGCACATCGGCGCCTCCTTCTTCATCGACCACGGCACGGGCGTGGTGATCGGCGAGACGGCCATCATCGGCCAGCGCGTGCGTCTGTACCAGGCCGTCACCCTGGGCGCCAAGCGTTTTCCGGCCGATGCAAGCGGCGCGCTGATCAAGGGAACGCCGCGCCATCCCATCGTCGAGGACGACGTGGTTATCTACGCGGGCGCGACCGTGCTGGGGCGCATCACCATCGGCGCGGGATCGACCATCGGGGGGAATGTGTGGCTGACGCAGAGCGTGCCGCCAAATAGCAATGTATCGCAGGCGCAGATGCGCAACGATTGAAGAGTGGCCGAGAAAACGTCCATGGCGGCGTTGCAGCGCCATGCCCTGAACGTTTTTCGGGCACTCTTCACATGCGGGAGTGCGAGTGTTACTTCACCGTCAGCGCTTCATAGCGCGCCACTGGCACGCCATCCTTCAGCAGCAGCAATTCCTGGTCGGCGTAGCGGTAGCCATTGACTTCGCCCAGGGTGGTCAGGAGCAGGCGTTCGAGGTCCATGTCCTGCGGCTGGCACATCATCATGGTGCCGGCCATCTGTCCAAAGTTCAAGGTGCTGATGCCATCGCTGGTGTAGCCGCCCATCATCTGGTTGCAGCCGCTGTGGCCACTGGCGCGGCCTTCGGCAAGCTGCAGCGTCACTTCGCGCTGTTCAGGCGCCTTGCGCACCACTTGCTTGCCCTTCAATTCCTTCAGCTTCCACTGCGTGCCCGTCAGCTTGGGCGCCGGCTTGGCGGGCGAGGTGGCGCCTGGCGCGGCGGCGGAAGCGTCGCTGCGCACGGGCGTTTGCGCACAGCCGGCGGTGATGGCGACGATGGCGGCGAGGGGGATCAGTCTGGCGAGTGTGAACATGGCATTTCCTTCTTCAAATGAATGGCGCCAGCGTAGCAGATTGGCGCCACGCCAGCGTGCACAGTTGACAAGGTCACTGGCAAATTCACGGTTGTTTTTCCTGTTCCAGGCGCGCGTCGAGCAAGGCGCGCGCCGCCGCCACATAGGTGTGGCAGGCCTGCGGGTCGACAAAGGCATCGCTGCCGGCCGTGGCGCTCGCTTCGAGCCGCTCCCACAATTGCGACGCTTCCGGATGCGCTGAAATGAGCACGTCGCAGGGCAGTTTTTCCAGCGTCTCGAAGCTGTGGCGCAAGTCCGCCACCGCGTGCGGATACTCGCTGCTGGCGCTGAACTTGAAGCCGGGGCGCGAGACGGCGTTGAGGCTGTCCGCGTAGACCATGTTCAGGCAGCGGGGGCCATCGCACGATTGCCACGTCCAGCTCAGGCCTCCGGGCGTGTGGCCCGGCGTGGCGTGCGCCGTCAGCTTGACGGGGCCGACATTGAAATGGCCGCCATCGCGCGCCAGGCGCATGTCCTTCACGGGCGGGTACTTGGGCAGCGCATGGTATTGCGGATCGTCCGGCCCCACTTCGCCCGACGCCAGGTCCAGCGCCGCCGACGGGCTGGCGGCCACCAGCGCATTGCTGCGCCGCTGCAGTTCGGCCAGGCCGCCCGCATGGTCGATGTGGCCGTGCGAATTGAGGATCAGCTTCACGTCCTCGATGCGAAAGCCCAGGGTGGAGATATTGGCGATGATCTTGGGCGCCGATTCCGGCAAGCCGCCGTCGATCAGCACGTGGCCTTGCGGCGACGTCACCAGCACGGAACTGAGGCCTTTCACGCCCACATAATAGGTATTGCCGAAGATGCGGAACGGCGCCTGGTCCGCATTCCAGGTGGTGCAGACATCGCAGCCCGGCGTCGCCGGCGTGGCTGGCGCCGGTGCTTGCGCCTGGGCGGCGGGGCTGGCCAGCAGCATTGCCAGGACCAGCGCGCGTGGTGGTGTGAGGGGCATTGCAATCCTTATCCGTGGTGCCAAGGTGGCGTATGCTGACACGGAACGGGGAGCGACGCAAATGGCGCCTGGTTTCAGATCGCGTGCGCGGCGTGCAGTTCTCCGAGAATGGTCTCTTTTAATTGGGATTGCGCCGCCCGCGTGCGCAGGCGCGGCCGGGGCGCGGCCACGTCGTAATGGGCGCGTGGCGGCCCGGCGCGCGTGTCGAGCATGACGATGCGGTCGCTCAGGTACAGCGCTTCATCGATATCGTGCGTGACCAGCAGCACGCTCAAGCCATGGCGCGCGGCGACGTCGGCCAGCAAGTCTTGCAGCTTCATGCGGGTAAAAGCGTCGACGGCGGAAAACGGTTCGTCCAGCAGCAGGATGCGGGGCTGGCCAAACAGGCCGCGGGCGATCGCCGCGCGCTGCGCCTGGCCGCCCGACAGCTGCTTGGGCAGGCTGTCCGCGTGGCCTTGCAAGCCTACTTCCTGCAGCAGTTGCGCCACCCGGGGATCGTCTTCGCCGCCAGCACCGAGGCCGAAGGCGATGTTTTGCGCCACCGTCAGCCAGGGAAACAGGCGCGGCTCCTGGAAGATCATGCCGATGTCGGCGTGTACCCCTGCCAGCAGCTTGCCGTCGAGGCGCAGGGTGCCGCGAAAGTCCGTATCGAGCCCCGCCACGATCGACAACAGGCTGCTCTTGCCGCAACCGCTGGCGCCGATCAGGCTGACGATTTCACCCTGGCGCAGCTGCAATTGCAGCTTATGCAGCACGCGCCGCGCGCCATAGGATTTGTCAAGGATGGCAACGTCAAGCAGCGCAGTCATACAGAGGTGCTTTCGTCAGTGGGGGCATAGCTGTCGCGCCAGGCGAGCAAGCGGGTTTCCATGCGTTGCATCAGGCTGTCGCTGGCCTTGCCCAGCACGGCCAGCAGCACGATGGCAGCCAGCACGATGTCGGCGCGGCTCGTTTCGCGCCCGTCGCTGAGCAGATAACCGAGGCCCTGGCTGGCGGCGATCAGTTCGGCCGCGACCATGAACATCCAGGCCAGGCTCAAACCGTTGCGCAATCCCGTGAAGATGGCCGGCAGCGCGGCCGGCAGCAGCACGCGCCGCGCCAGCGCGGGCCGGCTCAATCGGTACATGCGCGCAGCATCGATCAGCTTGCGGTCCACGTCGCGGATGCCCGACGCCACGCCCATGTAGACGGGGAAGAAGGCGCCGATGCCGATCAGGACCAGCTTTGGTGCTTCATCGATGCCTAACCACAGCAGCAGCAAGGGCACCCAGGCCAGCGAAGGAATGGCGCGCAAGGCCTGGAAGGTTGGGTCGAGCAGCGCCTCCATCGTACGGTTCAAGCCCACGGCCGCACCGAGCACGATGGCTAGCAGGGCGCCGCCCGCAAAGCCGATGGCCACGCGCGCGGTGCTGGCCAGCACATGGCCGGCCAGGCCCTGGCGCGCCAGGTCGGCGATGGTGGCGCCGATGTCGCTGGGCGCCGGCAGCAGGTTGGCGGGAATGGCGCCCGTGCGCACGCCCAGTTCTGCCGCCAGCAGCGCCAGGGCGGGCAGCAGCAGGCCAAGCACCGCGCGTGGCAATGGCTGGCGAAAGAGCCTGGGCCGGATGCCGGTGTCATGGGCCGATGCTGGCGCGGTGAGCGTGTCTCTGGCCATGACCGCTTACGCCTTGCTGATGTAGGGGGCGGCAAAGCGCGTGTCGACCAGGTCCGCGATGGCGCGGTTCAAGTCGGCGCCCGGCTTGACCAGCGCTTCGTCGACGAGGATGGGCGCGGCCACCAGCAGGGCCTTCACATGTTCGTTCGATGGTTGCGGATTGCTGAAGTCACTGCGCAGCTTCACCTGCAGCAGCGCTACCGGCAGGCTGACCTTGGCCTCCTCCGACAGGATTTTCGCCGCCTCGGCCGGATTGGCGCGTATCCAGGTGCGCGCCCGTTCGTAGGCGGCAATGACCTTGCCGACTTCGGCGGGTCTGCTGGCCAGGAAATCTTCGCGTACGTTCAGGAAGCCGTACGTATTGAAGGCCACGTTGCGGTAGATCAGGCGCGAACCGGCTTCCAGTTCGCTGGCGGCCATGTGTGGATCGAGGCCGGCCCAGGCATCGACCTTGCCCTGTTCCAGCGCCGCACGGCCGTCGGCATGCTGCAGGCTGATGTGTTCGATATCGCCGCGTTTCAGGCCTGCCGTCTTCAATGAGCGCAGCAGGAACAGATACGGGTCGGTACCCTTGGTGGCGGCCACCTTCTTGCCCTTCAAGTCGGCGACGTTGCGGATGGGACTATCCTTGCGCACCACCAGCGCCGTCCACTCGGGCCGCGAAAAAATGTATGGCGCGCGGATAGGGTTGCCATTGGCGCGGGCCAGCAGGGCGGCCAGACCGGCGCTCGAACCGATGTCGATGCTGTTGGCGTTCAGGTATTCGAGCGCGCGGTTGCTGCCCGCGCTGAGCACCCACTTGATGCTGGTGCCGTCTGGCTTGAATGCTTCTTCCAGCCAGCCGAAGCGGCGCAGCACCAGGCTGGTGGGCGAATAATAGGCGTAATCGAGGCGTAGCTCCTTCAGGGGTGCTGGCGCGGCGGCAAGGGTGAGACCGGGCAAGGCGGTGAGGGCGGCGCCGCTGGCGGCCAGTTGCAAGATGGTTCTGCGTTTCATGGTGTCCTTGGATGTTGGGGGGAGGCGTCAGGCCGCCAGCGCAGAGTCGGGCGCTGATACCGGTGCGATGCTGACCTGCCGACCCGCATGGCTGGCGGGCAGGCGCGGGCCCTGGCCGAAGACCTTGTGGCGCAAGCTGCCTTCCTCGT
>JAEAMG010000809.1_pt1 | contig 30577 bp, 18 predicted proteins | sample 8958741 | NCBI WGS metagenome assembly JAEAMG01 (sample SAMN16933256, study PRJNA681125) | bioreactor sludge metagenome | isolation source: anaerobic bioreactor treating anionic surfactant - SDBS | place: India: Bengaluru | collected 2019-02-28 | reverse complement strand
TGATGTGTCTTCGACATTCGGGAACCTCCTTTGGACGTGTGGGTATAACGAGTGCTTCCATCTAACGCAAATTATCAACATTTTGGGGAAGGCGTTCGGCGCGTTAAGCGGGTGAGCGCCCTGGACACGGATGATTTTTAACGCAGAGTCGCAGAGACGGGGAGAGGGGAGTCGTGAATTGTGAGTGGTGAGTCGTGAGTGGTGAAAGCGGGGGCGGAGGAGGACGGAAGGCGGAGGGGGAGAAGTTCATTAGTTCGTTATTGCGTTAGTTGCAGAAACCATGATGAATCGCCGCGAAGTCGGGCGCACTTGCGCGTCACTCCAACTGGCAACGGTATCCAGTTGAAAGGTGACGTGCAGTGAGAGAGTTTCATCGCGCCTGGCGGCGCTGGTTTCAAAGTTTCAGGGTTCCTGAGTTTCGGAAAATGATACAAAATGATACAAAATGATACACTTTTCGGGAGATTTTATCGACTATATAGGGTCTTGTTTGCGGGATGGAAATCCGCCTTATATAATGTGTAAATTATTCACCATAAATAGTTTATATGTATTTAACAGGATGCCAAACGTGGTCCATGAAGGGCTTTTAGAACGTTCTTTACACCGGCAGGGTGTCTCACGACCACCGTAAGACCTTGACCTCTTGACTGACGTCGTGCGTTTCAAAACGACTTTCTATCACTGGAGGGGGAAAAGGATGAATTATTCTTTTCCGCCTGCGCGGTAGTTGCCGACTGCCTCGGAGGTGCGCAAGGCGCGGTCATAGAGGCGAACCCGTTTGACGCTTGCCGAGATTTCCGCGCGTTCAGAGGCGGTCACGGAACCCAGACCTGCTGGCAAACGCCCCCAGCCGAAAGGACGTTTCTCGCCGCCGTCGCCATATTTTCCGTCAAACACCACGCCGATAATCCCCGCCGAGCAATCACACACGAACACCACATGGTGTGGCTGACGACTTGTCAGAAGCCCCGGATCAGCCTGCCAAACCGCGCGCAGGTCACCGTCGAAAAGCTCAAGCTGAACCGTCGGTTCACCCGACACCTTGGCCGTCGCCACACGCACGCCCCGCCTTCCCCGCATCGTGCTGAAGAGCGTCTCGCCGGCAGCCGACTGGTCAAGGTTCAGCCACAGTTCGATGCTCAGGCCGCCGCCCGCAAAACCGCCGAAGGCCGACGGCACCGCGAACACCAGCGGCAAACGGTTGGTGTTCGCCGCCTCCACCACACAGCCTTTGCGACAGACCTCACGGTGCGTCCCTTGCCGCCACAACCCCTCCAGCAACGACCGGTCCACCTCATGCACCCGCGCCACACTCTTCTGCGTCTCCGTGAACCAGAACCGGTCGCCCTGCTCAACCATGTCCGGATAACTGATTCCCTGGACCGCGTTGCGATCATAGAACAACAGCTCCGGCTCCGACCAGCGGATGAAGCCGTCCCCGCCCAGCAAACCGCCGGTGAGAAACACGGGGTTGCGATTATTCCAGCCCGGCACGCCATGGTTGTGATACCAGAAAAGATAACGGCCATCCTTTGTCCTGAATAGCTTTGGGCAAGCGCGATTAGACTTGATAACCCGCTGTTCTGGCCCATACGTCATGCGCTCCGGCAGCGACCAGGTGCGCCCGCCGTCTCGGCTGAAACTCTGTGCAGGGAACCCGTCTGTACGATACACGCACATCAGGTCCTTGCCCTTGAGCACGGCCAGGTTATGCTCTTCCTGAGCCGAGCCGAACGCCGGATTCCTGATCCCTTTATCGCCCGCAGGCAACAGTTCAAAGCGCACGCGCGCGGCGTTGCGCTCGGTTAAAATATTATCGGAACAGACGACCCACCCTTCGCCTTCAGCGGCAAACCACTTGGCCAGCTTGGTGAACGCGAAATAGACAGAGCCTTCCGCGACCACCGGCTTGTCAATGCCCCAGAAGTGGCACTGACTGCCCTGCCACGGATTTCTACGGTCCGCCCCCGTCACGCGGACCGGAATCCGATAGCGCTCCTGCGACCAGGTCTGACCGCCGTCGTCGGAAAACTTAAACGCGTACCAGCCGTGCCAGGCCGACTTGACGCGGTTGGTTTGTCCGGGCAGCGTCGTCACATTATCGCCGTTGTACGTGTAGAACGCATAGATGCGGTCAAACGGCGTCACCAGACACGTGGCCCAAGAGGCCTCCGGCCCCGCTGCCGGTTCTATATCCACCAGCGTCGACCACGTCCGCCCCTGGTCTTTACTGACGGTCGAAACCACGTGTTGACCAGGGCTTCCCTCGCCGCCCTTGCCGGTGGTCAGCACACACACCCAGCCGCCGTCACGCAACACCCCCACATAAGGCTGATCGCAATAACTCTCATCCGGGATGACACGGCCTTTAGCGATGTCGCGGGGATCGTCAAACACCGGGCGCGGCGAGCGCGGCCCCGTGTCCGGCAGGTTACACAGGAACTGCTCCGGCGTCAACGGCCCGTCCGACACGCGCCAGCAGTCCAGCCCCCCCACAAACGAGTTAGAAAACGACTCGCGCCCTCCCACGTTGAAACCGCTGAAACCGTGCGAGCGGTCCGGCGCCGTCGGATTCGCGATCACACCCATCGAGACGCCGTCGAGGAAAAGCTCCCACATGCCTGAACCGCCACGCAGCGCATCATACACCAGCGCCACATGTCGCCAGCCCGTGTCAGACGTGAGGTCGGCGTTTTGAAAGAAGCGCTCGAACTGCAGGCGTCCGCCCCGGCTCACGTCACTCACATGCAAATGGAATCTCGTGCGGCCGCCACTCGCACCCAGCGACAACATCCAGCCGTTGGCGTCATCGCGCGCGCCTGCCAGATTCCAAAAGCGCTCACCCGGATTCCCCTCTTTCCTATACCAGCCCTCGACCGTAAAACTATTGGTCAGGTCACACTTCAACCCGAGTTCCGGCGCAACCAGCAGGCTGCGCCGGCCGATCTCGCCAGCCAGCCGCACGCTACCCGTGTTGCCGCGCTCAACGCGGGCGCCAAGCCTCAACGCCTTGGGATTCGGAACCTCCCTGACCGCGCGTTCGGCGGACACTGACACGCCCCCATCCTTGCCGGGACTCAACGCGTACGCCTCACCCGCCTTATTCGCAAGATCAGGAAGACCGCCCGCCGTCACATCCAACGGCCAATAAGCCAGCGTCCGCGACACAGAGGCCGTCAGGAACCGCGACGCCGGCAACGCTTCGTCGCTGACGCGCCAGAGGTCAAACTGTCCCGCGAACGTATTGTCTCCACGCGAACGCCCCCCGAGATTGAAATCCTCAAACCTATGTCCCGCAACCGGCTTCTCCGGATTCGCAAGCGCTCCGAAAGCGACCCCGTTGACGAACAGCGACCAAAGGCCCTTGTCATCCCGCGCCGCATCATACACGAGCGCCACATGCATCCAATCGAAATCGCCGGTCACCTCTGGAGCGTCAAAAAAGCGATCTATCTTCAAACCCTTATCCCAGACGGTCACATGCAGGTGGAAGCGCGTTTTACCGGCGTCGTTGCGCAGCGACAGCATCCATCCCGGGCCCGCGTCACGCGCGCCGCAAAGATACCACCAGGCGTCCGGAAGCGGCTCAGCCGCCTTGCGGAGCCACCCCTCAACCGTGAAATTACGGGTGAGTTCCAAAACGCGCCCCAGCCCCGGCGCGCACAGGTGCTTCCGCCCCGTACCCTCGAAAAAAACCGAGCCGACGTTGCGGCGTCCGCCCCGCGTCGGAACGGGAAGACCTTCCCAGGCGGGCACAAGCGCCACCGACTGCCGGAACGACGCCGAAGGCTCCCCGTCGCGCACTTCAAACTGATTGTTCGTACCCGCCGCATTGCGCAGATCGAGCACATCAGCACCCGTATCTAACCGCCAATAAGCGACCGTCTCAGCACGGCCACACACAGCGAAAGCCAATAACCCAAGAAAAAGCCGCAATCCCCTCTTCACCTCAGCGCTCCTCACAGGACAACATTTTCAATACGAAATCGCTTTAAACATATCACATCGTGCTGAGACAGGAAACCCCTAACGTGGGGCAGCGCTGAAGCACGTGAAACACCTCAGAGGAGAAGGTGTCACCGCGCCGGGCGGCGCTGTGAAAAGGCTGAAGGATGAAGGATAAATTGTGGAGGGCGGAGGCGGAGGATAAAATGAAAAGAGAGTCGGGATTGCTATCCCGACCCACTGCTGTCCGGTGCGGAAAAAGTTCTGGTTTACTCCGCCAACACAGCTTTCGCGTGCCGCGCGTAGACGCCGCGAGGGTCGTTGGCATACGCGAGCAGCACGGCACGCCCCTTGCCTTCAAAATCCCCCAGCCGCACCAGCGCACGAGCCACCGCTATTTCACGCAAGCACAGCGAACGCTCCAGGTTCGCGGACTCGTTCGCGTGTCCGGGAACCAGCGGCAAGGATGAATCAAGCAGGAACGCATGACCGCGGATGTCAGGCTTGTCCAGCACTGCGGCCAGCACCGGAGCGGCGCTTTTGTCACCCAGCTTTTCCAGCGCCATGGCGGTCGCGCGGAAGTGCGAGAACGCCGAATCCGCCGACAGCGCCTCCGCTTTTTTCAGCATCGCGGGCAACGCCCGCCGGGAACCGCAGCGGCCCAGCGCGATCAGGTAGCTGTCAATCCAGCTCACGCTTCGCCCGAACTGGCTCATGCCCTTATACTGCCAACCCGCATCCCACTCCGAACTCTCGACCTTCGCGATCAGGGTGGCCTCGCCCAGCGGATTTCCGATCATGGCCAACAGGTGCGCATACGCCAGTTTGACCTCCATGGCTTGCGCCTGACGGTAGGCCGTCTCCAGCAGCGGCATGGCTCGCTTAGGCTCCGCCAGCACCACCGCCACTTTGTTGTAATGGTTCGTCAGATCGGCCAGACACGCCACGGCCTCGGAGAGCTGCTTATCCGTAAAGGGATAAGCGTCCTGCGCGGTCAGCACCGACGCGTCGAGGTTCTTGATCTCAACGAGATGCCGCTGCAGCGCCTTGACGTCAATCGCACGCAGCGGCACATTGCCCTTCACGGCCATGGCGGCGGCATACCCCGCCGCATACCCCTCATTCTGGATATCGGGCTGCATCCGCAGCACCGGCATGGCGTCGCGGTGCGCGCTCACCCCGAGGCCGATCACCAGAAGTCCGTCCAATTGCTTCGGCAGCATCGCCCGGTAAGGGAAGTTCGCACCGAAAAACTTTTTACGACCGAAATCCACGATGAAAAAATTCTCATGCGTCGTGTAGCCATGCGAATCGATATCGCTGTGCGACTGCATCACGGTGTCGGGATAGGTGCGACGGTTGATCACGTCCAGCGGCGACATGTAGAAAGCACCCACCAGCCTGCGCCGCTCGCGGCTGTTGACGTTCTGCGCCTGGTCCCAGAGCGTTACGGGCAGAGACTTGCGCGAGCGCAGCGCGAAGAAGCAGAGGTCTGCAGCGTCGGTCTCGTCGACAAAGCCGATGTCCGAGTTCGCGCCGCTGGAACCCAGCCGGCGGGGCGCGTTGCCAGCGCCCTGCAACGCGATCTCTTGAGGGTCGAGGTACTCCGTCTCCTCGCCTGCCGCCGCCGCGATGTCCGCGTTGCCACTGCCGTCGATCACGGCTTTGGCGCGGATCACCCCGCGGCGGCCGTCCGGGGTGACCACGATCACGCCCGTCAGCGTATCGCCCGAGCGCACCGCGCCTGTGGCCATCGTGCCAAACCAGATCTCAGCACCTTTCGTGCGACACTGGCGGCGGTACCACTCCGACTTACCCATGACTTTGACCTGGGCCATTCCCTTGACACCGGCGTCGATCTCGTCCGTAAAGCCGCAGATATTCCCATAGTAATAGCCGCCGATCAGCCCCACGGTCTGCACGCCGCCCATCTGGTAGAGGTATTCGCACACGATGACCTTCACGCCCTGCCGCGCCGCCGCGATCGCCGCAGGCGCGCCGCCCGTGCCGGCACCCACAACCAGCACGTCACACGCCGCCAACTCCGGCAGCTCGCGCGAGTCGGCCGCCACGCGGGCCGAGGACTTCGCCACCGCGCTCACATAGATCGCACCCGGAATGTCGGACGCACGCGTCTCCGTTGAAGGTTGCGCGGACGGCGTTCCCGCCAGCCGCACGCCCTTGAGCGCACCGCGTTTTTTCGCCTCCGCCGCGGCCAGCGCTCCCAGCCGACCGCCCAGCGTCATCGCGCTGGACGGCTCTGACAGCGCGCGCGCAGCCGCACGCGTCACATCGGCCATCGCACCGAGCACAAACACATAGGGCAAACCTTTGGGACGGAACGCGCCCGCATCCACCGTGACGGCATCCACACGCTCGTCCGTCACGGGAACCTCTGCCAGCAACGAATCCGGAGGAATAAAGAACAGCCGATCCGCGCAGTCCAACACGCTCGGCACAAACGTCATGTCGCGCGCTTTCTGCTCCGCCTCAGCGAACGCGGAGGGCGAGCCGTCCTTCAGCGGCAAGGCGATCTCGCATTCGAACAACCGACCTTTGATTTCCTTCTCTTTACCGATTTTCGCGTCGTACACGCCAAGATGTTCCTTCACCGTCATGCCGTCGGCCTTGGGAGCCTCGCCCGCAATAACCATCCGCGAGAAGGTATACGTGCCGCCAGGAAAAGGCCGCGCCTGCGCGCCTGCCAAGCGGCAGACTTCCGCGCGTTCGGTGGCGTCGATGACCACCTTGGCGAGCACGGCTTGACGCCCGCTCTTATTGGCGACCACTGCGCCGGCCACACGGCCCTCGACATCGAGCAGCGGCTCGGTCGCGAAACAGCCGGTGAGGAATGAAACGCCGGCCTTGAGCAGAGCCTCGTCAAAGGTCTTCTTGACCTTCATGGGGTTGACTTCGGCAACGGCGTCCTGCGCGGCATTGGTCCCCTTCCCGGAGGCATACAGCATCCGACACAGCGCTGTTTGCGGCACGGCATCCCCTGAGAGCCGCAGCCGCAGGGTGCCTGCAATATCGTCACCGAGATAGGGGCGCGGCGCGGCCAAAAACACCGAGGCCCCATTCGTCGCCGCCGTCTCCGCAGCCTGCACCGCACCGCTGCCTCCGCCGAGCACCAGCACGTCCACCTCTTGCAGCACCGCCAGTTCGCGGGGCCCTTCAATGATCCCGGCGCAGACATTCCCGGCCACCCACAGCACACCCACCAGGCAAAAAACATTCCTCATCAGAACCCCGTTTCGTTCAGCGTGTCATTCCCGCGGCAAACTCCAGAGCCAACAACGAATACGACGTCGCCAGCACGGGATCATTTTCCCACCAGCGATTATTTTCGTTGGCCCAAGAGCCGTCCGGCTTCTGCAGGCTCATGACTTTTCTGACCACCTCTTCGCGCCAACGGATCTCACCAGCCGCCGCATGTTTCGGCAACGCATCCATCCCTGCCGCGCTGAGCGCGCGCGCCATCACATTAAAGTAGAAGAAGAGTCCCTGCTGCCCCTGTCCGGGGTTCTCCTCCAGCGTCCAAAAGCGCGAGCCGTAATCAACCACCGAACGCACGCGAGGATCACTCTTGTCCAACTGCGCGTGAACCATCGCCAACAGGCCCGCGTAGCTCATGCTTCCGTAAGCGCGCAGCATCACGCGTCCACTCGCATTGGTCACCACGCCGCCCTTCGGATCCTGCGTATTGTAGGCAAAACCACCTGCCGTTTCACCCTCGGTGTTCTGCATCTGCGAAACATACTTGAGCGCCGCGTCCCAATTGATATCCGCGCGCTTCTCACCCGCCGGGCGCAAATCCTCGGCACCCTGCGTGCGCCGCATCGCGTCCATCGAGAACTGGGTATTGTTCAGGTCCGAATAGCGACGGCCGGCATCCCTGTCGTAGCCGAAGCCGCCTGCGTGGAGATCATCGCCACTAAACTGCGACGCGGCAATGTAGCTCCGAGCCTTCAGAACAGCGGGCATGACCTGTTGTTTGCCGGTCGCATAGAGCGCCGCCACGCAAATCGAGGTATTGTAATTGCCGAGTGCACCGCCCTTACGGTCGGGCGCAGACACGTAAATTCCTCCGTCCGCCTGTTGCTTGCCGAGCAGGAACGAGACCGACTTGTCCACTTCCGCCGCATACGCTTTCTCTCCGGAGGCCGCAAAGGCCCAAAGCGGCAGGGCCGTCAGCGCGGGCATCGTCTCATCCGACCAAGCGCCATCCGTCTTCTGCCGGGTTTTCAGCCACTCCAAGCCCTTCCGCACCGACGCCCGCGCCTGTTGCGTGAGTTCGGGGGAAAGCCCCTGCGCCTGAGCCCCGAAAGCCAAACTTACCGCCATGACAACCCAAACGCCTGATTTTTTCATTGCGCTTCTCCTCTCGCGTGAATGTGATGATGTTACTAAAGCGGGCTTGTACCCACAACCCCAGTATTCAGAAGACAGAAATCAGAAGTCAGAATAAAAGGCGCCGAAACAGTCGCCCTTTATCGAACACATTCCATTCTGAATCCTGAATTGACGCTTTGCTCCCACGACTGCGTGTGATCTCTGCCGGATACGGCGGTCTGTCTCCTGTATACTTTGCAGACAACTTGTTTTCTATTGCCGTTGTTGGTTGGTTAGGCACTAAAACCGATACTCTGCGGACAGAATGAAGTTCCGCCCCGGCTCATTACTTCCAGAGCCGTAAATGCGATAATCCTCATCGAACACGTTCTCTACAGCAGCCACGATGGAGACGCCCTCCTTCACACGCCACCCGCAACGCAGATCCGTCACCGCGTAGGCCGGCGTGCCGCCAGGCGGAATGCGCTGCGTGTCGGTCTTGTCCGCCGCAGTCAGCCGATCTTCCTCATCGGCCACCCGCTCTGCCGCCTCCGCCCAGAACCGGCCGCCGCCATCCCATCTCAAAGCCGTGTAGACCGTCATCGGCATCGTGCGCACCGGCTCGTTGATCTTGTTGCCGTCGGTATCCGTATAATCGGTGAAGCCCTCCATCCACGTATACCCGGTGCGAGAGAGCCACTGCCGGCTTAACCTCACATCCAACTCCGTTTCAACACCATGAACATATCCGTCGCCGCCATTGACTTTCGTGTACTCGCCACTCGCGTTCCCCGCGGTCCGGATGATCATATCGCGCATTCGCGTATAAAAATAGGCCGCATGCCATAACACGGGATCCTCCGTGACACGCGTGCCGATTTCGCCACTCAGGTACTTCTCCGGATCAAGGTCGGTAGCCGGTGTCTCGACATCCGTGCTTCGGCTCACGTCAAAGCGCGTCAGATCCGACATGTTCGGCGCACGGTACGCCTCCGACAGCGAGGCATAGACCAGCCATTTCTCTTCGATCAGTTGATACGCGAGGCGGAGCGAGCCCGAAAGGTCAAACCAGTCTGCGTGCATCGAGGCGGGCGTGTGCGGGGAGGTCTCGAAGTTCTCGTAACGCCCGATATCGGCATACGCATACGTGGCGCGGCCGCCGGCCGTCAAATCCCACCGGTCGGCAAGGTTCACGCGGTCCTGCACATACGCGGCGGCCGTATGATACGCCGAGTCATCCCCCACCGGGCCCTGGATGCCCACCGACTTCAGTGAACCGTCATCCGTATAATTCCTGCGGAAGCTGTCCACCCCATCGCGCAGATACTCCACGCCGTAAGCCCATGTTCCCAGGCTCGTTTCCTTCAACAGGTCGACGCTGGCACCCCACGTCTGCACGTCGAAACCGTCTGTCGTCCGAGTCAAATCTTTCTTGGTCACACGTTTCGTCTCCTCTTGCTGCTGGCAGTAGACCGTCGTCTGTAATTCGTCATAAAGGAAAGTGGACTCGCGGTCTATGTACCGCAGGTAAGTGAGCGTGCGGTCCTGATCGAACGAATGCTCCGGCTCCGTACCCACCGCCGTACCGTGCCACGAGATGCCATAGGGCGTGCGGTGTGTGCGCCACACATCGTCCTGATCCACCGAATAGTGCGCGAAGACCAGTTCGCGGTCGCCGCGCAGCGCGATCCGCACCTTGGCGTCGTAGTCAAGTTCGTCATAGCCGGTCTTTTTCTGCCGCCCCACATGTTTACCACCCTCCAAGTCACCAAAATCCTTGTAGGTGACTCCGAAGAGTCCGGCCCACTGTTCCGAGCCGTAATTTCCCTCGGCACGGCTCGTCACCGAGCGTTCGGCCGAAGCCACACGCGCGGCAAGCCGGCCGCCCCACACGTCCTCGCCGCCCTCGGGCGCGAATTCGGGCAGCAGGGTAAAGGCCTGGACTGTTCCGCCAACGGCATCGGAACCGTATAAGGCAGACCCCGGCCCCTTCAACACTTCGACGGAGTCGAGAGAAAAACTGTCCACCGTATTCCAATACTGGTTGGCACCATCGCGGAACACCGGCGAATTGAGACGAATGCCGTCAACCAGCAACAGGGTCCGGAATCCGGTGAACCCCCGAATATAAGGCGAACCCTGACCATAGGAGGTCTTCTGCACCATCACGCCGGTTGTGGCATCCAGCACCTCCGGCAAGGTCCGCGTCTGTTCCTCGTACAAATCCTCTGACGAAAAAGTCGCCGTTGAGGCTGCCACTGTATTGACCGGCTCCGCGACGCGCGAGGCGGTCACGATGACGGGGGGAAGATTCGTCGTGTCACGCGCAAACAGCCAGCCGCTCACTCCGACTCCGATTATCAAAAGGCCTTTCGTTTTCATGTTTGTTGAAACGTCTGGGCTCCTGAGTCGGTTCACTGCCTGAGTCTTTTTTTGCGTGTTGCCTCTCACTAAGGCGGGCGGAGCCCGCAACCCAAGAAGTCAGGAGTCAGGAGTCAGAATTCAGAATAGAATGCGTCAACAGAGTCGCTCTTTCTGTCGATCGTCTCATTCTGATTCCTGAATTGACGCTTCGCTCCCACGACTGCGTGTGGGCTCTGCCGGACACGGCGCTCTCGCAAACAACTTGTTTTTTTTGCCGTTGTTGGTTTGTAAGGCACTAACGACACCAAAAACGGGAGCGAGGGAAAACGGGCAGGAGGGGCGGGACGAACTCGCGACCCGCGACTTGCGTCTCCCGGACGCCATCCCCGCCAACGCCTTCAGCAAGGCGTCCCGAAGCCTTCGTGAAACCGCACTTGCCCTGACCTCACCATTACACTATTATTACAGGACAAAAACCAAATGGTACGAATGATGCTTGCAGAGAGCAGACCACCGTTTGTTTGGTATTCGCATGGCAGGACCTTATTTAAGTTTGAGTCAGCAACAGCGTCAGGTGATGACGCTTGCGCCGCAATTACGCCAGTCGCTGGAGATGCTCCAGATGCCGGTATTGGAATTGCGTGCCGCCATTCTCAAAGAGATGGCCGTCAATCCCACGATCGATGATTTGAAGGATCCTGCGGAAATCATGCTTTCCGACGCCATGCCGGTCGTGCCGCCGCATCATGCCTCTGACGAGAAGCTTGATTTCAGCCCCGATGTTGACGCCCTCCTCCAGCAGGACGACGAGTGGCGCGACTACTTTATGCAAGGGATGGAGAACGCCCCCTCCACCGAGGACGCTGACGAGAAACGACAATACATGTTCGACTCGATCCGGCAAAAGACCTCGCTTCAGGATCACCTGCTGGAACAACTCACCCTCGTCAACCTCTCCCCCGGCGACCGCGAACTCGCCATCACTTTGATCGGCAACATCAGCGATGACGGCTACTTCACAGGGAGCCTGCCGGACATCATCATGATTTCGGGACACAGCGAAAGCAAGATCATCAGCGTCCTCAAGGTGATCCAGGCGTTCGATCCCCCCGGCGTAGGCGCGCGCACCCTGCGCGAATGCCTGTTGCAACAACTCGACCTGATTGAAGACTCGCCTTGGGAAGACGAGGCTCGCTTGGTGATCGACAAATATTTGGAGCAACTCGGCGCGCATGACGAAAAGTTTCTTTGCAAGGTACTGTCGCTGACGCGTGAGGAGCTCGTCCACGTCATCTCCCTGATCCGCAGCCTTAACCCCCGACCCGGGCGGATGTTCCAAGAAGCGGAGACCGAGTATGTGGAGCCGGAAGTCTTTGTCGTCAAGGAGAAGGGGCGCTTTATCGCCAAGGTGGACAACGGCCAGTTGCCTCACATCCGCATCAGCAAGCATTATCGCACGCTGCTCGAGGACAAGAGCGTCTCCGCCGAAACCAAATCCTACATTCGCGAACGCATCCGCGCAGGCGCATTCCTCATCCGCAGCATTTATCAGCGCCAAGAGACGATCCGCAAGATCGCCCAAGAGATCATCGACGCCCAGACCGACTTCCTGACACAGGGGGTCGAAGCGCTCAGGCCCATGACCATGGCGGAGGTCGCCGCCAAGGTCGGCGTCCACGAAACCACGGTCAGCCGCACGGTGGCCAACAAATATATGCGCACGCCGCTCGGTCTTTTCGAGCTAAAGTACTTCTTCACGCCGGGACTCAAGGGCAAAGACGGCGTGTCGGTCTCGAACAAGTCCGTGCAAGACCAGATCAAACGGCTCGTGGAGGCTGAAGACCCCGCCGAACCGCTCTCCGATCAGGCGATCGAGGAGAAACTCTCCGGGCAGGGCGTCACTGTGGCACGCCGCACTATCGCCAAATACCGAGGCCTTCTCAAAATCCCGCCTTCCCATCAGCGCCGCCGCACCTGATGCGACTTCAAAAGCCACCCGCCTAAACGCCAAAAGACACGACGCGGAGGATTCTTCAAAAGCAGGCTTGCGCCCGCACCCCAAGTGTTCAGAATTCAGGAGTCAGCATTCAGAATGAAATGCGTGACAGAGTCGCTCTTTGTCGATCATCTCATTCTGACTCCTGAATTGACGCGTAGCTCCCCCGACTGCGTGTGGTGTATGCCGGATACGGCGGGCTCGCAAACACCTTGTTTTTTATTGGCGTTATTGGCTTGTAAGGCTCTTAACGCAGAGGTGCCAAGGACTCAGAGAAGGGACCGTCAAATGCAATAATCCGGAATCACACGATGGTCCGCCAGAAGCTCCAACACCGCATTCACATTCTGTCCGGCGGCAACCGAGGGATCGAGCGTGATGGCCGCGGGACGTCCTTGGACCTGCGAAGCGCCCAGCGCAACCACCAGCAATTCGTTCGGGGAGTTCAGCGCCTTAAGCCGGTCGACCGTAAAGGCGTCCGCTTCAGGCAGCGCCGTAATGAATATCAGCCCGGCATCAGTCAGGATGCGGGACAACTCGCCGAGCCGCTGAATTTGCGCATCGTGCTCCGAGCGATTGTCCCGCACATCCGAAGCCAGCCCGCGAGACAAACTGGAATACCCCAGATAGTATGAATTCAGATTCAGCTTGAAGAGCCGCAATTCGAGCTCTTTGCCAAACGCTTGCACAGCCTGCACGGACGCCCCCGTCACAAGCACCGTCTTGCCAACGTGGCGGCTGCGGATCAGCCGGTCCTTGGGCGTGACCAACCCGGTCTCCCAATGAAATTCGCGCCTCTCAACGTGATCGCGCAGAAGCGTGGCCGCATCGCTGACCACGCGCGGCGTGTCTGCATCCACGAACACCGTTTCGGTGATCATCGCCGCTCCGGCCGTGATATTGCTGAGCGAATCGACGAAAACCAGACTGCCCGTCGCGTGGTTTTCCGTATACGCGTCCACATAAAGCGGCCGCGTCGTTTCGAGCACGACACGTCCGATGCCGTTGAGTGGCAACTGCTCTGCCGCCTTCTGCTCCATGGTGTTCACGTCGACGGCGTAAAGCAGAGCCTCCACACGCGCCTTCACGAAGCGTCCGGCATGCCGAACCAGATAGTGGGAGCCAGCCCGCAGCGGGGTCTCGCTCATCCAGATCACCACCGCCTCGAAGCGATCCTTCACGTGGGGCAGATTGTTGTCGTGCACGATCATGTCGCCGTTACTGATGTCAACCTCGTCGGCCAGCTCCAGCGTCACCGCCTGCGGCGCGAAGGCCCCGGAGAGGTCACCGTCCCGGGTGACGATACGCGTGACCGTCGATGTCTTGTTCGAGGGTAGCACACGGATCTTCTCGCCAAGCTTCACCTCGCCGGAGACGACTGTTCCGGCGAAGCCGCGGAAATTCAGATGGGGACGGATAACGACTTGCACGGGAAAACGCAAATCGCGACGGTTGAGGTCGTGCGAAATATCGACGGTTTCGAGCATCGCCAGCAGTGAAGGTCCCGTGTACCAGGGCGTCAGTTGCGGCGACGTGGCCACGACATTGGTGCCCTTCAGCGCGGAGATCGGCACAAACCGAATGTCCGGTATGTTGAGCTTCTGCGCGAAATCATAGAAGGCCTGGCGGATCGACAGAAAGGTCTCTTCCCGATAACCGCCGATGTCCATCTTGTTGACGGCGACCAACAGGTGTTTGATCCCCAGCAGCGAAGCGATGAAGGCGTGGCGGCGGGTCTGCGTGACCACGCCGTAGCGCGCGTCAATCAGGATGACGGCCAGGTTGGCCGTGGAGGCTCCGGTGGCCATGTTGCGCGTATACTGTTCGTGCCCCGGCGTATCTGCGATGATGAACTTTCGCTGCGGCGTGGAAAAGTAGCGGTACGCGACATCGATGGTGATGCCCTGCTCGCGTTCGGCTTTCAACCCGTCCAAGAGCAACGCGTAATCAATTTCTCCCGCGCCAGTGGTTCCGTTCTTGGCGCTCGCGTCCTGCAGAGCACTGAGCTGGTCTTCATAGATCAGCTTACTGTCGTAAAGGAGCCGACCGATCAGCGTCGACTTACCGTCATCCACTGAGCCGCAGGTGATAAACCGCAACAGGTTTTTATTTTCATGTTCGTCCAGATAGGTGTCGATCGTGTTCATGGCGGGCACCTCCTTCCTGAGTCCTCTTCGTTTTTCTGTCATGGGCCGTATTCCGTTCTCAGAAATATCCTTCACGCTTCTTCTGTTCCATCGACGAATCGCCGTCGTGATCGATCACACGCGTTGAGCGTTCGCTCACGCGCACTTGAAGCGTCTCCGCCACGATTTCCTCGATGGTTGTGGCGGTGGATTCGATCGCGCCCGTCAGCGGATAACAGCCCAGGGTGCGGAACCGGATCGTCCTCTCGACCGGCCGTTCGCCGGGATGCAACCTCATCCGTTCATCATCCACCATGATCCACTGTCCGTCGCGCTCCACCACCGGGCGCGGCGCGGCGAAATAGAGCGGCACGATCGGGATGTGCTCGACGCGGACGTACTGCCAGATGTCGGTCTCGGTCCAGTTAGAGAGAGGAAACACGCGGACGCTCTCACCGGGATTGACGCGCGCATTGTAAATGTTCCACAGCTCGGGCCGCTGATTCTTCGGATCCCACTGCTGATGCTTGTCGCGAAAGGAAAAGACGCGCTCCTTGGCTCGCGATTTCTCCTCATCGCGCCTTGCTCCGCCAAACGCAAGATCATATTTTCCGGCCTTCAGCGCCTGCAAGAGCGCCTGCGTCTTCATGATGTCTGTATATTTGCGGCTTCCGTAGTCAAACGGGTTCACGCCATCAGCGCGCCCCTGCTCATTTGAATGGACGATCAGGTCCAATTCCTGTTCCGCGCAGAAGCGGTCACGGAACGCGATCATTTCGCGAAACTTCCAAGTGGAATCGATATGCAGAAGTTTAAACGGCAGCCGCCCCGGATAGAAGGCCTTCTGGGCCAACCGCACCAGCACCGACGAATCTTTGCCGATGGAATACAACAACACCGGATTCTGAGCCTGGCTCACCGCATCGCGGAAAATGTGGATACTCTCAGCTTCAAGTTGTTTCAACTGACTCAACGTGTGATCGCTCATGAGCACACTCCTTTCACATGTAACCCGCATTCCTTTTGTTCGGGCTGTTCCCACCACCACCGGCCGGAACGGACGCCCTCGGTTCTTTTGGCGGCACGCGTGCAACAGGCGCAGCCGATACTGGAGAACCCCCGGTCATGCAGCGGATTATAAGCCACCTGCCGCGCCGCGATGTAGCCCCACACCTGCCGCTCGCTCCACCCTGCGAGGGGATTGACCTTGACGAGTCCGTTGGAGGCATCGTTTTCAACAACCCGCACTTCGGCGCGGGTCACGGACTGATCGCGGCGAATGCCGCAGAGCCACGCGGCGTATGGCGCCAGCGCCCGCTTCAGCGGTTCGAGCTTCCGTATCCGGCAGCACAGTTTACGGTCCCCGACACTCTCGTAGAAGAGGTTGACCCCCTTCTCAGCCACCATTGCTTCGACGGCTTCCCGGTCAGGGAAATAGACCTGGATTTTGATCCCATACCGCCGTTCTGTTTCCGCCAGCAATTCATAGGTCTCCGGAAAGAGCCTCCCCGTATCGAGCGTGACAAACGGAATCGGCCAGCGATTCCGGGCGATGATGTCTGTAATCACCTGATCTTCGGCGGCCAGCGAGGTCGCGAACACCAGGGATGCACCGAAAGTTTCCCAGGCCCGCCGGATGACTGTCTCCGCATCCTTTCCCTCAAGCTCCGCTCTCAATGGTTCTGCTATCATCCCGTCTCCTCTCTCCACGCGTGTGGCCCACGTTACGGGCCCCTTTTGCGGCTTGAATTGAGGGGCACTTTACCATTGTTAATAAAGTATGTCAATAGACTTTATAGATATTTAAAACAAAATCCCGCGATTGGGCGTTTTTTTCAAGAAATCAGCCTAATCATGACGGAAACCGGGCAAGATGTGACCCTATTTCCTGGTAATCGTTATATCCACACCACCGGGAACAGCATCATAACGCACGAGGCCGCCTGTGACGGGACAGTCCACAGAAACTGTCCCCTGCACCACCCGACAACCTGTCCAATCCGATGGCACACGCGTCTCCAGTGTGAGCGACGCCGCGTAGAGCGTGGGGTCGGCCCCACAGGTAAGCCGAAGCCTGAATGTCCCGTCACCCGCCTGAAGGTGCTGTATCTTCGCGCTGTCACGCTCCGTCTGGTAGATGTGGCAGGTCATGTGGTCCGTCACCCACACCTCGCTACGGCAAGCCTCCAGCTTATCGAGCAGCGCCTTAAAGACCTCCATCGGCGTCACCAACCAATCGCCGCCCACACCGTGAGAATCAAGGTGCCCCACATCTCCGTTGGCGAGGGCCTTGTCGACCAACTGGCAGACCGCTTCAGCGGTTTTGACATGAAACGGGTACCCGAAAAACGAGGGGCGCTCGATCAGGTGATACTTGGCCAACGCCGCTTTTTTTTCCTCGTCGCTCACGGTCCACGGCACGCCGCCCGGCCGCCCGAAGGAGATCAGAAAAGGTTTTTTGCGGCCGGGATAGCAGGCCTGGATCACCGCATCGCAGCGCGCCAGTTCGACGTCCAGTTGCGCCGCATTTGTTGCGCCGACATGCGAAAAAGTGTGGTTTCCATAAACTACGGCCGGATCATTCGGCAGCTCCTTTTCCCACGCGTTGCGCTCGGCTTGAAACGGTCCTTTACCGGGATTGATGTAGAACGTCCCGACCATGCCGCGCTTACGCAACTCGGGAATCGCCTGCCGCACATGGCTCTGGCAACTGTCGTCGAAGGCCAGCAGAAAGACGGCCTTCTTCCCGTCCTTCCACTTTAAGACCTGAGTATCCCCCGGACCCGCCTCCGACGATGCGCCGCCACCCCACGTCGTCAGCGCGGCTCCCATCATCAGCACCACACAAATCATATTCAGCATATTTTCTCCTCCATGACCTCAAAACAAACCGTCATTAGAATAGACATTTTCAAGGCGGCATGCAATGGGACACAGGATCGGCAGATTACCGCCAGGGAAATGGATTGCTATTTACCCCAGGGGCGCAAACCCACAGGGGATCGGCCTTGTTTCCGCGGTCTGCCGGATTGAAACGGAAAGGAACCGGGTGTATGCTAACGGCTCATGGAACTGATTGCAGAAAAACCGTCCCCCCTATCCGCCACCGACCTCGTGGCGTGCAGCGTGGTGCGGGGGCGGGATTTCGGCGATGTGTGGCATCACCATCCCGCCTGCGAGATCACGCTTGTCCGGCGCGGCGGTTCCGAGCGCTGGGTGGGTGACACGCTTGAACCGCTCACGCCGGGAGCGATCGCGTTCCTCGGTCCAGACGTACCGCACGACTACCGCAACGCATCCCTTCCGAATCGTCGGCCCAAGCCGGTCGAAGCGGTGGTGGTTCACTTCATGCCGCACCTGCTGGGTGAAACGTGGACCGCCTGTGCGACCATGGAGCCGCTACGCCGCCTGTTTGAACGCGCGAGGCGAGGTCTGCGCCTCCACGGCCACACACGCGACCGCGCCGAAGCGCTGCTCTTGGGCATGGTGCCCGAGCACGGCCTCCGCCGTCTGGTGCTGCTGCTCGAACTGCTGGAGCTGCTGGCGAACTCCAAACAACTCACCGAAATTTCTTCCGAAGGCTTTCTCGTTGAACCCACCGCACACACCTCCGACCGCATCGGAATCGCGTGCGCCCACATCGAGCAGCACCTATCAGACCCCATCCGCGTTCCTGAACTTGCGCGAAAGCTCGGACTCAGCGAAAGCGCCTTCAGCCGACTGTTCAAGAAATGCACGAACAGCACCGTACCCCAGTACATCAACCGGCTACGCATCGCCCACGCCTGCCGGCTTCTGGCCGAGACCGATAAGACCGTGGCGGAAATCGTCCGCCTGTGCGGCTACCTCTCACCCGCCCATTTCCAGCGACAGTTCCAGAAATATCATCAGCGCACGCCGCAAGCGTACCGGCTCAGCTTGCGTAATCCGTGCTGAGATTCCAAGCCCCCTCGGCAGACCGTCGGCCGGGCCAGCGGCTCAACGCCTCTCCAGGGCGTCGGCCATGCGCGCGCGCGTTTTGCGCAACGCGTCCGGCGATCGCTCGAAGTCTGTCATGCCCCGGACTTGTTCAGCCGACACCGCCTCAGACGCCGAACGGCCTTCTTTTTGCTCCAGCATCGTCAGCCACTCAAAGTCTTCGATCCCGTCGCGGACATTGGCCAAACGAATCGAGGGCAGCGGCCCGTCGATGCCCGGGTAGAGCAACTGACCGTCGCCCGGCATCCGGAGAGAATTTTCCGCCTCCCACTCGGTCAGGAAGGCGTCGTCGATTCTGAGCGGCGGCCGGTCCGGCCACAGGTTGACGTGCCAGAAGAGCAGCCCGTCGGAGTGATACCGGTAGGTCAGCCAGCCCAATAGCCGCCCCTCGACAAACGGATATTCGAGCGAAGCGAAATTCGCTTGCGGATAAGTCGGTCCGCAACAGACGTACCACCACACCTGCCGCCCCTGCGCCCGCAGTTTCGCAGACAGTCCGGGGTCATACACGCTGGTCAGCGGACAGAACCAGTCCGTGATGTCCTGTTCCGGATAAGACTTCCCGTCCCGCATATCCCGATACATCATGGCCGTGGTCATCACCGGAATATCAGGAAAATCGGCCTTCAGCTTACGACACAACTCAGCAATGGCAGGGTAGTATTCGTGGGGACGCTCGTCGAAACCATAGAGATACGCGCACTTCTCAAGCCCGTGTTTCCGAAGCTCCGCAACATAGGGCGTCAGACGCGCCTTGAATTCTTCGTAAAAAGCCGGCGTATAGACCGACAACGGCGAATAACAGACCCACTTGACCGGCTTGGCCGGCTTTGGCACAAGATTCAGGATGTTGAACCGGTTCATCCCCTTTTCGCGGGCGTAAAGAAGATCTTCAATACGGGGAGGCTCAGTGCGTGAAATATCGTCGGGATTCAGGCGGTGGCTCAGCATCAGGTCGTGCGTTTTCCTCTTCATCTCCTCAAACCGGTCCGGATACTGCGCCCTGGTGAAGCCATCCATGACACAGAATGCGGTGGGCATCCCGAATGTTTGAGGATTGCTGAAATCCCGCACGCGAAGCGTCGCCGGAAAGATCCGCAGCGGCGTGTTTCCCGCTTTTACGACGACCTGCCCGGAGTAAACGCCGGGCTTCGCCTCTTTTCCCGCGCGCGCCGTCAACCAGACACCCTGCGTCGCCGAAGCGCGAACCGTGAAGGCCGCCGGAGGCAACAGCGGGTCAGGGAGCCAGTTCTCATCGGCGGAGACACCGAAAGGATGCGCATGGTACGGGCGCTGACGGCGAAGGTATCCCACCCGTTGCCACGTCACCTCGCCGTCGAAGCGTTGACGGTCCGCGCCGATAAAAGCCGCCAGTTCCACCGTCACATCCGCCACCGGTCCGGCATCGCTCGCGGTAATCAGGATCTGCGCACTCTCGGACTCATTCCGAGCGAGTTCCAGAGCGATTGCCGGAGCGGCCGCTTCGGCATCTGAAGGATAGGTCAACGGCGTGATGCAGCGCATGGAATCCGCCGTCCACACGGCATAGCCGCGCTTGACCGGATTGACATACGGCTTCGGGAAAACGGGTAACACATACGTGTGTTCGAACGTCTCATCGCCAGCCTTGGCAGAAACCTGAAGCGACACGGACGGCCCCCCTTCGGCGGTTACGACCGCACGGGAACCGTTTCCGGAAAAACGCTCCCGCTCCTGCCCGTCGGCGTTCATCACCCGGCAGCGCCACTCCGCCCTCTTCCAGAAATCCAGCGTAGCCTGAACCCCGTCTTTTGTTCTAGGGAAATCGGAGACGGCCCGAAGGGTCTTGATGCCGAGCGGGGGCTGACGACGCTCAAGCGACAATTCATCGAACCAGACGCAACCCGAGCCCCTGCGCAAGAACACGAAGTACTGGATCTTCCGGATCGGTTTTTCAGGATAGAAGATTTCAGCGGCGTACTCCCAGTCATGTGTCGGCTGCGACCAGTCAGCCGTCACGCCCCACGCGTTTCCGCCGCCTTCATACCAGATGTCGAGATAGATGCAATAATCCGAGGCGATCACCCGCTCCGCCCGGCTCCAGCCACCGAACAGCACGGGCGACTTGTCGGGTTTCGCGTAAACGATCTCCTGCATCACGCCTGCTGCGCTTTTACCGTCCGCAGACGCGCATCGGATGGCTCGTGTGCCGGAGTGAACCGTCCCCGTCTCGCACGCATAGGTGCCATAGGCGTGCCACCCCAGGACCTTTCCATCCGACGCCTCTTCGAACCCGCCGTTCTTCAGCGCCTGCGCCCGCAGCACCTCAGACAACAGCACGGCAAACAGGAAACACCCTGTCTTGTTCATATTCCTCCCTCTTTCGTGTCACCAAGGTCACACGGCAACTCCCCATTGAGTGAAGAACCTTTGCCAAGCGCCCTTCGTGCCATCTCTAATAACACCTCTATCATATGGGCATTCCTGACAATTGGCACGTCAAATACTGCGGGGACGCGCACCCTCGCTTCGGAGGGAGGCGTGATGGGAGAAGTTAGGAAGTGCTTGAGGACTGAGGTCGGAGGACTGCAGAGGTCGGGGTCGGAGGTTGGCATAGACCGAGGATGGCGGTCGAGTGCCGCGAGAGCCTGGACGCTTACGCCGCAGTTGCCCTTGGGGCGGCCGCGGGTGTTGCCGCTGATTCCGGGTTGGATCATGGTTGAGCCTCCTTTGTGGTTACGTTTGGTGCTTCTACATAAACGCGGGATATCAACATTTCGGAAGTTCGTTAGGCGCGTTAAGCGGGTGAGTGCCATGGACACGGATTTATTTAACGCAGAGTCGAAGACGCAGAGTGGGTGAGGCCATGCGGCAAAATACAATGGCAACTGTGTCCAGGACAAGTTATCAACTACTTGGAGAACAAATGTGACCTATGAGGAGAATCAAAATATATTCGTGCCGGAGCAATAGTTGGAGGGAATCATGAGGAATCGTCGCGAAGGCGGGCGTCCTTGCGCTTCGCTCCAACTTGGAACGGTTCCAAGTTGAACGGTGACGGACAGTGAGAGGGTCTCATCACGCCTGACGGCACTGGCTTCAAAGTTGCAGGGTTCCGGAGTTTCAGAAAATGAGACATAATGAGACATAATGAGACACTTTTCGGCGAAAATCCTCAAGAGGGTGGAGGGGAGAAGAAGTTCACTCGTGCATTAGTTTATACGTACATTTTTATTGTTGTTTTATATGTCATAAAGAAATCTTTTCGTATTACTAATTCCTGGATTGTGATCACGGACAATGGGATTTTTTCAGGGGGACTGCAGTTTCAGAGAATGAGTCGAAATGTGAAATAATGAGACAGTATGAGACACTTTTGGGAGAACATGTCCAATCGGAAAAGAATGGTTTTATGGGATAAAATCGGTCCTTAAAAGCTTATAAGCACCTTACCATGAATATTTTATATCACAATAAACAGGGGGTCAATAACAGCCCGTTTGTGGCTTTACGCATGTTCTGAAATCAGGTTATTTGTCTCGTGAATGCCGTATGGGTCTTTTGGGTTGAAAACTGAGCCTAGAAAAAGCGGTTTGACTTCGGAGGAGAGCCCCCGTGCCCGACGCAAAAGGGGGTAACGCAAAAGGGCGGTTGTACCATGTATCCTTTTTTTGATATTCTGTATTTGTTAAGAGGTGAATATGTCTGACCCGATACAGATTCGTGATCCTATCCATAATTTTATCAGCCTGAATGAGGAGCAGGTCAAAGTCATTGACACGCCCATCTTTCAGCGGTTACGGAATATCAAGCAACTTGCCCTCGCCTCATTGATTTATCCGGGTGCCTTGCATACGCGGTTCGACCATAGTCTCGGCGTCTTCCATGTCGCAAAGAGCGTCTTGCGCAGACTTGAACTTAACAACAGAGAAGAAGCCCGTGTGGTGGAGTTTGCGGCACTCCTACACGACCTTGGACATGGCCCATTCAGTCATGTCTCCGAACAGTCCCTCGAAATGTTCGCAGACCGCTCGAGTCTACCAGCCGACCAGACAAATGATGAGATCCACGAACTGATTACGGCTCATCTGATCGAAACCGATCCCGACATCGTGAGGATTCTCGGCGAACACCGATCCCAACGGGTCATTAAGTTACTGAATGACTGGTCGGGTGATCCGGTTTTTCAATCAATTATTTCCGGGCCGCTGGATGCCGACAAACTGGATTACCTCTTGCGGGACAGCTATTTCTGCGGAGTCGCATACGGTCGGTTCGATTTCGCTCAGTTGGAGCGTTCCTTCTGCTGCGATGAAAAGCAGATGATGTTGAAGAAAGCTGGCATTACGGCGTTTGAGCAGTACGCGTTGGCCAAGCACTACATCACGCAAAACGTCTACCGGCATAAAGGGCGGTTGATCACGGACGAGATGATCACAAGGGCCATTGCGCTCGGTATTCGAGTAGATCATTTGCCAGCCATGGAGAAACTCTATCGGTTCGATGGAACCCCCGCTTTTTATTCGAATTACACCACCTGGCAAGATGCGCGTTTCATGACGGAATTTGCAAGAAGAAATGCGAAAGAGGGAAAATGTAAAAAAATCCTGTGCAGTTTGGTCAACAGACGTCTATTCAAACGTGTCTTCACCGCGGATTTAGATGATTTCTCGGTAGATGTAAAAGCTGGAATCGGAAACTACAAAGAAAACCCTTCAACCTTGAAGCTCAGAATGCGTATTGAGCGCGGGTTAGCCGATGTGTTATCATCCGAATTTGAAATGACTGTTGATCCCGATTACGTGATCTTCAAAAGCGTGAAGATCAAGTCGATTCACGAATTGGCGATGAAAGACGGACAGATTCTGATCGCCGGAAACGGGCACCCCGAACCGATTGACGATGTTTCGCGTTTTTTAGGTTCGGTCGGGAAGGCAGGCGCAGGTGTCGACATAGAGGTTTATGCCCCAGTTGAGTGGACCATACGGTCCCGGCGCGACGTCGTATGTGATAAGTTTAGGCAAGGCGTAATTGACGTGATTGAACAGGCGGTAAAGGAGGAGGGCAAGAATCATGACAACGTTTGAATTTGTTTTGTTGTTGTTTGGAGCGGTGCCCGGGCAATGCATCGAGGGCCGGACAAAGTTGCAGAAAGTGGCTTATTTCTTGGGGCTTCAAATAGGAAATGCAAAATCATTAGGTTACCGACCCTATTTTTACGGCCCTTATTCGGCTGAAGTGGCTGAGGTAACGTCCACCCTGATTGCTCTTGATTTCGTAAAAGAAACCTGCCAGTCAGGTGCGCTTGACGACAAAGGGTTCGAGCGCAAAAAATACCGTTACGAGCTGACTGAGGAAGGCAAAAAGGCGGTGGACTTCATGGCTAAGGGTCAGGGAGCCGTTCTCAACGCCAAAATCAAGCAGGCAATTGAACGGCTCAATGCGGTTATCGCTGCCGATTATGTGAATCTGTCATACGCCGCAAAAGTCTTTTGGCTCACGAAAGGGCAAGAGACGGACGCGCCGGAAATCAAGGTCAAGGCGGACGCGACTGGCTGGCGTATGGAAGAGACTCAAATCGCCGAAGCGACCGCTTTCCTGACTGCAATCCAAGAGCATGGCTTCCAGCCCGCTTCGGTGTAAGTGGGCCTCGTTCGTAACCCATGGTAGCCCGTGCTGTCCCTTGCGCGGGGCGCGAACGTAGAACACGCGCCACCTTTTGACGACTCATGGCCAGATGCAGCGGAAGAAACGGGCGGGGTGGTTCGTCGATGAAGGTTCAAGGATGACGTCGAGCTGCGAGTAAGTCACGCAGCGGAATGATGCGTGGAAACGCTGATCTTCTTCCCACATTCTTGACCAGCTTGTGGCGGATGCGGCTCTCAAAATCCCGGATAGCGCTGATGAGACTCTTCCTGTGCCATTCGACGGCGGACCACTCCGGATCTGGCTCGACCTCGAACATTGCGTAGATCTCGCCGCCGGCCAATCCAGGATAACCTGTGTTCTTCAGTTCAGTATCCGTGTAAACCTTATAGCCGGGCGAGCGCAGCCGCCACAGCCCCGGTGATGAAACCCCGCCGCGACTGTGCAACAGCAAGTGCCTCGCCTCAGCGAACTCGGGCTGTATGTGCCACGCTCCCGGCCGCTTGCCGAGCCGAACAATGGCTTTACCGGTCGAGGTGGTCCAAGCAAGTTGTTTGTCGTCTTTATACCAAGCCACCAGCACCATGTGTTCTGCAGGCGGCAGTGCCCGAAACCCTTTACCGTAGATGTCCGTTTCCTGTAACCGCATCGAGCCATACGGCACAGCTTCTTCATCCCGTGCATACGCCTCTGACACATGGTAGCTCACCCGCTCCTGTGCAGTTGTTCGATTGCTTAGATGTGTCAGAACCTCGTCTAGGAATGTCTCCAGCGCCTCCAGGCCCTGCGCCGCGCCTTGCTCGTTGGGAGCGACGCCAAACGCGCCAAGGCCAGGGAGAATTTCGTGAAAGAATCCTTTGAAGTTCTCCACAGCTACATTGCGTCCAGGATACAGAACATAAGCGCCTTGGGAACGCTTGATCGCATCGCGATAGGCATGCATCTTCAACAAGTCCTGCCGCTTGTAATTGCCGTCCACTTCCTCATCCGCATCATCTGCGTCTTCCGTGCCGAACAAACGGTCAAGGTTCTCTACACGGTATTTTGCGTCGAAATGGACATGCACGAGCAATTCGCGCTGCTCCGCATCTTCCTCGGAGAATTCTTCGGGCCAGAACGTCAGCGTGTAATCGGGGTGCATGTTCCGCGTCCAACTGCCGCCCAACTGTCTATCGCTTGACACTTGAAACCTGCGATTGTAGGCAAAACGCGCCTTCAATTTCCGGCTCTGTCCCACAAACGTGCCTGCGAACGGGCCGAGTTCCATGCGCTTGCGCAACCGCAGATTCGGCGTTCCGTCCTCAAGCCCTTCGATAAGCTCTTCCACCGCAGGCCGGCTACCTCCCCGGCATTTCCGGCAGAACCATCCCAACAACTCGAAGAACAGCCAATACTCGTAGAGGCTCGCCACGTCACGTTGACCGGCATGAAACAATTCCGCTCCGCCCTCCCAAGAGAGTTCCGCCGCCGTACGGTAACGCAACCACCAGCGAAGCACTTCGCGGTAACCTGCCTTGCGTTGAAGCACGGGACTCCCCAGCGGTGCCAGTCGCATCACACCGACTTCGCGGAACAGGCCGCGGCTTAACCAATCATCCACCGTGGCCGCCAACCGGCGTGCCAGCGCGGCGGACACTTGCCAGCCCGGACTCGACTCGAAAACCCGCTGCGCATGAGTTAGAAACGCTCTGAACTCACCGAGCGCGAATTTTACGAACCGGTTCTCTGGTGTGTCCAGGTCGCGCGACTTACGCGGAACCATCACACGCTCCGCCACAGATTCCAAACCGTATTCGGCCCGAAGTTGGTGGCCTGCGGGAACCTCGCGGCGTGGGTTTCCCGTTACCAATTGTCTTACAGCCGACGGCGTCCAACGAATCGGCCGGTCAGTGGAAACGGAATCACTCACCGTGGAAAGGCGCTCATGGGGAAAACTCAAAATGCGTTGTAGTGCAGCGGAAAAATCGGAACTGTCCAGTGTCTCTCGTAACAGCTCAAGTTGGATCTGCAGCCAACCTTCGTCCGTCCGCTCCTCGAAAGTTGATCGGAACCCTGCCTTTGCCGATGATCGTGCGTCCACGACCAAACCGGCCAGTTCGTCAGCCAATCGACGCAGCATACCTCGATACTCAGTGCGGTAGTCGAGTTTGAGCGATCGCACGTCCAACAGCGCCGAAGCAACTGCGGGTTTCGCGTCGTCCGCCGCTCCATCGACCAGTTCTAACAAGAGCGTGCCGCAGAAGGAGCGCGTCTCGATCAACCCCGCATCGGGTCTGCCTTCCCTGCCGAGGCTGCGCCGACGGCTGGCCAGACTGCAGCGAAGCCTCAAGTCTGCGCCGTTTTCAGGTAACACGGCATACTCGTAACGCTCCGATTCTCGCAACTGGACAACCGTTTCACCGAACTCTCGGGCTTCCGACTCTTCCATCTCAATCAGCGGTGCCGTCGGCACGCTTGCACCGTCGTTCGCGGGCGTCAACGTAACGTAAGCCAGCACTGCGCCAGATGAAGACCGGAAGGCTATTCGGCTATCCGAAAGTGGGCGCATGGGCTCAGGCCTCAGCGAATGACGCGAACCCGTTTTCGTTCAGCAGTCGCCACATTCTGGCGATTTTATCCGCGCTCAGCGGATACGGTGCGCCAGCCGGAACATCCGAAGAAGGTTCGTTCTTCTTATCGGTGGATGTTGCCGCCTCCACGGCTGCCTTTAGCGCATCTGTCCCGCGGGCAGTTTCATCGCTCACACAAAGGAACCAGAGTTTTTTCAGTAATGGCCCTAGCTTTGCCCGCGAGCCATGAAGCTTGGGCAGCAATTTTTGGAAAACAACGCAGTCGAACGCACCGGGGAACCATGACGCGTCCATGTCTGAGTGTTTTCCCAACACTTTGTAAAAGTGAACAAACCTTGCAGATTCATGCGCTAATCGATAACCGAACTCCGCTCCGTGCGCTTGTGTTGCGTTAAAGAAGAGTAGCATTTCAGTCGCATAAGGCTGCTTCACATTGGCCGGGATATCCACGGGGTTCTTTGCTGCTTGCACGAACCCCTTCGCATACGCAATGCCCTTGCCGTCGAGTTTGGACAGATCCGGTTTAATTGGATTGTTGAGAAAGGAGCCCAATTCGTCTGCATCCATGCGAAACTCGATTACATTGGCACGATCCAAAACTTTGGGTGAAAACATGTAGGTCGTTTCATCGACGTTAACGGTGCCGATTATGAACAGGTTTTCAGGAAATCTTCTCAGCTTGGGCGGGACGCACATTTGAGCATCTTTTTCTCGCCATGTTTCCTCTTTCGTCATGTCCCCTGCATACAAATCCAAACCATCACCTGACTCGATTATCGAGAGGATGTCGGCAAAATAGCGTTCTACGTGCGAAAGATTCATCTCGTCGAGTATCAGAAAATGAGGCACATCTAAATTCTCTAGCGCATGGAGAATGATTTCGAGCGCAGGCTTTGTAACGTATCCTTTGCTATTTAGCCCGTTGGGGTAACCAAGCACGTTTTCGTTACCCGTCCAATCAGCACCAACTGGAACAAGTGCATAAAAGGGATTAACGTTCTTACCTTTTGAATGGTCACCGGACTCGACCCACCCGGGGTCTTGTGTTATCCAGCGGGCGAAAGCTTGCGCCAATTTTGTTTTTCCCGAACCTGCCAAGCCGGTGAATATTGTAAACCGCTTGGCTAACAAAGCACTTGTAAACCTAAGTACTCCATCTGGATTCACAGCCATGACCGCTTTGCATTCGGCGGTGAAGTCGCTGCAAAGTGACACAATGTCTTTTGTTGGCGATTGCCCTGAGCGTACAAATCGGTATTCTGGAGTGTTGCTTCCTGCACGTGCCTCTGTTACTGCGTGCCTCATAGCTCCTGTTTGCTCAATAAGATTATTTTTTCGTAGCCAATTTATTGCAGCCGGCCGATTTGCACTTGGCACATTATGGCTTGTGTACTTCCAAATTTCGTCACTTGAGAACAAGGCATCCTCACCCCTTGCTTTGCGCATAGCCAGGAGAGCCTCTCGCGCAACTTCCGATGGATTAAGCATTGATTCAGACCTCCCTTTCGTCCAAATGTTCAACAACGACTTCCGCGATTGCCTTGGCTAGCAATGGCGGCACGGCCTCCCCAATCATATCAAGCCCGACACTAGTACTTTCTCTCGATTTTTCAGATTCGTCTGACGTAATGAAAGTGAAGGCGTCATCAAATGACTGTAGGCGAGCCGCTTCGCGTATAGTAATACCGCGTTGCCTATCCGGATGAGTGAACCTCCCTGAACCCAAGAAATTAGCGTTCGCTGTAATTGTCAAAGCGGGATGATCCCATGCCAATCGTGTGTAGGCACTCCAGTAATAGCGCTTGAAAAAGACGGGGAGTATTTTACCCTCAGTAATTAACCTTTGGCGTGCTTTGTTCTCCGATTCGCCTTTGGCCATTGCCCTGGAAATGAGCTTTGCGTATTTTGTCTGCATGCGTGCACTTGCATCATCCCATGTTTCGCCGGGGCGCATGTGAGCAATAATATCGAGTATTCGCTTTTGGTACGTGCGTGATATGTGACCGTATGGAAAACTCTCAGATGACCGCATCTGTTTTTGAAATGTGGTTTGGGCTGGTTCAGTATAGGCATCTGCCAGACCTCCGAACACGTCGTGATGTTCTGGATCTAGCGGTAAATCCGCAAGCGCCTCTTTAACGGTAATCCAAGGTTGAATATTCTTGCCCAATTTGAGGTCTGGATCGCCATGTGTCGCGGCAGGCAACGATATTTTGCCAAGTCTAGACGCGATTATTACTGCACGCTGCCGAAGTTGGGGAACCCCGAAATCAGCTGCATTTACCACGTCACAGGTAACGTCATACTCAAGATCCCTCAGAATCTCCTCTACCTGCTGCGCAATGCCACCCGCCTTGCCATCATGGTAGTGGTGCAGGAACTGCGGCACATTTTCGATGACGATCACCTTGGGATTTAGTACTGCGGCAATCTCCAGGAAGCGAAGCACTAAGTCATTGCGCGGATCTTGGTCTAGTTTGTTGTACCCACCAAAACGTGCGATTTTTGAATTGCCCCGCGCTTTTGTCCTGCGCATCTGTGAAAAGCCCTGGCAGGGCGGACCGCCCAAGAGACAATCAAGATTCTCAACGCCTTTCGTCTTTAACAACTCAACGATCTCACTGTCGGATACAGTGCGAATGTCTTTTTCAATGATTGCAGGCTCGACATCGCCGTATTTGTGATTCGCCTTGAAAGTCTTCAGCGCAAAATTTTTCACGTCATTGCCAAGAACCGTGTGAAAACGTCCGGTCCGACAGAAGCCATGTGAAAAGCCGCCGCACCCGCAGAACAGTTCTGCGACAGAGTAATTTGGCAAGGATTTTGGTCTCTTCATGGGGGGAGCATAATAGCAGATGATTTGGCCGTGCGGCGAGTGGCAAGTGACTTTTCCGCCCCATCTGTTTTCCAGATGGGCGGAAAGATTTCGCTGGGGTTTAACCGTGCCCCGCCCTTCTATTTCGCCTTCTCCACAGCCGCCCGCAGTTCCTCCACGCGCTCCGCGTGGTCGTAGCGGGCCGCTGTTGCGTCCTCGGTCCAACCCCCTAGCCGCTTGGCCAGATCGTCCGACACCCCCGCCTCGCTCAACCTAGTGCGGAACGTGTGCCGCCAACTGTGGAAGGTATGGCCCTCCGTCGTGACCTACGCCGCCTCCAAGATGGTGCGGAACGGGATGGTCTTACCGAAGTTCGGGTATGCCGCCGCGTGCTCCGGGACGCTCTCAAATCCGAGATTGACCGGCTGGAGAAGGCGACGACGCCAGAACTAACCGCGAATCACGGCCATGATAAGTTTCCGCGCCCTCACCGGTACGGCCCCATTGAAGCCCTTACGCTCGGCTATGAATCCGGCAATCGTCGTTGTTTCCGCGCCTTCACCCGCAATCATGGGTCGAAACAAGTTATCAACACCCAGAGAAAAAGGGAAGACCTGCGACGACCTCGCTGAAGCGAGAAAGAAGCTAGCTGGAAAAAAGAAGGAAATGGGAAGCCACGACTACGGGGTGACACCGGTGACCGCGGGGAATGGGGCCGTCGGGGTATGCTTCAATGACCGCCGAAGGCCGCCTACACAACGGCTTCTACCGCGGCAGCACGCTACTTCTTTTCGAGATCCTTCTTGGCGGACTTTATGAATTT
>JAEAMG010000806.1_pt1 | contig 30634 bp, 24 predicted proteins | sample 8958741 | NCBI WGS metagenome assembly JAEAMG01 (sample SAMN16933256, study PRJNA681125) | bioreactor sludge metagenome | isolation source: anaerobic bioreactor treating anionic surfactant - SDBS | place: India: Bengaluru | collected 2019-02-28 | reverse complement strand
AATAACCACGAAGTTGATTGAATTGATAAAGAATTTTTCCAAAATCCTTTAACTCTATTGGGCTGTTCAAAGCCTTAACTTTCAATTCCAAAAGACCTAATGCATCTAATTGCTTTGTTTTTTTGGAAACAGGTAATAGCTCCAATTCTTGAAGCTTAGTTGCTTCGGGTATTCCATTTTTTAAATGAAACTGTTCCGGTAGCATTCCTAATTCATTCAAAATATAAATAAGTTTATTTCGACGTAGTTTATAACGTTTATTTCCCTTGCGGACTGTCCGTTTTTCACGGCGAGTTGCATTTTTTGTAATACCGACCCCTTTTTCGTAATCCTGCTTGTCTGTTCCCATCGGTATTATCCGACTTCCCATACCTAAAATAGTCTTCTCGTCTGCATCCACTAATGCCCACCCAATACTGTTTGTTCCTAAATCCAAACCTAAAATTTTCTTCATAATGCATTGATTTTAATGGTTGTTAAATCGCGCTAAAGTTAAATATAAAATTTTATTAAACAATATGTTTGATTACTAAAATTAATATTATATATTTGCCGTACAATTTTTGAAGCAAATCACAATAAGGATTATTCCGTTGTGAAAACATTTAAAGCGGCCTTGTAGCAATACAGGGTCGCTTTCTTTGTGGGAGGTAAAAAATTTGCTTTACTTTACAGGGGGCTCTTCGGTGTCGGCATCCTTTTTCTGAAAGTATTCCGAAGGGATTGAGCCTGTGAACTGCCGGAAATTGCGAAGGGCAGTGCTGCGCGAACGGAAGCCGACAAAGAAGAAGGTTTCCTGGAAATTCAACATCTGTCCGGATTCGATCTGCTGTAAAAAGTCTTCGATGCGCAAGCGGTTAATGTAGTTGCTGTAGTTTTCGTAGCCACTCTCGTGCATGGCCTGAGCAAGGCTGGTGCGGTTGGTAAAAAGCTCGGAAGCCAGGGTATTGAGTGATAAATCGGGGTTTCGCCAGGCTTTGTTTATTTTCATATAGCTATCCAATCGCTGTATCAAAACGGAGTCTTTTTTATCGTTGCCACACTTTTCGGAACTCAAAGAGCTGTCGATGGTTTCTAAAGGAGTGTTGCCGGTTTCAATTGTTCTTTCACTTGTTGTTCGCTCTTTTTCTTCTGCGACAGCAGCTGGTAGCGTTTTTACGATCAGCCTGTCGAACAACTCCATATACACAATATAAAGACTACAGCCTACACTCACATAATAATAAAGGATATTGAATTCAGGGTGATTAAACATAAGTACCAGCATATAGGCAAGCATATTTACCGAAAGTGTAATGACATACTTTCTTACCCATATATGGTCGGAATTGCGATAAAGTCGGGTTTGGTGAATAAAAAAGACAATCAGCGCCGGAGCAAAAATTAAAACCGAAAGCAAAAGCCGAAACCAGACTTCGAAACTGCCTGAATGCGCCAACATCCCGAGCAGTGAACCATAAGGCGTGTATTCTACTCCTAGCTGTAAAGAAATTAAGTAGACAACAACAGCCAGCAGCCAGTAGCTGTATAATTTTAAAATCCTTTGGAAACTGAGCCAGCCGGGAGCAATTACTTCGATGGGATACAATATATAACCGAGCACCATAAAGTTAGCCTGCAACAACAATTTTGCCGAAACCACTAACTCGGGAGTTTCGCCATTGCACAGTGCAATAAACCGCGTAATATAGTTAAACACCGAAAAAGATACAATCACAGCAAGAATGACCCGCGAGCGTTTCGCTTCTTTACGGCGGACAAATAGTAAGATCGAAGCGAGTAAACACACAAGCGCACCGGCAAAGACCGTGGCTAAATATAAGTATTGCATGCTGCAAAGCAGTTATTGTATTTTAAATAAGGAAGAAATTATTTATCATAAGAAACGGACCAATACCCTTGAGGGGCACCCCACACCAAAGAAAATTTAGTTCGCAAAGATATAAATTCTGAAGGATTAAATTTGGTTTCAGTAACTGAAATTTTCAAAAATTTTCGGTGCCTATGCGGACGCCATTTCCCCGATAAATCAATAGAACTTGTAAATATGCAACATTAGTTTTGTAGAAATGCAACATTTCGGAGCCGTATTTTAAATACATTTGCATAGTTATTCCAGCAATTTGTTTGTTGGTAGTGTACTTGTGAAAAAGAACATTTTTCCCGACCTTTAGCTATGATGAAACGAGCAAAACAAAAAACTAATCTGCTTTCATTTTTAAAAGCACAGATAAATTTTTGTTTTGCGAGTTTCTTTTTTTGAAAGCCCGAACCATCAACACAAAGAAGACAAGCAATAAGCTGCCAATAAAAAAGGAGTACATGACAAAAAACACAAACACACAATATTTAAACCACATTAGATACATTAGGGCTTTGTTTGTGAACTCTGTCTGCTGTGCGCTTCATTAAACGCAAGGCTTTAATTAATAGCTATCGGGGTGAGCATTTACCATTAAAAATGAAAATAAGCAGTATATTAGTGGGTTTTTTATACAACATTGAAGTATTTTCTATTTAGTAATTGACAATTTAGCATTTAAAAGAAAATAAGCAGTATATTAGTGGCTTATTTATACGGCATTGTATTGTTATTATTTTTAAAAAACACATAAACAATAAATCACATGAAAAAAAACTATTTTCTACTTTTATTGGTTACAGTAGCCCTTCACCTGTTATCGTGCACCACGTATGAAGAAACAGTTTCTGACAATCCTTTCGATACAATTAGTGCAAACACTAACAATGCCCGCGACAAGATAGTTGTTATCAGCGATTTGCACCTTGGCAACGATTTGGCTTATTCTGAGAATGTAAAGCATCTGAAACGCCTGGAGGAATTCCTCAAAGAAGTACGTTCGTCGGCAACAGTGAAGGAACTTGTTATTGGCGGCGACATGTTCGACGAATGGTATGTGCCAACGCGGGTAGACACCTACGGTGGAGGAACACAAGCCGATTTTGTAAGGAAAACAGTGGCAGCCAATCAGCACATTTTTGATGTACTGAACGGCATTATCAAGGACGAAAAAGTAAGGCTCACCTATATTCCGGGCAACCACGACATGGGATTTACGGCTGAAAACGTAAACATAGCAATGCCCGGAGTGAACCAGGCCCGCGATGCCGGCAATAAGTATGGCGTGGGGACCTATCATCCTGATGGATTTACCGAAATTGCCATCGAACACGGACATCGTTACGATTTTTTCTGTGCACTGACTCCGAATGCCAACGAAGCCGATGCTCCGGGCTCGCTCCTTCCTCCGGGTTATTTCTTTTCGCGCATAGCAGCCAACTCGTTCACCGACCCTACTACACACGAAGCGGCTACCAAAGTGCACGAAGTAAAACTGAACGATGCGACTAATCCTGAACAATATACAAAATACATTTATTATAGCCTGTGGAAAAAAGTGATTCAGGATGTGATTTACGTGAAAGATAATTTCGGCGATCCTATTATAACCACTAAGGTAGGAAATTACACAAAAACTTATGCGATCAACGACATTCTTCCACAAAATAGTACGACAGATGGTAGCATTCAGATGAATTTGTACAACGGATTATTTACGCAAAGCAACTGGGAATCGCGCCTGAAGTTCAACAACGTAGAGGTTATGACAAAAATCAACGAAGCCCTGAAAGGCAGTCTCGAAACCGAATTTCTGGACGAACAGGCCAGCGTGCAGTATTTCAAAAATCCTTTGTCGAATGTGCGACTTGTGGTGTTTGGTCATACTCACAAGCCTATGATAAAAACATATAGCAACCTCAACGACAAAGCCTGTATATATGTGAACTCAGGCACCTGGGAAGACCAAAAAACACGCGATAAAAATGAGGCAATAGAACAGGACGGCCTGAAAATGCACTTTGTAGTAATTGACCCTTTAAAGTCAGATAAGAAAAGACTAAGCATAAGCTTGTATCAGTACCGATTCGGCAAACACGAGCTTTTAGATAATAAAGAGTTGGAATTGTAAAAGCCGAACAGCTTGCCCCCCTTAAACCTGGAACGAATAATGCCTTTACAGGCTTCGTTCCGGGCTTTTTATGCGTACAACTCCTTTTCGGGGAATTAGACTTAACACCGAAACAAAAAAGTTTTAATGCTGCATCCTCTACTCCTTGCCTGACGAAATATTAAAAGACATTTCATCGTCGTTGCATCTATCAATTAACTGCCGATCAACCGCATCCGTTTTAAACTTCGAAAAAGTCGGTTCAATCCTCAAAAAATACATTTCGGTAAGAATAACGCGCGAGAAACATGTTTTTAAACATAATTTTGTACCGTAAAAACTATACGAATACAAAACATGAAAGGAAAGATTATTTCAATAGCGGTGATGCTGTTGGTAGGCCAAATGACATTTGCACAAGAAAGCAAAATTACCGAGCTGACTCTGCAGCAATGTGTGCAAATGGCTGTGGAAAAGAATATCAATGCGAAGACAGCCCGCATTGACAAAGAAAAAAGCAGATACAAAACGGAAGAGACCCGTTCAATACTACTTCCTAAAGTTAATGTAAGCGGAAGTTTTCAGGACAATATATCACTTCCTACCACTTTGATTCCGGGTTCATTCGTCGGAAAACCGGGTACAGACATTGCCATGCAAATGGGAAGCCAATACAGCACGGCTGCATCACTGAACATAAGTCAGGTGCTATACAACAAAACGGCTTTGTTAGCGTTGGAAATTAGCAAAAAAGCAGCATCTCTTTCCGAATTAAGCGTTGAAAAAGCAAACGAAGAAATAGCAGCCGAAGTAGCAAGATTGTATTTTCTGGCACTGACAACAACAGAACAACAAAAACTTATAGAAGGAAACATAGCACGCACCGAGAAACTGAAAAACATCACTAAAGTGACGGTGGATAACGGCATTGGCAAACAAGTGGATCTGGACCGTGTAAGCGTGAACCTCGAGAATTATTATACGCAGTTGAGCAACACACAGGCAACGTTGGAACAACAGCTGAATATGATGAAATACATGTTGGACATTCCGCAGGAACAGACCATAACCCTGACAGACAAAACAGATATGCTTTTGCTCAAAAGTACCCCGATGTTAATGTCCGATTTCTCAAATCATATAGACATTAAATTGCTGGAGTCGCAACAAGAAATAAACCTGCTGAACCAAAAATCTATAAAAAGCGGCTACCTGCCGACACTCAATTTTTCAGGGTTATTAGCTTATCAGGGACTCAAATCTGATTTTAAAGATTATTTCAGTGCCGACAGCAAATGGTATCCCTATTCTTACTTCACAGTAAACCTTTCTGTTCCCGTATTCGATGGATTTGAAAAACGGGCAAAATCGCGTCAGGCTAAGCTTGATTACCAAAAGACGCAGGAAAAGCTGGATGCAACAAAACAAAGTTTCAGCATGAGCTTCAAAAACGCCATGAACAACTATCAAAACAACAAAAACAATGTAGACCGTCAACAGCAAAATCTTAAACTGGCTGAAAAAGTATACGATGAAACTTCACTAAAATATCGCGAAGGTTTAGCCGGCATGACCAACCTGCTGCAGGACGAAATTAGTTTGAGTAATGCACAGGCAGGATACCTTACCGCATTATACAACTTCAAGGATGCAGAGGTAAAAATCATGTCACTCAACGGAGAAATCAGAAATTTAATCAATAACTAACCAACGGAATAGAACTAATTAAAAAAGAAAACAATATGAAGAAGAAAACAATAATTGCAAGTTCAACACTACTTGTATTGCTTGGAATAATGACGTGGACACTGGCTTCCAACAAAAAAGAAATTGACAGTCACAAACAAGTGAAGACAACGCAGAACAACGTAGCGGTAACAGTGGCTGAAACTGAAATGAAAGAAACAAACGGCAATCTGGAATTGGTTGGAACAACCCAGCCAAATAAAGAAGTAAATATTGCTTCTGAAAGTTCGGGCAAAATTGTACAGGTAAATTTCAAGATGGGTGATTTTGTATCTCAGGGAAAAGTATTGGCTAAAATAGACGATACTTACAAACGTCTTGCGTATGAAAATGCAAAACTGAATTACAACAAATGCAAAGAAGACCTGAACCGTTATGAAGTATTACGTAAAGGAGAAGCTGTTTCCGAAACTCAGTTACGTGATATCAGATTGGCATACGAAAACGCTTCCATTCAACTTGAAAATGCAAAAAAACAATGGGATGACACCCGAATTGTAGCTCCTTTCAGCGGATATATTACTTCACAAAATACCGAACTTGGAGCTTATGTGAATGCAGGTACCGTTATTGCAGGAATTGCAGACATTTCAGAACTGAAAGTTGTACTGGACGTCTCCGAATCGAATGCATACGAACTCAGTCAGGGACAACAGGTAAACATTACTGCCGATGTACACCCTGAAACCGACTACAAAGGAAAAATCTCGAATATCAGCCCGAAAGCAGGCGCATCACATACCTATCCGGTAGAAATTCTGATTGCAAACAACGGTAAAGACAAGCTGAAAGCAGGAACGTATGTAAATGTAACCGTAAACATGGGTAAAAGCGGTAAAGCAATGATGATTCCACGCGATGCCATTGTAAGCAGCGTGAAAGACCCTTCGGTATATGTAGTGAAAGGTGAAACCGCTCAACTGGTTAAAATCACTACCGGTCGCAGTTTTAACTCAAACCTGGAAGTGGTTGCCGGATTAAGTGAAGGCGACAAAGTGGTGACCAACGGTCAAATCAACTTAACCGACGGAGCAAAAGTTTCCGTAATCAACTAATACCAACGGTCAAATCAACTTAACCGACGGAGCAAAAGTTTCCGTAATCAACTAATACTACTTTATAAAAAGCTAACCACAATAGACACACTAGTTCACAATAGAAATAATGCCTTTAAGATTGATATTGGGTTTTAAATACCATAAGGTGTTCCCTATTGTGTCTTCTTCATCTTCTTTTTGTTCCCTATTGTGTCTATTATGGTTTAAAGTATTTTTTAAATTTAATTTATCGTAAAGTAGAACTATCCAAATCCAACCGTATTATCATGAATATCGTAGAAACATCCATAAAAAAACCGTTGATAGTAGCTGTAATTTTCACGCTGCTAACCCTTGGAGGATTAATATCATTCAACATGCTCAATCTGAACTTAATGCCTAAGTTCGAGCAGTCCATGCTTACGGTACAAACGGTTTATCCCGGAGCCGGAGCATCGGAAGTAGAAACCACGGTAACGAAGAAGATTGAGGATGCCCTCTCAACACTTGAGAACTTAAAAAAAATAAGTTCTACCTCCATGGAAGGCGTATCGGTTATTGCCATTGAACTCAATGCTGGCACCGACGCGAACCTCGCCGTTCAGGAAGCTCAGCGTAAAATATCAGCTATCAAAGCCAACATGCCTGCAGATGTGAAGGAGTCTTCTATCAGTAAAGTGGCACTGGATGAAAGAGCAATCCTGAATGTAGCCGCTTCCTCATCGCTACCTTCAACCGAATTCTATAAACTGGTGGAAGACCGTATTCAACCACGTCTGGCAAAGCTTCCGGGTGTAGGTGCCGTAAAAATAAGCGGTGGTAAAGAACGCCAGATCAAAGTGAATATGGATGCCGAAAAACTGAAAGCCTACAAACTGTCGGTTTTGCAGGTATTGTCGGCAATTCAAACTGCTAACATGGAAATTCCTGCCGGTAATGTGGAAAACTCCGAATCCGTTTATTCCGTACGTCTTGCCGCTAAATACGCAAGCCTGAATGAACTCCGCAACACGGTGATTGCCACTACTCCCAACGGAGGTAAAGTGAAAGTAATGGACGTGGCCGAAGTTGAAGACGGTGTGGCGGAACAAAAACTGATTAACCGCATTGACAGTAAGGATGCTATCGGTATCTCCATTCAGAAACAAAGCGATGCCAATGCCGTGAAAGTTTCCGATTTGGCAAAAGAGGAGTTGAAGGCCGTAGAAAAAGAATATGCAGCCAACAACGTAAAATTTCAAATTGCAACGGATGACTCGGTTTATACCCGTGCTTCGGCAAATTCGGTAGTAGAAGACCTTATTCTGGCTATTCTGATTGTGGCATTTGTTTGTTTTATTTTCCTGCATAACATCCGAAGTGCCATGATTGTAATGATTGCCGTTCCGCTTTCCATCATTCCGGCGTTTATAGGCATGTACCTGTTGGGCTACTCACTGAATATGATGTCGTTGATGGCTCTTTCGCTGGTAGTAGGTATCTTGGTTGACGACTCCATTGTGGTGATTGAAAACATGTTTACCCACATGGAAAAAGGCAAAACAAAATGGCAGGCAGCCCTCGATGGTTGTAAACAGATTATGTTTACCGCTATGGCCATTACGCTGGTAATTGTGGTGGTATTCCTTCCATTAGCTGTAAGCGGCGGATTAATCGGTAACATCCTGAAAGAGTTTGCTATTCCGATTATTATCGCCACCTTGTGCAGTTTGTTGGTATCATTTACCGTAACACCACTTTTGATGTCACGTTTCGGAGAACTGCCCGATGATACCCGTCCCACACTTTCCGGACGTTTTTCTCGCCTGATTGAACGCACATTTGACTCCGTAAAAAACTGGTACGGAAATGTACTGGGTTGGGGATTACAACACAAAGCAACCGTACTTGTGGCTACACTGGTACTGTTCTTTGCTTCGTTTGCATTGATTCCTACCGGATTTATCGGGTTTGCATTTATGCCGGAAACCGATAAAGGAGAATATACCGTCACACTGGACATGAACCCACAAATGACACTTTATCAGAACAATCAGGTTACCATGCTGGCGGAGAAGATTATCAAAAACATTCCTGAAGTGGAAAGCATTTATACCAACGTGGGTATGTCAGGAACTACAAACAAAAATAATGTAACGACCATCACCGTGAAGATGATTGACAAAACCAAGCGTAAACTGAGTGTACAGGAATGTGCCACACTGACAAAAGACAGAATTATGAACAAGATTCCCGGAGTTCGTGCACGCGCTACTGTAGCAGGTTTAGCAGGAGGTACTCAGGAACCTATCCAATTGATTGTACAAGGTGCCGATTACGCAAAAGTTCAGGAAACGGCAGCTTTGATTATGCAAACTATTCATCGTACACCGGGAACTTCGGATGCTAACTATTCAATCGACGATCCGCGTCAGGAAGTACAGATAAAACTCAACCGCGAGAAAATGTCGGAACTGGGACTGTCGGTAAGCGATGTGGGAACAACACTTCGTACGGCCCTGAATGGAAACGATAATTCAAAATTTACCGAAGGAAGCTATGAATACAAAATACGTATCGGTATCGACAACTTCGACCGTACAAAATCGGATGATGTATCCAAACTGACTTTTGTAAACAAGAAAGGTGAACTGATTGAACTGAAACAATTTGCCGAAATCGGCTACGGTCTAGGTCCATCAGCGTTGGAACGTACCGACCGTATTTCGTCTATCACGGTTAAATCGAATGTTGTAGGTCGACCTTCGGGAACGGTAGGTGCCGAAATTGAAGCAGCTATTGCAGGTAAAATCCCGGATGGCATAAACATCAAAAAAAGCGGTATGATGGATCAACAATCCTCGGCTTTCGGTAGCCTTGGTTTTGCCTTTTTGGCAGCTATTATCCTTATTTACCTGATCATGGTTATGCTTTACAACTCGCTTACCGACCCGTTGATTGTGTTGCTCTCCATTCCGTTAGCTATGATTGGTGCCTTTCTGGCTTTAGCTCTGACCATGAACAACCTGACTATCTTTAGTATCATCGGTTTAATTGTACTCATCGGACTTGTAGCCAAGAATGCAATCCTGTTGGTGGACTTTACCAATAAAATTCGTCAGGAAAATGAGATAAGTACCTATAAAGCTCTTATCGAAGCCGGTAAAGAACGTATGCGCCCTATCTTGATGACTACCTTTGCCATGATTTTCGGTATGTTGCCTATTGCCCTTGTTTCCGGTAACGGTGCCGAAATGAAAAACGGTATGGGTTGGGTAATTATCGGAGGGTTGGCCAGTTCAATGATTCTGACACTGGTTGTGGTTCCGGTGGTATATTATATCTTCGACCGTATCGGATTCAAAAGACGTCAACGCATCAGAAAGAAACTAGTAAAAAAAGTAAAAGCCAGACAATTACAAGCAAGCATAAACTAAAAATCAGTCGCCGGAAAAAAATAATTATTTATTTTTTTTTATTGTAAAAACAACGACTAAACTTCTGTATAATAGTCGTTGTTTTTTTATTACTTTTAGCACCTCAATTTATCAGCATATGAAACACAGAGCTTTTCGTCCATTCTCGAAAACAACGGCTATAAAACTTGCCGTTTTTATCAGCTTTATTCTGAATGCCATACTGTTGTTGGGATTAATCTATAGTAAAAACATTGAAAACGTCCATGCAGAAAAACTTTTCTTCAGATTCGTGGCCAATGTGGTGTCGTTTTATCTGCTTTATGTGTTTATTTTCGGAATACTAAAGCTCAATTATCACAAGCACCGTAAAGCTCTATACATTTTGATAGGTTCGATTGTAATTACGCTGGGCTTGAGTTTTGCATTTACCAGCTTTGAATTACATTTTATTCCCGGAAATTTACTGCCCGACAGACTCATTGTTATCATGAATCTGGTAAAGGATCTGATTGTTCTCACTATTGTTTTGCTATCCACTTCGCAGCTTTACTCTTTTAACGAAAGGCAGCTTACACTATTCGAAAACGAAAGGTTGACAGCCGACAATATCCGCATCCGCTACGAAATACTTAAAAATCAGGTAAACCCTCATTTCCTCTTCAACTCGCTGAACACATTGGATGGATTGATTGGGATGGACAACGAACGGGCTCATGAATATGTGCAGAATTTGTCGCAGGTATTTCGTTATACAATCGGCAACAAAGAAATCATGCATCTCGACGAAGAACTGGACTTTACCGAATCGTACGCCCTGTTGATGAAGATACGCTATGGCGACAATTTACAAATACAGTACAATATCGACGATAAATACAGGAGCTATTATATCATTCCTGTAAGCCTGCAATTATTAGTTGAAAATGCAATCAAACACAATGTGGTCAGCAGTAAACATCCACTGCTCATAACAATTGAAACAACACCCAACGACAGCATCAGGGTTACAAATGCAATACAGCCCCAAAGCGGTGTCGAGCATGGTGAAGGTATCGGTTTGGCCAACCTTACCGAACGGTACGAGTTGCTGTTTCAGAAAGAAGTAATTATAACTAAAACTGATGTTTTCAGCGTCGAAATCCCATTACAAAAGCAACTGCCCGAACATAACGGCACAAAAACAACACAAAATGAAAGCAGTTATAGTAGAAGATGAATTTATAGCCGCTCAAAACCTGCAACGACTCATCAGTCAGGTTGCCGGCGACATTGAAGTAATTACCATACTGCAAAGTGTGGAAGAAAGTGTGGAATGGTTTGCTAATCATCCTGCCCCTGATCTTGTATTTATGGACATTCACTTAGCCGATGGATCGTCGTTCTCCATTTTTGAAAAAGTAAATATCAGCTGTCCGATCATTTTTACAACTGCCTACGACGAATATGCACTGAAAGCCTTCGAAGTAAACAGCATCGACTACCTGCTTAAACCCATCAATACAAAAAGTTTTGAACGCGCCATAGCTAAATTCAGGCAACTGGCATCGACAAACGACAATACCGCCGCATCGATTGCCAAACTGCTCGACACTTTCAAAAAAACAAAAGCTGCCTATAAATCGCATTTCCTTATTCCCTACAAAGACAAATTAATCCCTTTGCCTGTGGAAAGGATAGCCTGCTTTTATGTCGAAAATAAAATGGCAAAGATTATCACCACCGACAATGAAAACTTTTTTATGGATAGTTCGCTCGAAGATTTGTATCTTCAGCTTGAGCCAACAGAATTTTTCAGGGCCAACCGCCAATACATAGTGGCGCACAAGGCCATCAAGGATATTTCCATTTGGTTTGGCAGTAAATTGTCCATCAACCTGCTGGTACCTGTGCCCGAGAAAATGATTGTGAGCAAAGCCCGCGTTGCCGAATTCAAAACGTGGTACATGAAAATGTAGGCGAAGGCTAAGGTGATGAATTAGGATTAGTTTTTTTCTTCTCTGCCTGCTCCTGTGCCTGAGCCTATGCCTGTGCCTACGCTTCCAGCAACCTCACCATTAACTCAATATCTTTTACGCCTTCGGCAAATGTACTCTGTGGCTCAGCTTCCGAAACGATAGAGTTATAGAAATCCAGGAACTGACAGAGATAACTATCAGACAAATCGATAGTGGCAAGCAACTCTACCTTATTTTCAGAATAAAGCTTCAATTCATCATTTTCGAAACAAATACTGCCGTTCTTGCCCAGCACCAACAATCTGTTCTGCTCAAAACCATTGGTACTGTAGCAAAGATTCAGATTTCCTGTTATTCCGTTTTCGAAAACAAGTGTCGATATCAAAGTATCAATTGTTCCAATTTCGGGATTCACCGATTTTGTTGCCGACACTTCGGTTTGCACATCACCAAAAATCATTCGCAAAGCGGCCACATTGTGAATTCCGCCATCGAAAATGAATCCTCCCGGGTATTGATTGTTCTTTCGCCACGCAGTTGCATATTTATTATCAATATGCAGACTTTTGTAATCGTTCCAGCAAAATGAAATCACTTCGCCTATCGCATTGTCGGCCATCAACTCTTTTATTTTCGTAAAGGCTTTGTGATACCTGAAATTTTCGGCCAGCAAAAGCACCTGACGATTTTGCGGAACCAAGTCGCGCAGTATTTTTGCTTCGTCGAGACTTGCAGCCAGTGGTTTTTCGAGCAATACATGCTTACCGCTTGCGATGGCAAGCCGCGCCATCCCGTAGTTCAGTTCAATGGGCACTGCCACCACCACTGCATCCACATTTTTATCGGCCAATAACTCATCGGCCGTATCGTAAACCATCGTGGAATTACATTTCAGCGCAAAAGCTTCGGCTTTGCTCCTGCTACGGTTACACACAGCAGCAACATTAAACTTGTTGCCGAGCTGTTCTATGGCCGGCCAGTGTAAATCATTGGCAGCTATTCCGGTGCCAATAAATCCGAGCGAGATTGTTTTCTTTTCCATTTGTATATCCTTGTGTTATCCAATTGTTGGAGCAAAGATAGCAAGTTACTTTATCAGTTCAAAGCATTCTCCGAAAAACATCAACGAGTATGATTACCTGCCGGATGCTCAGGTACAGCTTCAATTCAGCGCAAAAAAAAAGAGAGTATAAAACTCTCTTTTTTTTGTATGCTTTATAAAACTTACGACTATTATTTTAAAGCCAGTTTTTTCTTCACCTGAACAGTGATATCGTTCGATTTAGGCGATTGGTAAATAATGCTTTGAGCGCTTAAGTCGAAAATATAAGTGTAATTGTTTTCGGCAGCAACATCGTTGATCGCTTTACGTACTTTGTCGATGACAGGAGTTACCATTTCTTGTTGTTTTTTCTGTAAATCGCTGTAAGCAGTCTGCTGGAAAGTAGTGATTTTTTGTTCAATTTCCTGGATCTCACTCATTCTCATCTGTTTGATACCATCAGGCATACTGTCTTGTTTTTGTTGAAATTCTTTAATTTTATTGTCGTATTCCTGACGCATTTTCACTATTTCACCTTCCCATTGTTTACCTAAAGCATCGACTTTCTTTTCGATTTCAGGAATTTCAGGCATAATTGAAATAATTTCTTTTGAATTGATATGGCCCAGTTTTTCCTGAGCAAAGAGTCCTAAAGGTAATGCGCAAAGCATTATGAGTGTTAATTTCTTAAACATGATTATTGATTTATTTTTATATTTATTATTTCTTTTTTATAAGGGCTACAAATTTAAAAAATTATTTTGAATAGCCCAACTTTGTTAGAATCAAATCGCTGATATCTAATTTTGGAGAAGTAAAAATAACATTCATAGACGAGCTTTTATCGAACACTAGGCTCAGGTCTTTTTCCTTACTTACATCCTGGATAGCTGCATACACTTCATCCTGAATAGGCTTCATCAAACTCTGTCTTTTTTTAAAGAGTTCTCCTTCGGTTCCGAAATAAGTACGTTTGAGCTCCTGAGCAGCTTTTTCCTTGCTCACTATTTCTTCTTCCCGTTTCACCTTCATGTCCTCCGAAAGAAATACGAGTTCGGTCTGATAGTTTTTATACATACTTTGTACTTCCTGCATCTTGGCTTCCACTTCCGTTTGCCATTTTTTCGAAATCTGATTCAATTGCTCGTTTGCAGTTTCGAAAGCCGGAATATTCTTCATAATATATTCCATATCAACCATTGCAAATTTCTGAGCGTTTCCTGCAAAACTTATTCCTGCTAATAAGCAGAGTGTGAAAATTACTTTTTTCATATTGTTCTAATATTGAATTTAAATAACTAATCCGGATTGATTGATATAATACAAATACTCTGCCAAATTAAACCGATCCATTAACAAAGTCCATAAACCACAATGAATCAGCAGCACACCGTACAGTAAGATTTATAGTTCCTGTCCCAGCACAAAGTGGAACTGACTTCCTCCGCGCTGACCATAGTAACCTTTGTCAAACCCGTAACCCCAGTCGATACCCATCATACCAACCATTGGAAGGAAGATACGTACACCGATACCAGCCGAACGTTTAAGATCGAAAGGATTGTATCCCTTTATAGAACTAAATGCATTACCTGCTTCGAGGAAAGTAAGTGCATAAATTGTTGCCGATTGCTCAAGCGATAAAGGATAACGAAGCTCCATTGTAAACTTATTATACAAATAGCCGGCATACGAACCTGTAACACCATTGTATGGAGTCAACGATCCGCTTTCGTAACCACGCATAGCCACATAATCGGTTCCATAACTTGTGTACGCTGACATTCCATCACCTCCCATGTAGAAAGTTTCGAATGGCGATTTTACATTCTTATTGTAATGACCAAGGTAAGAGAACATCACACGGCTCATCAACACCAGCGATTTATCGTTGGTAGTAAGCGGAGTAAACATTTTACCCGAGAAAGTCCATTTGTGATATTCAATCCATTTATACTTTTCCTGATCGGACAAGTCGGAACTATAATCTTTTCCGTTAAAGCTCGAATAAGGAGGTGTAAATTTCAATCCCAGAGAGAAAGAAGATCCACGACGGGTATAAATAGGATTATCAATTGAATTACGGCTTAAAACAAGATTCAGACTGAGGTTATTAAAATGTCCCTCTGTCATTGGGAACATAGATTTGTACCAATCGTTCAACATAAAGAGCTGATACGACATTTCGCCATAGAAGGTAAAAAAGTCATCAGGCCAGTTCAAACGTTTACCATACCCTATTGTAGCTCCAATCGTACGCATGTATTTGTCCGGGTCGGTTTCGGTTTCGTACATCGACGAATTTCCATAACTGTTACCGTAGCTGCTTCCGTAGCCTCCATAACCTCCGTAGCCTCCGTAGCTATAACCATAACCTGGATAGGAACTCATATTTTTCAAATACCTGTCGCTGATGCTGGACTGACTTGAATAATAGATGGACGACGACAATGAATTAGGTCTTTTACCTCCTAACCATGGTTCAAGAAACGAAAGACTAACCGATGAATAAGACGATCCGTTTGTACGCGCATTGAGCGAGAAAGTTTGTCCTTCGCCCTGAGGTACGATGCGGTAAGTTTCGGGACGGAATAAATTCTGGATAGCAAAGTTACTGAATTTAAGTCCGATACTTCCCACAATACCTGTTGAACCCCATCCTGCCGAGAACTCAACCTGGTCGCTCCCCTTTGTTTCGAGTTCGTAAGTAACGTCTACTGTACCATTTTCAGGGTTGGTCTGAATGTCTGGTTTTAGTTTTTCCTGATCGAAATGTCCCATTTGAGCTAATTCACGCAACGAACGCATGATATCAGACTGGCTGTAAAGCTGACCCGGTTTTGTACGTAGCTCGCGGCGCACCACATGTTCGTAAACACGTGTATTCCCTTTGATGCCGATTTCGTTGATTGTAGCGGGTTTTCCTTCGTAAATACGCATTTCGAAGTCGATAGAGTCGTTGTCGATTTGTACTTCTACAGGTTCTATGTTCGAAAATAAATACCCACGGTCCTGATAAAGCTTACTCACCGCTTCATTTTCGTCGGTTTGTAAACGTTCCATCAAATGCTTGTGATTGTACACATCTCCTTTTTTAATGCCAAGTATAGCATCGAGATAATCGTAGGGGTAAATTGTATTACCAATCCATTTGATGTTGCGGAAATAATATTTTTTGCCTTCGTTTACAGTGATGTAAACACTCACCGTTTTATCGTCGAAGCGCACCACGCTATCAGCCACAATGTAAGCATCGCGGTATCCGATTTCGTTATATTTGTCGATAAGTGCAATTTTATCTTTTTCGTATTCCTCTTTTACAAACTTTTTGGTACGGAAGAAGTTTCTCCAGTTCCTATCGTTTGTTTTCTTCATTGTTTTATTAATCTGATTGAATGATAAAACATTATTTCCGGTGATAACTATCTGGTGAACTTTTGTTTTTAGTTTCTTATCAACGTCGACATCTACTATTACATGTCCGGCTTTGTTCGGGTCGTTGCGCTGAAATACTTTAGCATCTACATTGAAAAAACCTTTTTCTTCCATGTATCGCTCAATCACCTTTTTGGCACGGTCGGAGATATTGGGAGTAATCTGATTTCCTTTCACAATACCGAGTTTCACCTCAAGATCTTCAATTTCGCCCTTTTTCAATCCTTTAAAATTGATTTCGGAAACTCTGGGACGCTCCTTTAAGCTGATGTTAAGCCATACTTTGCCATCTGCAATTTTAGTTGCATATATTTTCACGTCCGAGAACAAACCTTGCCTCATAAAAAGCTTTACTGCCTTTGAAATGGCCTCGCCGGGAACACTTACGATATCGCCGACCGAAAGACCCGAAAAACCAATGAGAAGAAAATCCTCGTAATTATCGGCTCCTGTAATCGTAATCTCGGCAATTTCGTATTTCGGATTGGCATTTGAGTAAACAATTTCCGGTAGTTTTGAAGTATCATTTTCATTCACTGTCTGACCAATAACAATTTGTCCAAAAGCCATGAAAAATGTAAAAAGAAAAAGAATTTTGTATTGCATAAAGGAGGTTATGATAATTCGAAGTGCATGTTATGATTTAATATTTTATTTTCCGAACCTACGTTCGCGTTGTTGGAAATCGCAAATTGCTTCGTAAAAGTTTTCTTTTCTGAAGTCAGGCCAATGAGTCTGCGTGAAGTACATCTCGGTATAAGCAATTTGCCAAAGCAAAAAGTTACTGATTCTGAATTCTCCACTTGTGCGGATCAGCAAATCAGGATCAGGAATTGATTTTGTAGTGAGATATGAAGCTACGAGTTCGTCATTTATTTCGTCGACCCGAAGCGTACCTTTACAAATATCAACGTTTATTTTCTTTATGGCATCCATAATTTCCCAACGTGCCGAATAGCTCAACGCCAACACCAGACTCAACCCATTGTTTTTGGCTGTATCGTCGATGCAACGTTGTAGTTTATCACCGGCCGACTGAGGCAAACGGCTTAAATCGCCAATGGCATGCAGACTTACATTGTTTTTATTTAAGGTTGGAGTTTCCTTCTCGATTGTATCGATGAGTAATTCCATCAACGCATCTACCTCCTGCTGAGGTCGACCCCAGTTTTCGGTTGAAAACGCATAAAGTGTAAGGTACTTAATGCCAATTTCGGCAGCAGCTTCCGTTACTTCGCGCACAGAAGTCACACCATTCTGATGTCCGAAAATCCGATCATAACCACGCTCTTTGGCCCAGCGACCATTCCCATCCATAATAATGGCAACGTGCTGTGGCAAGCGGTCAGCATCAATTTTTTCCTTAAAAGTTGGCATATCTGTATTTATGTTCTTTTTTTTCAAAATAAAAAAAATCAGAATGACTCGCTTGAGCAGTCACACTTCTTTTTCCATATGTTCAATGTTATCCCTACAGTCAGTGTCGACAACATATCGTTATTAAAAATATTGGTTCCGTTCAGTTCCGCATGATCATTAAAATCAGCCTTACCTTCCAGATTATCGTTAAACATCAGTCGATTGCTCCACATGATATTCAGGTTCAGCCGATCGCCAAGCATCGCTTTAAATCCCACTCCAAATGGTAAACTCATTGTAGCAACCGAATTACCCAACGCTCCTCCTACTCCTGCAAATATGAACGGTGTAAAAGTTTTACTAAAAGGCAGATATTCTTTTCGTTCGTAACTGAAGAAATTGAATTCACCGGCCAAATCAAAAGCATTTACTCTGTTGTTGAATGAAATATTATTAACATTGTCGATTGATCCTTTTCCGGCCACTGTTGCAGAGTTCCAGCTCAAATGAGCTGCCAAACGCGGATTAAACTTTTGACGGTAAATCAATCCATAACTTAACTGAGCGTTTTTAAACAAAACGTTATTTGCATCGCCCAAATAATACGAAGACCCACCATGTACACCTATCTCGGCAAAGTAAGTATCTTCCTGAGCATTCATCAGCCCAGCTCCAAGCAATAAAAATCCTGTTATTGCGTACCTAATTAATTTAAAATTCATTTTTTGTGTTGTATGAGTTTAAGTAATCAGATAAACAACGATTTTATTTCATATAAATTTTATTCATCAGCCGAAAAACCTGCAACAAAAGTAATGATTATCTTTTAATATCGACTAAAAGCACTCATACTGATTGTACTATTTAACAAAATATTGCAAAAATAGTGAGATTGTTGCATTAACCGCTTCTATATTTAAAAATGCTGTATTTTAATGCATCAGCTTTAATTGACCGAGCGCCTTGTTTTCCTTATTGGTCATGTCGGCCCTTAGTTCAGGCGATTTATCATCGTTGCCACATAAATGCAGGATACCATGAATTAAAATCCTGTGTAATTCTGTTTCAAAATCAGCACCATACTCATCTGCATTCGACTTTACAGTGTCGAGGCTAATAAAAATATCGCCCGAAATTGTATTTCCTGTTGTATAATCAAATGTAATTATATCAGTGTAATAGTCGTGCTCAAGGTATTGATTATTGACTTCGAGTATCTTTTGGTCGTCGCAAAACACATAAGCAATATCTCCCGTTTTTTTACCATAACCGTCAGCTATCTCTTTGATCCAACGATTGATTCTTTGCTTCTGGAGCGCTGGCATTTTCACATTTTCGGCTATATACTGAATCATTGGGTCTTTATAATTTTACAATTTTAAAAAAAAAGATAAACAACACATTAGTGATTTTATGAATATGACATTGTATTGTTCTGATTTCTCCATCCTATACCTTGTCAGGTATTTTTATTTTATAATTTTTATTCGCTGACCGATATTAATCTTCGATCCCTTGATGTTGTTCCACCTTCTCAGTTTGGCGAGCGAAACTCCGTGTTTATTGGCAATATAGCCCAGGGTCTGTCCTTTTTTCACTTTATGATAAATCACCCTTCCTGAACCTCCGGGCGACACCGCTGTACTTATTTGTTGAATTTCTATTTCACTCCGGCGGTTATGAATCAACGAATCTGCCTTGTACGAAACTACATTGTCGTATTTTTCGATAAATGAATTTGCATAATTTAAAGGCAAACACACCGAATAAGGTTTTATGTTTCCGGGTACTATGTCTTTTCGGTACTGAGGATTCATCAAACGAACCTGCTCAATGGGTATTTCCAACACATCCGATATTTGTTGTAAATGAACACGTTCGTTTACCATTACAGTATCAGTAATTACGGGCATTTGCACCTTGGCCTTACACAATTTATGATGAGAGGCGTAATGCATGGCGTAATTGGCAGCAATAAAAATAGGCACATAACCGCGTGTTTCGCGGGGCAAATAAGGATAGATGGCCCAATAGTCGCGTTTACCGCCAGCGCGCCGAATTGCTTTATTCACATTACCCGGCCCACAGTTGTAAGCGGCGATGACAAGGTTCCAATCGCCATAAATTGAATAAAGATCTTTCAGAAAACGGGCTGCCGCATAAGTTGCTTTCACGGGGTCCAGTCGTTCGTCAACAAGACTATTGATTTCGAGTCCGTACATGCGGCCGGTACCTATCATAAATTGCCACAACCCTGCCGCCCCCATGTGCGATACAATAGTTGTGTTCAACGCCGATTCGATAATGGGCAAATACTTAAGTTCGAGCGGCAGATTATTAGCGCCGAGCACTTGTTCGAAGATAGGAAAATAATAATCGCTCATCCCCATCATGTATTCTACCTGACGACGTTTTCGCACCGTATAAAGTTCAATAAATGAGCGAACTGAGTTATTAAATGGCATTTCCATCAGACAAGGCATTTTGGAAAGCCTTAATTTGTATATTGAATCGGGAACATTCGGCAAAACATCTTCCGAACTACAATCAGACGAATCGGAACGTTCAACCATCCAGGTATGAAGGAGATTATCAAGGGTATTATCGAATTCAGTTGGTATTAATATCGTTGAATCAGGATCTTCGGTATCAGGGACTTCGCTTGGCGACACCTTCGACTGCTGTGCCGAAAGAGACCATGTACTCAACATCAAAAACCCGGTAAATAATAAAGCCCTAAAATCCATCCTGCAAAAATATTATATTTTAAAAAATTATTTCAAATTTAAACTCAACTGAAATCCTGCCGATTTCGATGCTCCATATCTGTTGTCAATCAACGACGGACGTATGTGCAATGACAAATCGGTGCTAATATCGAAATCGAAAAGTTGCGCATCAACATAGGCTTCGAGCAAAGTCAGTCCATAGTAGAGCACCGACACAATAACACTTAAATCGCGATAACGACGGGTTTGCTGATAATAGGTAGTCAGATTTGATTTCAGCCCGTTGATTCCGTTCGGATAATTCTCGACCGTTACCCCGGGAGGTAAAATATCAAGGAAACTATTCGTACTCTCGAGATCATCGTTGATGTCAATATAAGCTGACCTGTAACTTTCATAACGCGTTGATGTGTATCGTATTGCATAGGCACAACCCAAAAAGCCTGCATAAACGATAGGCAATTTCCAGTAACTGCGGTTGGCAATTTGTCCGTAACCAGGTATAATGGCGCCCATCCAGATCGATCGGATCGGATCGGGCTTAAACTTCTTTACATCCGACGAATCAGATGATCGTTTTTCAATTTTAATCAGCTTAGTGCTTTCGGTAAATTGCACATCGTTATTTGGGATGCTGTACAAGCTATCGGTTTTGTTTTCCTGTGCCGAAGCAAGGACACAAAACAAAAAGCAGAAAAGGAGTATTTCAGTCAGCCGTTTTATCACAAATTCTGATTTTATATTTTGTCCAACAAGTCCATGATATTTGTAAGTTCCTCATCACTGGCGAAAGGAATCGATATTTTTCCCTTACCGTCAGGATGGCAATTCAGTTGAACTTTTGCTCCAAAAAGCTCACTCAAACGTGTTTTAAGTTCATCGTACTCTCTTAGCTTCACTACTGGATTCGTTTTTGGCTTCGGTTCAAAACCTCCGTTTTCGACATATTTACGCACAATATCTTCCACTTTCCGAACCGAATAATTGTGTTTAAGTATTGCCTCGTACAAATGCAGCTGGGCAGCAGGGTCGTTCAGCCCTAAAATGGCACGGGCATGCCCCATGTCAATTTTCTTGTCCTTCACTCCCATTTGTATTTCGGCAGGTAAACGCAACAGCCGGAGATAATTGGCTATTGTAGTGCGTTTTTTTCCAACCCGATCGCTTAGTTTTTCCTGCGTAAGCTTATATTCTTCCATCAACCGATAGAAAGTGAGCGCAATTTCGATGGCATTCAAATCCTCGCGTTGAATATTCTCGATCAGGGCCATTTCCATTACCTGTTCGTCGGCAGCAGTTTTCACATAAGCGGGTATCGTTTTAAGCCCTATGAGTTTCGAAGCTCTGAAGCGTCGTTCGCCGGCAATGATAAGGTAAGTGCCATTGTCATTTTTACGCAGGGTTATCGGCGAAATAACGCCAAGTTCGCGAATAGAAACCGCCAATTCGGTAAGTGCTTCTTCGTCGAAATGCGAACGTGGTTGGTTCGGATTGGCAAAAATCAAATCAAGTTCAACTTCGCTAATCGAAGATGACCCGTTCGTACTTATATTTTCGGTATCAATTAAAGCGCCTAAACCGCGCCCTAAACCAGTTTTATTTTTCACAATGCTTCTGTTTATATCGTAAATTTATCGGAGGAACAACAATTGTCCTTCGATTATTTTGTTTCTTTTGCTATAATTTCTTTTGCCAGATCCATGTAATTGCCCGATCCTTTTGATTCCGGATCGTAAAGCAATACAGGCTTGCCATGACTTGGAGCTTCGCTCAATCGCACATTTCGCGTTATCACAGTTTCGAAAACCATGGTTTGAAAATGTTTCCTCACTTCGCCATACACCTGATTGGCCAAACGCAAACGGTTGTCGAACATCGTCAGTAAAAATCCTTCTATCTCGAGTTTTGTATTGAGTTTACTCTTAATTATCTTGATCGTATTCAACAACTTACTAATTCCCTCGAGTGCAAAGTATTCGCATTGAACCGGGATAATCACCGAATCGGAAGCTGTAAGTGCATTCACTGTAATCAGCCCTAATGATGGTGAGCAGTCAATCAAAATATAATCGAACTCTGACTTAAGTGGCTCAAGTAAATTTTTCATTACATGTTCACGGTTTTCCATGTTCAGAATTTCAATTTCGGCACCTACCAAATCGATATGCGATGGAAGTATGTAAAGATTTTCGACCTCGGTAGGATGAATGGCCTGCTTGGATGGAACTCCATCAATAAGACATTCATAAATTGTAAATTCAAGCGTACGGATGTCGATGCCCAAACCGGAAGAAGCATTCGCCTGCGGATCAGCATCCACCAATAAAATCTTTTTTCCCATTGTAGCCAACGATGCTGCCAGATTAATTGCAGTTGTCGTTTTTCCTACACCACCCTTCTGATTGGCTAACGAAATTGTTTTTCCCATAAATGCGAAAATAATAGTTAATTAAGATATTGGAAAACTATTTTCAACGGTAAACAAATCAAATTTTTAGTCGAAACCATCCACTCATCAAAAGCGAATTTCGACATAAAACAGCTTCAATAAAGCATTTAAGAAATTTATTTTTCTTTATTGAAACAATTCACGCAAATTATCCATCCAATTATTTGAAAATCAATTATATTGACCAATAAAACGCATCGTATTTTACCGAATGGCAAAGATAATAAAATAAATTGACCGATTCAACTCAACACAAAAAGCAATATCAGATATAAGGTTTTTTAAGGCATAGGCAAAAAACAAACTGTTTCAGGACTTATCGAAGAATAAGGACTTATACTGCGGATGTAGATTTGAGCAGAAAAATAAGATAAGTTTTAGAAAAACAGGACTGAAGATGCTGAACAAATATCGGAGTGAATAGCATTAAAATGCTTATCTTTGTTTTTTTATATTAGACCGATAGCACCGAAACTTCAAAAGAAAGATGACAATTAAATAATCTATGTGTTTTATAAGTAATGCGAATCAGGGGTTGAAAATAATTCTATTTTGCTTAAAGTAAACTATTTCCCGTAGGGAATGTATATCAATAGAAAATCGAAATCACAAAAAAAACAGTTCCCCGTAGGGGATAAACAAAGATATAGCATTAATGTCCTACGGACTATTTTCAACTCTTGATTCGCAAAAGCAACAATAAAAAGACATTTTCCTTTGCAAATGAATAAATTCAGTCAACAGTCCGTATCTACTATTTATCAAAACAAAACAAACCTATGAACCAAATAAAACGCATCACATTTATAATTGGTTTGATTTTAATTTCAGGCCACTTAGCTGCTCAGGATTCTTTATTTGTTTCTGAATCAGGGAAAATACTCTACAAACAATCGATAGAAAACATCGACAGCATAAGGCTCAGCGGCACTGCCAATTACTCTCTCGACGTTTACAAATCAGGCTTTATTGTTTACAAAAGAGCCGTGAACGATATCGACAGCATTACTTTCACACGACCCACAGAAAGTCCGCTCTCTTATGTGTTCGACATTGCTGCTCTTCCGGTGCTCACCATCGACATTTCGACTGTAGAATGGAACAAACTACTCACTTACTACGACATCAACAGCGATAACGAAGAGTACGTCAGATGCGATTTTGCCTTCGATAAAAACAACAACATAGCCACCGCAGCCAATACAGGACTTCGTATCAGAGGCAATACAAGCCGGCGTCGCCCCGAAGGCAACAGGAATGAATTGCACAATGCCAACAATCCCGATTGGCATCATGCCAGCTTTGCTGTGAAGTTCAACAAATTCACTAAAGGGCAAAAGATGGAAGGAGTTGAAAAAATCAACCTGAAGTGGTTCAAAGACGATGCCATGTATGTCCGCGAAGTGTATTGCTACGATCTGTTCGAACGATTCGGAGTATGGACCGCTCCGCAATCGAGCTATTGCCGACTGAATATAAAAATCAAAGAAGATGCTAAAACGGCTTATTTCGGTGTTTACCAGATGGTAGAACCTGTCGACGAAGATTACCTTAAGAACCGGAAAAGTAAATTGCGGAATGCAAATGGTTTTTTGTGGAAGGCAGCCTGGGGAGCCGACTTTGTGAATGCCGATAAAAACAGAATGGGCATCGAAAACATTACATTGACAAGCAACTACACGCCTGTTTATGATTTGAAAACAAACACAGCCAAACTCGACAGCGCTAAAACGCAATTAGTTGATTTTATGACAAAGCTCAACAATAAAACAGGCAACGACTTCAAAACCTGGGTAGATGCTACAATGGACGTTAAACTTTTTCTGAAAACCTATGCAGTGAGCGTAATGTGCGGTATGTGGGACGATTACTGGGTGAACAAAAACAATTTCTACTTTTATTTCGACACTGCCGGAAAATTTTATTTCATCCCTTACGATTACGACAACACCCTTGGCACTTCGCTGCTTATGAACAACTCAGGCACGCAGGACCTATTAAACTGGGGAAACAATTCTAATCCATTGGTAAAGAAAATCATCAGCATTCCGGAATATGAAAGCCTGTATAAATCCTACATTAACGAACTGGCAAACAACAACAACAACTATTTCAACGCAAGCAAAAGTACTGCCCGTATTATCAACTGGCAACAAATGATCAGAAATTACATCCCCAACGACACAGGCGAAGATATGCAAATTACAGACACACCAGCCTCGTGGGGGAATTGTGGTTTTTATCGTTTACTTGGCAATAGTAATAATTTCTTTGAAGTAAGAGCCGCCAATATTCCAAAATAAAAAATTACTTTCGCAAACTATTTCGTTTTACACTATGAATTTCCAGAAAAAAATAAATATTTACATCTTCCTGGCTATTGCCGGCCTGGCTTTTCTGTCAGTTTTCTTTTTCTTCCGCATCGATCTTACTTCGGAAAAGCGCTATAGTATTTCGCAGCCAACAAAAACACTTTTGAAAAAGGCAAACGCCCCTCTTAAAGTAAGCATTTATCTCGAAGGTGATTTAAACCCCGGCTTCACCCGATTAAAAAACAGCGCAAAAAACCTGCTCGACGAAATGTCAGTCTATGCCGCAGAAGGAATTGATATGGAGTTTATTAATCCATCAACTGCCGCCACACAAGCCGAGCGCGAGCAAAAGTACCTCGAACTCGAAGCGGAAGGTATGACCCCAACCGCCATTTACGAACGCGACAAAGAAGGAAAATCAATTCAAAAAATTGTATTTCCGTGGGTAAAAATGACTTATGGCAATAAAACAGTTGTTGTGAATCTTCTTAAAAACATAAGAGGACTTCAGGGGGAAGAAAACCTTAATATTTCCATCGAAAATCTCGAATTTGAAATCACCGACGGCATCCGCCGATTGATCAATTCGCAGGTATCGAAAATTGCTTTTATCGAAGGGCATGGCGAGTTGAATGAAGCCGAAACCTACGACATAAGCAAAGTACTGAGCCGCTATTTCCAAATCGACCGCGGCACGTTAGCTACCGATGCTACTATCCTGGCCGAATACAAAGCAATCATTATTGCAAAACCCACCCAACCATTCAGCGAATCGGATAAGTACATTATAGACCAATACATTATGAATGGAGGAAAGGTGCTTTGGTTAATGGATGGCGTACGTGTTTCGATGGAAAACCTATCTGCAACAGGCATTTCGCCGGCCATAGCATTGGACCTGAACCTTGACGATTTGCTTTTTAAATATGGCATACGCATTCAGCCTGTACTATTGCAGGATGTGCAATGTGCTTCAGTCCCTGTCAACATTGCTCCCGAAGGTGCTCAACCTCAGTTTGAACCCACTCCCTGGTTTTTTGCACCACTGTTACTTACTTCATCCCAACACCCGATAAGCAAGAACATTACCGAGGTGCGCAGTGAATTTGTTTCGACAATAGAAGTAGTCGGAGAGAATAACAATACAAAAGCGTCGTTACTGTTGGCCACATCCGACAACACGCATGTATTCAGCACACCCGCCAGCATTGATCTGAGCGAAACACACGACACAAAAGACAAGAATTACTTCAACATGAGTTATATGCCGGTTTCGGTGCTTGTAGAAGGAGAATTCGATTCGAACTTTGCGAACCGTATGCGTCCGAAAGAAATCACAAACGCCTTTCCACTGCTAAAGAAAAGCCTGAAAACCCGCCAGATTTTTGTGGCCGATGGCGATATTATCAGAAACGAAACCAACGGAATAGCAAGCGACAGCACCACGCTCCCACTCGGCTTCGACAGGTACATGAATCAGCAATTCGGCAATCGTGATTTCATAGCAAATGCCGTTCTTTACCTTACCGACGACGAAGGATGGATTGACTTGCGTTCCCGTTCGCTCAAACTACGCTTACTGAACAAACAACTTGTAAACAACGAACGTCTGACAATTCAACTCGTCAGCATCCTTACACCTTTGCTTCTGCTCGCCATTTTTGCTGTGCTGTATAACATTTTACGAAAAAGAAAATACACAAAATAATGTGCCAATCGTAGCGAAGCAAAGATGCCGCTTGCGGTATAAGATAATGTGCCAATTTGCCAATAAGCCAATGTGAGAATATTGAAGCATTGAACCGACTTGCTCTCAATCACTAATCACTAATCACTATTCACTAATCACTATTCACTAATCACTATTCGTATAATTCGTTTAAATTCGTATAATTCGTAGCTTAACAGAACCCGAAACATTCTCCTATAACTTACATACAATTCCCACACTCAACCTTACTCCGCTCCAGTTTACGAACCGTTTTTCATCGTATACTGTAATATAATTTTTAACTTTATCGAAATAAAGTGGAGTACTGAAACTTATAGCCCCACCTACATTCAGCTCAATACCGAATCTCTTACTGAACATATAGCGGGCATAAAGTGATGGGTCGGTATAAATACCTAAAGCATTGAATGTGTTTTTATTTGTCTGAACAAAATCATCATTTTCAGGAGCATTATCATACAAAATAAGTTTATCATTCATATCGACACCGGATCCGATGAATGACAAATTCACATTATAACCAAACGCTATATATTGACGAAAAAAAGAAGCGCCATAAAACTCCCTTTGATAATAATATCCCATATAAATTGCCTGACAATTTATATCAGAATATACATATCCGGAATAATCTGCCAACGATGATCTGGATCCTGTAGACATAAGTCCAGCTGTAATACCCTGGCTGGCTATATTTGATTTATAGCCTAAGCGGATGGAGTAATTAAAATATGCAGGGAAAGACGAAGTTACCTGAAGTGGGATTTCACTATTGTCAATAATCAGTTTCTGAACCTCTTTCAGGTCGGACATTGAGTAAGTGCCAACTCCGGTTGTTACGATTATTTCATATCCCGAATTGGAAGTAGTTGCGATATTGTCATTAACTGTTCTCTGGCTCAAAACATGAAAACCTATAGACAAAAAACAAATGAGTATACTGATTTTTTTCATTGATAGTGCGGTATTAAACAAGCTGGAACATTTATTAGTACATCGCATGATCTTTCCAGTAAACAATCATAAATAAACTCCATCCAGCATCGGATGTATTAAATTTTGAACGTGCATATAAATAATAGAACTTTCCCCAGCCCGGTTTTGGTTGAGTATCTTTAAATGAATGTCCATCCCCTTTGTAATAAACATTATGATCAACATGGATATAACTATCGATTACCATATAATCTACTTTAAAAGGAATCGATGTCCAGCTTACCAGACAGCTATCCTTGTTTATATCAGTAACCGTTAAACGTGAGAACGAATCATAATTTACAGACAAATCAAAATAGCGGTTGTAACCGACATTTTTGGTAATTTCCAGTCGGTATGACGCTGGCCCTCTGAAATAGCTTGAATCTGCAAAAAACAAAGTATCTCCATTTCTACTTGTAAGCTTCATATTTACAAGAGGAAATCTGGTTAAATCTCCCTGCAATGTATTTATATAATGAGGGTTTAAATAATATATTTGAAGTATACTATCGGCGCTAATTCTTTGATGTAAACTATAATCGTGTTTTCTCAGGTCAACATACTTCACTTTCCATGTTTTAGTCCCCACGTAGTTTTCAGCCTTCAATAGGTCGGCAATACTTCCCGTACCTGTACTTGCATAAAAATTGATTGTCAGGTCAAGCCAATCGGTTGTATTATCCCAGTCGGGAGTGATCGACAGTGCCCCCGAACTTTTATCCAACAGATAGGATTGACCTTTGAAATTCACTTCTATTGCCGTAAAATCCAGCCCGAAGGTATTCACATCGTATCGAAACGCCGTTTCTCCAAAAATAATTAAAGAGTCTTTATCTTCCGACAATGTAAGCGTTAGCATATGACTTGGCTGAGGCTGTGCTATATCAACTTCGCTCAGCTGATTGGCATCATACAAACATGATGGCAATAAAAATATAAGTCCAAAAAATGATATTGTCTGATAAAATGTTCTCATATTATTTGATATAAAAATATTCTTCTGTTTTCCGGTCCCAATTCTTCCCACTCTCCCCCTCATTTTTGCTACGAGGAATTTGTGCTTTTTTGTTTATAATAATAGTGTTCCAAACCTAACAGGTTTCCAAAACCTGTTAGGTCTTATTAGTTGTTTTGTTGTTATATTTTCCTCTAACCTAACAGGTTTTGGAGTCTGATTAAAAAACGGTAGTTCTATTTACCCAGACCTAACAGGTTTTGGAAACCTGTTAGGTCTTATATTTCCGAAACTTGTTAGGTTTTAAATATCCTCTACTGTATCTTCAATCTTCAACTTATTCAGGTTGTGCCAGTATTCAAAATTTGCTATATCGCCAAACAAACTCATCACATAATCGCAAGTCACATTCGTTGGTTTAGCCGACACATAGGCCTTATAAGAAGAATATCGATAATTTTTAAAGTCGTCGGTAAACTCATGTTTCACCGGATTCAGATGCACATAAGCAATAAGTTGCATCAGGTATTCGTCATCCTCTACCCGCTTACGATGTAAATGTTCCTGAAACAGACTTCCGGTGCGATTATACATCTTATTGATTGATTTGGTATACGCATTAAAAAGATTGGAGAAACCCAGATAAGGCTTTTTCTTGTATTTATCTTCCAACAAATCCGCGTCTTTTATCCTGACGACCAAATGAAAATGATTTTTCATCAAACAATACGCATAAATTTCAGCCACCGGCATGACATATTTCTGCAACAAAGACAGAAAATACATATAGTTTTTCTCCTCTTTGAAAATATCTTCCTTGTTGTTACTACGATTAAATACGTGATACACTACTCCGGGTTCAAAATAGTCTATTTTCATATTTATTGTTAGTTGATTTTCAAACCTAACAGGTTTTTAAAACCTGTTAAGTTTTATTGATTATCGTATCTAATTCCCTGTACAAACCCATCCAGTTACCCTACCAGACCTAACAGGTTTCCAAAACCTGTTAGGTCTGCATTATATCGTTCCTTCCCGGTTGTTGAACGAAGTCTCTTCCCGGTTGTTTCGACTTCGCTCAACAACCGGCCCATTCATCAGTATCGGCAAAAACCAATCACGCAGCGACGAGAGTTGTTGGTTCTCTTTGAAGTTTTTTTGCCATTATCTATTTTCAATCTTAAATCCCGATGTTTCGGGACAAGTTATGTTGTTTTGTGCGTGAGTTGTTTATTTGTTATTCAATTTTTTATTGAATTTCCAAAGATAAATAACATATTTAACAACAGCAAGTTTTTGGTGATAAATCTTAAGAATTGTGGAACTGTGGAATTGTTGAACTTAGGACAAGACACTTTGCCTTTCAGAAAGAATAGAGTTTACACAAATTTTTGCACAGTGCCTCTTCGAAAAAAATGTTAGACACAGTTCTGTAAACACTCCCCTACTTTGCATTTCATACTTACTTTGTCTTTAAGACGGGGAGTGTTTACAGAACTGTGTCTAACATTTTTTTCGAAGAGAAGAATTATACCT
>JAEAMG010000807.1_pt1 | contig 30669 bp, 37 predicted proteins | sample 8958741 | NCBI WGS metagenome assembly JAEAMG01 (sample SAMN16933256, study PRJNA681125) | bioreactor sludge metagenome | isolation source: anaerobic bioreactor treating anionic surfactant - SDBS | place: India: Bengaluru | collected 2019-02-28 | reverse complement strand
GGCTTCAGGCCTCTTTTTTTATATACTGTAAACATGGCATTTTTTAGCATAGGGCAGCAGCATGAAAGATGAATTACATCAGGGTAAAATCAAAAAGTATGACCCTGAAAAAGGCTTTGGTTTTATTGGTTCGGCTGAAGGGGATATTTTCTTTCATATTTCAGATTTCCCTGCGGCAGAAGGCGAACCGAAACGTAATGAACGGGTAAAATTTGCGGCTGTTAAAAATGGTGACAAGTACAAGGCTGTTCGTATAGAACGTGTTGCAGATCACTCAGCAAAAGCAAAAAAATCGAAAGTATCCGAGCATAATAAATCGATTACATCCGCCTTGTTGTCGAATTTTCGAGGTTGATGCTTCTGCTTTTGATTGCAGCATGATGATGTTCAGGATTGCTTTTGACAATCATTGGAAAAGAGGCTTTTGGGCCTCTTTTTTATTATAATAAGAAAAAATATAAATGAAAAAGAGTATTTTATGTTTGTTCAGGGGAAAGTCAAAACTTATAACGCAGAGCGCGGTTTTGGATTTATTGCAGTAGAGGAAGGCGCAGTGAAAGATATTTTCTTTCACATTAAAGATGTGCCCAATAGCACTATCGAACCTAAAGTCGGGGAGAAGTTAAAATTTATTATTGTGGAAGATGATGGCAAGTTTAAAGCCGACCGTATTGTACGACTGGATCTACAGTCTGCCTCAGCGGAGAGTATAGCTGCCAAGCCAGTAGGTACAAAAAAGAAAACTGCTTCACCACGTTATAATAAGGCTTCATATAAAGGCCGAATCTTATCTGCTATTGCCTTGATCATTCTGGCACTGCTTGCTGTGATCGGTTATGGTCAATATCAGGATTATCGCACGGCAGAGCAGCTGAAAGCGCAACAGTTGATTATAGAGCAACAGCGTATTGTGTCACAACAGCGAGAAGCACTGGGGGATTTACCGGAAGCAGTTTTGTCGGAGCAGGGGCAGCGTAATCTGGCAGGTGAAACTTACAATACCACTAAACCGCGCTCGGAAAAGATTAATGCCAGTATTGATCAGCAAAATGGGGTGAGATTAGCAACAGCACAATTTAAATGTGATGAACGGCAACATTGCAGTCAAATGAATTCAAGAGCAGAAGCTGTGTGGTATGTACAAAACTGCCCAAATCATAAGATGGATGGTGATGGTGACGGTATACCTTGTGAAAATGATTCACGCTGGTAATAAAAAAAGCGCCTAAATGGCGCTTTTTTTAAATCGTTTTTTATTCTTCACAGAATTTCATAAAGGCTTTAAGGCCGGGTCCCTGATATTTCTGACGATGAACCAACATGAATAAAGGACGAGTCAGTTGCCAGAAAGGAGTTTCCAAAATGACCAGCTGACCTTTTTCACGTAAAGGTTCAATGGCGAGTTTAGAAATACAGGACATCCCGATACCTCCCGCCACAATTTTTAAAATCGCTTCATTATGGCCTAAAGTGAGGCGGATATTGGCATCTGGCAGGTCTTTTAAAATGGCATTGTCAAACACCTCACGGGTCCCTGAACCTTCTTCACGTAAAATCCATTCGACATGGTCAAAATCTTTAGCGGTAATTGCGCGGTCCAGTTTTGCCAATGGATGCTCTGGTGAACAGCATACCGCCAGTTCATCATCGCGCCAGTGTATACACTGCAGCTGTGGCAAATGACAGGACCCTTCAATTAAGGCTAAATCCAGCTGGAACTGGTTGACTGCTTCAATCATCTGACGGGTGTTGCCTACTTGCAACTGCAAATGTGCTTGCGGCTGAATTTGCAAAAAGTCTGCCATCAGGTCCGGCATCAGGTAATCGCTAATGGTTAAGGTTGCCCCCAGGCGCAGGTCAATACTTTGTAATTCACCTTTAGCCGCCTGTTCAAAAGCTTCGCAGCGACCTAAAATTTCTAGTGCTTGTGGAAGTAGAAAACGACCTAAATCATTGAGTTGCAGACGCTTGCCAAGACGGTCGAATAGAGGTGCACCCAAGCCATCTTCCAAATCTGCTAAAGCCATACTTGCAGCACTTTGCGTGAGTTTGACAGCATCGCTGGCTTTGGTTACTGTGCCTTCTTGTGCAACTGCTACAAAAACAGCCAACTGGCGTAAGGTCATGCGCATGAATAGAGCCTTAACATTTAAAAAATATTAATAAATTATGTGGTCATGCTACCATGAGCACAGTCTTTCATGCCACGTTGAAATCATGTCAATTGAAAAATTTAGCTTAGAAAAAGTTTTATCTGTACATCGCTGGACCAATACCTTATTCAGTTTTACCATGACACGACCTGCACATTTTAAATTTACTGCAGGGCAGTTTGCACGTATTGGCCTAAAAGTGGGCAATGAACTGGTGGTTCGGGCTTATTCCGTGGTGTCATCCCCCTTTGATGAAACCCTGGAGTTCTTTTCAATTGTAGTGCCAAATGGTGCATTTACATCTAACCTGCAACATTTACAGGTTGGTGATGAACTGTACCTGGAAAAAATTCCCTATGGTTTTTTAACCTTGGCGCGTTATCAGCTCCCATTACCGCATGACTTGTGGCTACTCGCGACTGGCACAGGTTTGGCACCGTTTATTTCCATGCTACAAGACTTTGAAACCTGGTCGAAATATCAAAAGATCAATCTGGTTTATAGTGTGCGTACTGAAGCCGAACTGGCTTATGTCGAGCGTATTCAGGAAATAGCTGAAACCTTTGGCGAAGGGCATGCTGGCTTTAAATTTATCCCGATTATTACCCGGAATCCCGATGCAACGTTGCATGACCGTTTACCGGTATTGATTGAAAATGGTGAACTGGAAAAAGCGGTAGGGCTACAATTCAATGTAGACACCAGTCATGTGATGCTTTGCGGTAACCCACAAATGGTGGAAGATACCAAAGAAGCATTAAAAGTACGTGGCTTGAAAATGAACCGCCGTGGTGAAGGTAATATTGCGGTCGAAAATTATTGGTAATCGCATTTAGAGTTCCTCCCTTTTTAAAGGTGAGAAGCATTGCTTCGCAAGGGAGGGATTAAAAGGAATAATTTATCTCGTGAAAACTGAATCCCCCTAAATCCCCCTTCTTCTAAGGGGGACTTTCTCTAATCACAAAAAATCCTCCATTCAGGAGGATTTTTTAGCTTTTAATCTTTTAATGCACAAACATATCAATAAATTCGCGGATTTCCTGAATTGCAGTTTCCACATCGCTGGTCAGCCAGGTAGGTTCAAATATACCGGCATAATGTTCAAGTCGTTCTTGGGGAACCACCAGACGGATCGGACATTCTTCTTCCAGTAAGCGCCAAGGAATAATCGGTACTTCATTGTCTATAAACGGGGCAATATTGCGAATGTCGATCACCATGGCATTGATGCATTCAGGAAACGGCATCACAGAAAATTCTTCGGTACGACGACGGAAATATTCCAGATCACCCCATTTAAGCACATAACTTGGTTTACTAAATTCAATAATTCCAATGAGATGTTCATCACGAGTGTAATGCAAACAACATTGATGAGTGACGTCAGTGTCCAAATCAAGCGTTACAGATTGCTGACGATACGCCATAAAGTTAAGCAGCATGAAAAACGGTGCATAATTATAGCTCATTTTAAGCCTTTCAGCACCTAAAGCATGTTTCATCATGAAAGCTTAGACAGGTTTAAAAATCGGTTAATTTTCTTATTTTAAAAACCGCAACTTAAACCCCTATCTTTTGCATGGTTAAATTTTGCTGGAGCTTAAATTAAAATACTGGGACTTAAAGTAAAATAATAGTGTCTTGATCCTAGACAATATTGTGGACAGCTGATCCCTCTAAATTCTTAAAATATTTCTGTTCAAAGGCTTCTGGACTTAACCAGCCGTTTGCAGAATGCCTTCTGACCCGATTGTAATAAATCTCAATATAGTCAAACAATATAGCATTAGCCTCTTTTCGAGTGGCAAACACACTGCCATGTATCACATGACCTTTCAATGTATGAAAGAAGCTTTCGGTCACTGCATTATCCCAACAGTTTCCTCGTCTAGACATACTCTGAATACAATCATTTGTCAGTAATAGCGTTCTAAAATCACGACTACAGTACTGTGAGCCTTGATCCGAATGTACCATGACACCCGTTGGATAACCCTGACGAGCCATGGCATAGTTAAACGCATCACACACCAATTGACGGTCTATTCGATGGCTGGTTTGCCAACCCACAATACGACGACTAAATAGATCCAGCATCACACATAAATACAGCCAACCTTGCTTGGTACGGATATAGGTAATATCCGTTGTCCAAACCTTATTAGGCTCAATGACTGTAAATTGGCGATCTAACAGATTTGGTGCTGTAGGCAAACGATGATTTGAATCTGTCGTATGCCTGTATTTACGCGAAATCCTGCTACGTAAATCAAGCTTTTTCAGCATTCTTCCAACGGTTCGTTCGCTCATGCTGTAACCTAAATCATGCATGTCATGTACCAATGAAGGTGCACCTAATCGTGCATGATGCTGCCAATATACGGCTTTTAAGTCATTATATTTCTGCGCTGTATTGGCCTTGCGTTTTCGCCAGGCATAATAGCCTGAAGTGCTGACACGCAGGCATTTACAGGCAGAAGATACCGTAACTCCATTCACAGCCAGATCTTGAATTACCGTGTACTTTTCTTGGCATGATCTGTCAGAAAGTACACATGCGCTTTTTTTAAGATGTCATTGGCTTCCCTGAGCTGTTTGACTTCTTTCTCTAATTCTAAAATCCGCTGTTGTTCTGGTGAAAGTTGGCGTTTGCTTGAACCCGCCGGATTGGTTTCACGAATCCATTTATCCAATGTTGAATAACCAACACCTAATTTCTGGGCGATTGCAGCTACAGATTCGTGTGAGTTTGAAAAAGCATAATCAATTGCTTGCTGTTTAAATTCAGGACTTGAGCAGCACTGCTGCGCAAGATAGCCTGCGTGTATCTCCAAAGTTAACGTTACGTTATCTTTAGAGGGACTGTGTGTCCATTATTTTGTCTAGGATCACTTGCTCCAGATATAAAAATGGAATAAAAGTCCTCTTTACTGCGATAAAAGCAACAGCAGCAGTAATATTAAAAGAGCTATAGAAAAGAATGATAGCCTGACTGAAAATTGAATCGACACAACCTTCTTACCTTAAAATATTTAAACAACTGTTTTCTGAATTGCTGTTTTTTAAGTGAAAATTACAAGTCTTCACCATGTCACTATGCTTTTATACATAACTAATCAGTAAATATGGTTAATATAAATACATGGAATGAGATAAAAAAAGGGGAAAAAACATGACACATGATTTTAATAAACCGCCTCATGTTACGAGTGAAGAAGAAAGATCTCAGAAAAAACGTTTGCCAGTGTATATCCTCCTTCTTGTGGGTGTATTCTTCATTGCCGTACTGGTTTACATGTTTGCCTATACTAAACCGCAATCATCTAATGCTCCTCCAGGACATCCTGACCCTAGTGCCCAACCTGCCACACCAAATAATACCGCCACTACCGGTACTGCAACGGCAACAGATGAAGCAGTCGCTACAGATGCCGATACTGTAACAGAACCGGGTGAAAAAAGTGCAATAGGTGAGGCTGCCGATAATGTGGGGACAGGCATTAGTAACAAAAATCAGTAGGGATTCAAATCATTCATTTAAAGCTCTAATTTGAAAGGATTAGGGCTTTTTTGCAATCTAATGTGCGCTTTTGTTGTATTTATGCTGGTTTGTATTGAAGAAAAAATAATCGAATTCTAATGTGTTCTTAACTTGATCATTTTAGGGTGAACTGAGCCAACATAACCCAGTATTCATCTATAGAAATTCAATAAGTAATAACAAGAGGACATGACAATATGAATGAGTATTTTTCTGGAGGCCCTAGAGGGGGTGAATTTGATGCGATGTATTATTGGAATCAGTTTCATCCTATTCTCGCTGCCATCGCCATTTTAATCATAGGTTGGATTGTTGCCCTTATTATTGCGGCAGGAATTAAAAAAGTTTTACAAAAGCTTGGGACAAATCAAAGACTTTCGGGTGCGACAGGACATCGCGCCAATATTGAAAGCATTGTTTCGCGTATTGTCTTTTGGATCGTGATGATCATTGCCGTTATAGGTGCTTTTAATGTGCTGAATCTCACCAGCGTGAGTGGGCCATTTAGCAATATGATTCAGCAATTCCTGTTATTTATTCCTCAACTTTTGGCGGCTATTGCGGTCGGTTTTATTGGCTGGATTGTGGCAAATCTGGTCAAGATGGGACTGCAAAAACTGCTGGACCGAACTGAACTGGATGAAAAATTAAGTGCTGATGTGGGCGTCAGTCCTATTAGCCAGAACATTAGCGAGATTGTGTATTGGCTGATTTTGTTATTGTTCCTGCCAATTGTACTGTCTATTTTAGGCTTAACCGGCTTGCTTGTTCCAGTACAGAACATGGTGAATGAAGTTGTTTCATTCTTGCCGAATATCTTTATTGCTGCTGTGATTGTATTTGTTGGTTATATTCTGGCAAAAATTGTACGCGGTATTGTTGAAGGTCTGGTGGGCAGTTTGAATCTCCAGCAACATGCCCAGAAAATCGGGATGTTTAAAAATTCTAATCTGTCACAGGTACTGGGCTCATTTGTCTTTGCGATTATTATCATTACCGCCCTAATTATTGCCTTCGAAGCTTTAGGCATTCAGGCAATTTCACAACCGGCCACAGCCATGTTGTATGAAATCATGAATGCCATTCCGCATATTATTGCAGCGGCTCTGATTCTTATTCTGGCTTATGTGGTATCGCGCTTTGTGGCTAAACTGGTGGTAGACATTGTCTCTGGAACGGGCGTGGATGAAATTCCTGCCAAAATGGATGCCCAACGCTTTTTAGGCAAGACCAAAGTATCTTCAATTATTGGTTACCTGATTGTGTTCTTTACCATGTTGTTTGCGGTATCTGAAGCAGCAAACCGGCTTGGTTTTGAGCAGATCAGTACACTGATTTCGATGTTTATCCAGTTTGGTGCAAATATCCTGCTCGGTGCAGTGATTCTGATGATTGGCTTCTGGCTTGCCAATCTGGTCGCCCAAGTGATTGGACGAGGTGAATATGTCAGTTCACGCTGGCTGGCAAATCTGGTTCGTATATTGATTATGGGCCTGATGATTGCAATGGGTTTGCGTGCAATGGGTATTGCCGATTCCATCGTCAATCTGGCATTTGGTTTAACATTGGGAGCCGTCGCTGTTGCCTTCGCATTGGCTTTTGGTTTAGGTGGGCGCGATCCGGCACAACGTGTCTTGACCGACTTGATTGATAAATGCAAAAAAGAGGCGAAGCAGCCTAATCCGCATCAGGAAAGTTCAGACCGAATCAGTTCAGGGCAGAATTCAAGCTCAGGTTCTGATTCGTCGGTAGATAAATCTTCTGAACTGGAAATGGACGGGGGAGCGGCACCATCTTCCGATCTGTCCAAACCGCTTACAGAGCCCGACTTTCCAGAGGCTGATCAAAAAAATGTTTTGCCTCCTGATTTATCCAATCCAACTCCTGCCTCATTAGCTACTGCACCGCAAGATGCAAAAAAAATTGATCCAGATCAGAGTGTTCCGGATTCTGTCCGTGTTGATCCCAAGCATCCGCCAGTAAATAATCCTTTTGGATCCACGGGGGAAAAAGAGTCTGATGTCGATCTTAAGAGTGACAAAGATCCAAATAATCCTGGCTCCAGTGATGATAAAAAATAATCGCTAGAAGCAGAAAAATCCGCTACATGTGCACAAACAAAAGAGGGCTTTGTTTGTGCACAACAGATGGGCATGCTTTTTGCTAGTCTATTATTAAGAAGCAGTCAGTAAAATGACCTGATTTTCTACACTAAGCTTTATATCCGTTAAAAAATGCGTTGTCATAATTCTGGATAAACGCTTCCCGCTAATTGATAACAGGAGATCTAAATGACTAAAGAACCAGCCAATAAGTTTATTGCACCCATTGTCATTGCTGGCATTACCGTAGGATTCTTTATCAGTGCCTATAAGTTTGTCTTTACTAAAACCAAGCAGGCAGGTGAACAGATGCAGCAGGGGGAGTGAGCAGCTCAATCCATAAAAAAATGAGAAATAGTTAAAAAATAATCGTTTTTAAATTTTATTTATGCTATTTATAAATTAACTATTTCATAAAATTTAAATATTTAGATTCATATTAATGAAATATGTGCCGCTCATACTGGGATGTATGAATTTAATAATAAAAGGAGAAAAGTAATGTTATTAGTTAAAGTCATAAATAAATTGGCGACTCAAATAATACTGGGAAATAAACCTGCTGATGTAACTGAAACAATTGCAAAAATGGATCTTGCCATTGCGCGTATACAGCAGAATCAACAGGTTTATTTATTACGCACGGATTATCTGGAATAAGATATCTTCGTGTTAAACGTATTGTGATGCGGCATGGGCAGACGCCCATGCCCATTGAAAATTAAAACCACCTAAATGACCCGAGACATCCAGAACTTCACCGACAAAGTACAAGCCTTTCTGTTTCCTACTTTCCATGGTCTTTGATGATACTTCAGTAGTATCGACACCACCCAAAGTTACTTCCGCAGTCCGGTAGCCTTCAGTTCCAGACGGTTTCACTTCAAAATGCTGCAGATGTTTGGCGATCTGTTCCAGTTTATCGTCGCTCAAATTACCGATCGCTGTATCGGCAAGTTCTGCCCATATGAGATTTTGCAGTTCCAGCACCACATTTTTTGGCAAATGCTCATTCAACAGGGTACGTAGCAGCACTTTAGGCTGGCTGGATTTTTTAGCTTTAAAAAATTCTACCAAGTCCAGGTAAGGCAGAAAATTGATCTTAAAGCTTTGACCGACATTCCAGTAGTTAGAAAGCTGTAAGGAGCTTGGACCACTTAATCCACGATGGGTAAACAGCAAGGCTTCAGTAAAACTGTTTAAATCATTGGATAGGGTAGCATCGACGGCATTACCGCTTAAACGGGTAGTCACTTCTTTAAACTGGTCGGAAAAAGTAAAGGGCACCAAGCCTGCACGGGTCGGATGCACATGATGGCCAAACTGTTTGGCAATCTCATAACCAATACCCGAGCCACCAAGTGTAGGAACAGACAAACCACCCGTTGCCACAACCACAGATTTAGCCTGAAAATAACCTGAAGTAGTCGCAACTTGGAAACCTTGCTCATTCACTGCCGTCACTGCTTTGACTTCACAGCTGGTTTTAATGTCGACCAGACCGGTTTTGTCACATTCAGTCAGCAGCATGGCCAAAATTTCTTTGGCACCGTTTAAGGTAAATAACTGACCATGTTTGCGCTCTTCATATTCAATACCGTGTTCACACACCAGACCTATAAAGTCCCAGTTGGTATAGCGGCTTAAGGCTGAGATTACGAAGTGCGGATTATGTGAAATATAGTTTTCAGGCTCGACATACAGATTGGTAAAATTGCATTTACCGCCACCGGACATCAGAATTTTTTTACCTACCTTGTTGGCTTTTTCCAGTACGACAACTTTACGGCCGCGCTGGGCTGCCATATATGCCAACATCAGACCGGATGCACCTGCACCTAAAACAATGACATCATACTGATTTGTAGACATGAGCAACCCGCGGGAGATAAAAACAGGGCATTATAGACAATTTTGCGCTCAATTTCAGGATAGATCTGCATCTATATGCCGACCTTGCAGACCGCCTGTATGAATTACCAGAATACGGCTGCCTGCCGGAAAATGGTTTTGGGCAATTAAATCCATCAGTCCATACATCATCTTCGCAGTATAAACCTGCTCTAAAGGAATGTGGTGTTCGGCTTCAAAGCACTGCATAAACTGTAATAGCTCAGGACTGGTCTTGGCATAACCGCCACAGCAATAGGCATCGGTGATTTGCCAGTTTTTCTTTGTTGTCCATTGCTCGACATCCGACTTTAAAAAATCGCCTTTTAAGGCCGAAAAACCCAGCACAGTTTGATGAGCAGCACTGGCTTCAATTAATCCTGTAATTGTTCCGCCTGTTCCAACGGCACAGCAGATCACATCATAATTGTGTTGGTCTCCGGCTGTTAAAATTTCCTTGCAGCCCTGAATGGCAAGAGAATTGGTTCCACCTTCGGGAATGATGTAATGCTCTGGATAGCTTTGTTGTAATTGTTCGAGAAATTCAGAACTGGTTTTTTCACGATATTGCTGTCGGGAGACAAAATGCAGTTGCATACCAGATTGTTGCGCTGTGGCAAGGGTAGGATTGAGCGCTTTATCTTTGAGTTCTTCACCGCGAATAATGCCTACACTGGCAAAGCCAAACAGATGTGCTGTATAAGCGGTGGCAGCAATATGATTGGAGTAGGCACCGCCAAAAGTCAGGACTTTTTTAAAGCCTTGCTGCTCTGCTTCCAGAAAATTGTATTTCAGTTTAAAAAACTTGTTGCCCGAAATTTGAGGATGAATCTGATCCAAACGCTTCACAGTCACTGTAACGGGGGCATTCAGCTGAATGTGCTGATAAGTCACTGACTGGGCAATATGGTCAAACATTTCATTATGGTCCATAAATATGAGACTGTATTGTATGTAAAATAGGAGGATCTATGGCACGCTGATTTTCATCAGGATTATCAAAGTGATATTTTAATATAAGGAGTGACCTGACAATAGTTATTGAAGATTTTTGTTCTTGCTCATATTCATAGAAGCCTTATTTGTAAATATATCTTAAATGATTGAATTAAAATCATAAAAATAATGATTGAAAAATACTCATTAGTGTTAATCTAGAAGGTATAACAATGATGAAAAAGAGGATATGTGATGAAGACGCTATCCGTGGGTTTATCTGCTTGCTTGCTACTATTGCTGACAGCATGTGATGCGAAGGATGATTATAACAAGCCAAAAACCGAAGTTCGTAGCATGATTATTGGCGGTGTACCGGTGCATGATCAAGATTATCGGCTTGCTCCGCTTGGCACACGTGAAATGCAGCCAATGGCTCAAGAGTAAACTGAGCGGAAACCGATATTTAATCTCGTGCTAAATCAAGCTTGACCTGCCAATTGGCAGGTCTGAATTTATAGGTATCTAAAAAATTATTACTGAAATGATGTGCTGATTTTTTTCTATTTGAGTACTGTCATAAAAATATATGTATGCAGCTAATTTCATTGTAACTGTAACGATCTTTTACCATATAAACCTCTATTTTATATTCCCCCATATCTCTCGCTACGCAGCAGCCATACTTCTGTTCATTTTATCCATTTTCTAATAAATGAGGGATTTGATTGCCTCCTTAGGGATTTATTAGGTGATTTATTTAATTCTTGGTGAATGATGCGGTGAAATTCTGAAAAAGAGGTGAAATTCAGGGAGATATTCAGCCTTTTAAATTGTAAAATTGCCGCGGAATTAATTTCAGTAGGTGGACTTGTGGAATCATTTTGGATTTTGGGCTCAATTGCATTTGCTTTAATGTTAGGTGCAATGAGTCCTGGACCGACTTCGATTTATGTCGCTAAAAATTCAATTGCGATTTCACGTCAGCATGGTGTGTTTACCGCTTTAGGTACAGGCACAGGCGCTGCCATTTTTGGCTTGTTGGCCGTACTCGGATTACAGGCCTTTTTATTGGCGGTGCCATCTGCCTATCTGGCTTTAAAAATCTGCGGTGGCGTATATCTACTCTGGCTGGCTTTTAAAATTATTAAACATGCCAAAGAACCGATTGAATCTGAGCATAGTTCGCAAGCCCAAATGTCCTTACGCCGTGCATTTACTACAGGCCTGATTACTCAGCTTTCCAATCCGAAAATTGCAATTGTGCTGGCCAGTATTTTTACTGCACTTTTACCCAAAGAAATTCCGACTTATTATTATTTTGTGTTACCCATTTTGTGCTTTTTTATTGATGCAGGGTGGTGCTCACTGGTTGCAGTGGCCTTGTCGGCAGAAAAGCCACGTCGTGTCTATTTGAAATTTAAAGCCGCTTTTGACCGTGCCGCAGGTGGCATCATGACGCTGTTGGGATTGAAGTTAATCTTTGGCATGAAATAAATCACGGCATGGGAAAATCAATTTTGAATGGTTTACTCATTTGTTATTTTATAAAAAGAGTGATTTATGCAAGAAGTGTATAAATCTATTCCCAGACTGAACGTTAAGATTAAAATAGAATGTAGAAAATAAAAGACCGACGATTCGAGTGATGATGAAATCGTCGGTCAAAAAATCTGTTGCAAGTTTTAGCTTGGGCTGCTGTTCCTCACTAAAACTTGAAACCAAGTTTATTGCTTTAGAAAAGTTCACCGAAAATATTGTGGATGCCGGTACAAATTAACGGTTCATGAACTTCATACCTTATATAACGCAGAGCTTTACAGATTGGTTGACAATAAAATGAAAAAAAACTCATTTTTTTTTATACTGATCATCTAAAAGTTGCTTATGCAGGCTCATTGTGTCATTAACCCGATATTTTTTATGGTTTTTTCTCTTCTGTTTTATTTTTACCTGTATCTGTGGTGTATTGGCTGCTTTACTGCCAACCGGCATGGGCGGAATTCTGACCATCGTGCCTTATTTAACAGCCATGATTTTAGTGCTGTATAAGTTTTTAAAACAACAACGACGAGCACCAACCGCTCAAGAACAAAAAAAAATTACTTTGGGATTTAGCCTGATTTTCTGGGGCTATAACCTGGCCTTTTTATTGCTCGGTATTGTCCTTTTTGCCAAGAATGATCCCGAAGTTTGGCAGAATTTTCTTTTATATCTCAAAAATCCGCAATTTATGAGTATGGTACTGATTATGGTCTTGCTCGTTGCCATTCCACTTTATCTTTTGACCTATTGGTTTTATGGTAAACAGGCGCAGCGCATGGCGCAAAAAATGTTTGGCTAAACGACCCTGATATAGGCTTGAGTTTTATACCGTCTTGATCTATAGATAAGAAAAACATGAGTACGTCTAAAATGCAAAAAGCATGTGTCTTGATTACCGGCGGCAGTGGTTTTATCGGCTCGCAACTGTTGCCTTATTTGCTGGCTCGTGATTATGCCGTGGTGGGGCTGACCCGCCAGAAAAATAAACGCTCAAATCATCCCGATCTGACCTGGATTCAGCATTTAGATGAACTAAAAACCGACCGCATTGATTATGTCATCAACCTGGCTGGTGAAAGTATTGGACAGGGACGCTGGACAGCGAAAAGAAAACAACAATTGATGAAGAGCCGGGTAGAAACCACGCAGCAGCTCTATCGATACCTGGAAAAAAGACAGATTTTTCCAAAGCGGATTATTTCCGGTTCTGCAGTCGGATATTACGGGATCGATCCGACTGAACAATGGTTAGAAACATGTACAGAACAGTCTGCACCACAGTCTATTTTTATGTCGGAATTGTGTCAGTTATGGGAACAGGCAGCCTTCAGTTTTACGCAGCAAAGAACCAAGATTATTCGTCTCGGTATTGTGTTTGGGAAAAATGGCGGAATTCTGCCAAGTATGTTATTCCCCATTAAACTGAATCTGGTGGGGCAGATTGGACATGGGCGGCAACCTGTAGTCTGGGTGCATGTGCAAGATGTGCTGCGTGCCATCGAATTTTTAATGCTCAATGAAACTGAAGCACAAATATTTAATCTCGTGTCACCTGAAAAAGTCTCGCAAGCGCAGTTTGTTAAAACAGCGGCACAAGTTTTAAAACGTAAACCTGTGTTCTTTTTACCGGCTTTCGTGTTGCGATGGATGCTGGGTGAGCAGTCACAACTGGTATTAAATGGTCAATATGTCGCGTCCATAGCCCTGCAAGAGGCCGGTTTTGAGTTTAAATATCCGACCTTGAATAGTGCTTTAGAAGAGATATTAGTGAACCATTAACTCTGACTCTGCTTCAGATTTGAGACGCGTAGGGCTATAAGCTGCTGGGTTTACGAGAGGAGTTTGTTCCAGCATCAGCTGTCTGAGCAATTGTGCAGAGGCGGGCCCCATACATAAGCCGTTACGGAAATGTCCAAAGTTGGCCCACAAATTCTCCATCTCGGGTATTTTGCCGACGTAAGGAATACCTGTTGGGGAGCCGGGTCTTAAACCGGCCCACTGTTTTTCGATAGGGAACGCTGCCAGTTCGGGCACCATCTCGAAACAGGCTTCTAAAATTTTCTGCTTGGTTGCTACTGTTGGGGTGGTGTCAAAACCGCAATCCGCCATGCTGGAACCACAGACCACATGACCGTCCAGACGTGGAATTAAATACATCACATCATTCATGCACATGGTCGGCAACCAGTTTGCCGGGGTTTTAAACAGCACCATCTGTCCCTGAACCGGACGAACTGGAATCTCAAGATCCAGTTGTTCAGACCAGCGCTGCGACCATGCGCCGGTGGTGATCACAAACTGATCTGCATCATACGTTTTGCCATTTTTAGCAGCTACGGACTGGACTTGGCCATTGGCGATATTGAACTGCTCAATCGGGCAGTGTTCAATAAATTCGACTTGTGGATGCTGCTTTAAATAGGCCACCATGGATTGCAGTAAGCGCGGGTTTCTGACATTGGCAATCTGGGGGAAATAAATGGCGTGTTGAAATTTGGCGTCAATAAAAGGATTTAGCTGTTCAATCTGTTCCTGTTGTAAATATTCACATTGCTGCATTGGTTCCTGAAACTGCTCGGCATAATTCAGACCGCTTTCAAAATCAGCTTCATCAAAAATCAGCATACCGCTTTCATGAATTTCAAAATCAATGCCTGAAACAGGCTTTAACTTTTTGTTCCAGTCTAAATACAATGACTTGCCATATTGCGCCAGCTGATTTACGGCTTGCGGATAGCGCCACGGATACATCGGGGAGAGAATCCCGCCACCCGCCCAGGAGGCAGCTTTTCCTGCCTGCTGCTGATCGAAAATCATCACGGAACATCCCTGTTCCACCAGCTCTAGAGCAGACAGCAGACCGCTAATGCCTGCTCCAATAATGGCAATTTTCATCGCTTAGACCACAAATCCTTATTTCATGTCTTTCAGTTTAAGAGCCGCTTCTTCGGCAAAGTAGGTCCAGATGCCATCAGCACCGGCACGGCGGCAACTCATCAGTGATTCAATAATCACGCTGTCGGACAGCCAGCCATTTTGAATGGCACCGGCCAGCATGGCGTATTCACCGCTGACCTGATAAACGAAAGTCGGCACGCCAAAGGTATCTTTCACTTCACGGACGATATCCAGATAAGGCATACCCGGTTTAACAATCACCATGTCTGCACCTTCCTGAATATCCAGGGCAATTTCATGCAGGGCTTCGGCACGGTTACCGATGTCCATCTGGTAATTGTACTTGTTGCCACCTTTCAGGTTTGTCGATGAGCCGACTGCATCACGGAAAGGACCGTAAAAACTGGAGGCATATTTGGCGGAATAAGCCATGATATTGGTATAGATATGACCATTGGCTTCCAGTGCATTACGAATAGCACCAATCCGGCCATCCATCATGTCACTCGGCGCAACCACATCTGCACCGGCTTCAGCATGACTTAAGGCTTGTTTAATCAGACATTCTACCGTTTCATCATTTAGCACATAGCCTGTGTCATCAATGATGCCGTCCTGACCATGCGTAGTATACGGGTCTAAAGCGCCATCCGTGATCAGCACCATTTCTGGCAATTCTTTTTTTAGCAGGCGAACGGTATTTTGGACCAGACCATCTTCACGCCATGCAGCTTCGGCGGACAGACTTTTGTCTTCTTGTGGAGTAACAGGGAAGAGCGCTAATTTAGAAACGCCCAATTCCAGTAGACGTTCGGATTTTTTTAACAGTAGATCGGCAGACAGACGCTGTACATTCGGCATACTTGGAATGTCTTGGGTTTGGTTCTGCCCCGGAAGGACGAATACTGGGTAAATGAGATGATCGGTCGTCAGCTGGGTTTCACGTACCATGGCACGTAATTGGTCATTTTTACGGATGCGGCGCATGCGGGTAGCGGGAAATGCTGGACGATTGAACGTATAGGTCATAACAATCTCAATGATCAGTATTAAACTTTGGCTATTGTAGCCCTAGAATATGTTTTTGGGTGATGTTTAACAGATTTTTATTCAATCAGGAAATTCGAGCGAATGGTAAACGAAACAGAAAAAAGTTGGACCGGTCATATACATTTCGGCTCGAAAGTTGATATTGATGTATTGCTGAACCAGTTATGCAAGGCTTTTAATAAATCTCCTTTCTTTCAGCACAATGGCATGAACATGCGGGTAGTGGATGGGCAGATTGAAGCCCATATCGACATGCAGCCGTATATGATTGGCAATGTGGCATTTCAGATTTTGCATGGCGGTGTTGCGGCGACCATTTTAGACAGTATTGGCGGGATTGTGGCCATGGGGGAGCTGTATAAGAAAGCCACTCCTGATGATTTGCCCGAGACCATTAAGAAGGTATCCCGTTTGGCAACAGTTGATATGCGGGTCGATTATCTTGCACCGGGTCGCGGCAATTCTTTTACTGCACGTGCCGAGACTTTGCGTTTAGGTCGGAAAGGTTGCACCATGCGCATGACCTTAGTCAATGATGAAGACAAAGCGATTGCAACCGCCATCGCTTCTTATGCTTATTAAACTTGTTTGAAGCCAGCTAAGCAGAAGTCAGGTCAATATGTGGCATTGGATGAAAATCCGGTGCTGAATTTGTTTTGGAAACTGGTGAGTTACATTTTTATTCTCAAAATATGATTTTTTACTCTTAAAATGCATCAAAAATTTTTACAAGAATAACGTCCCATCAAAATGAGCTTGCTACGATCTAGATGCCTCTTGTTAAGGTAGCAGATCAGGGCTGCTTGCTGATGGGGGCTGTTGGATTTAGGAAACATGCATGACAGATGTTCAAATTACGCCGCCAGATGCTCAACAGTCTGAACAGGTAACTGACCAGCAACTCAAAGCAAAACGAAAAAAGGCTTTGGGATTTGTGGCACTGATTTTAATCCTTGCTGTGATTTTATATGCCATCTGGACATTATTTTTCAATCATTCTGTCGATACCGATAATGCCTATGTAGGTGCAGAAACGGCCTCAATCACTTCTATGGTCACCGGACAAGTCGAACAGGTATTGGTCAGTGATACTCAAACGGTCAAAAAAGGTGATCTGTTGGTACGTGTTGATCAGCGCGATGCAGAAATTGCGCTGGCTGCAGCCAAAGCAGAACTGATCAAGGCACAGCGTCAATATAAACAGACGCAAGCCAATAGCAGCTCACTGAATTCACAAATTTTTGTCAGTGATGATGCCATTCATAGTGCTGAAGCCAAAGTGGCCGAGGCCAAAGCTGAAATGGATAAGGCACAAGATGACTTAAGCCGTCGTGAAAAACTCAGTGCCTCTGGCGCCATTTCTAAAGAAGAACTCAGTACGGCACAAAGCGCACTGAATACCGCCAAAGCGGTTTATGAATCGGCACAAGCCGGTTTGGCACAAGCTAAATCCAGCCAAAAAGCGGCACAAAGCAACCTAGCGGCCAATGAAGCACTGATTCGCGGCGCCAATGAAAATAGCACGCCTGATGTTTTGGTGGCACAGGCCAAATTAAAGCAGGCTGTGTTAGATCTGGAGCGTACTGAAATCAAGGCTCCTTTTGATGGGGTGGTGACACGCCGTAATATTCAGGTTGGTCAGCGTGTGGCACCGGGTACTGTCTTGATGATGGTGGTGCCGACCTCACAACTGTATGTCGATGCCAATTTTAAAGAAAGTCAGCTGGAAAAAGTCCGTCCCGGTCAAAAAGCGGTCTTAACCTCTGACCTGTATGGAGATTCAGTCGAGTATCACGGCACAGTACAAGGCTTCTCTGGCGGAACCGGTTCCGCCTTTGCATTGATTCCGGCACAAAATGCGACAGGTAACTGGATTAAGGTGGTTCAGCGCTTGCCGGTTCGCATCAAGCTTGATCCCAAAGAACTGGCTGAACATCCGTTACGGGTGGGGCTGTCTATGGAGGCGAAGATCGATTTGTCTTCGAAGTAGTCATTTATGAATAACTACGCTCCTATACCGAACCTGACTGGCGGCCGCCTGCTTCTGGCGGCATTTGTACTGGCCTTTGCCAATTTTATGGTCGTGCTGGACATGACCATTGCCAATGTCTCGGTTCCGCATATTACCGGCAGTCTTGCTGTTTCTGCATCGCAAGGGACTTGGGTGATTACCTCCTATGCCGTTGCCGAAGCTATTTGTGTGCCTTTAACCGGCTGGTTGGCGGGACGCTTTGGCACAGTCCGGATCTTTGTCATCAGCCTGTTCGGCTTTACCCTGTTTTCGGTGCTTTGTGGTTTATCCACCAGTCTGGAAATGCTGGTATTTTGCCGAATTGGACAAGGCCTGTTTGGCGGGCCGATTATGCCGCTTAGTCAAACCCTGCTGATGCGTATTTTCCCACCGGAGAAACAGTCGCAGGCGATGGGCATGTGGGCCATGACCACGGTTGTGGGACCTATTTTAGGACCAATTCTGGGGGGTACCATTAGTGATAACTGGTCCTGGCACTGGATTTTCTTTATCAATATCCCCGTCGGGATTGGTTGTGCACTCGCCGCCATGCGTTTGCTGAAATCTGCTGAAACAGCAACCAATACACTCAAAATTGATATGGGCGGATTATTGCTGCTAATTTTATGGATTGGGGCATTGCAGCTGATGCTGGATTTAGGCCATGAGTATGACTGGTTTAATCATTCCTTTATTGTTATTTTGGCCATGATTGCCTTGATCGGGCTCATCGTTTTTACCATTTGGGAACTCACTGAACGCCACCCGGTGGTGAATATCCAGATCTTTAAATATCGTGGATTTACCATTTCCGTTTTGGCTTTAGCCTTTGGTTTTGGGGCCTTTTTTGGCAGTATTGTCATGATTCCACAATGGTTACAGGTGAATCTGGGCTATACCGCCACTTGGGCAGGTTATCTGACCGCAACCATGGGTTTTGGCAGTTTGCTGATGTCGCCCATTGTGGCCAAACTGGCGACCAAATATGATCAGCGGGCTTTGGCCAGTTTTGGTTTATGTCTGCTGGGCGGGGTGACCTTGATGCGGGCCTTCTGGACCACAGAGGCCGACTTTATGTCCTTGGCATTGCCACAAATCTTGCAAGGTTTTGCTGTACCGTTTTTCTTTATTCCACTCTCCAATATGGCTCTGGCTTCAGTGTTGCCGCAAGAAATGGCTTCTGCCGCAGGTTTGATGAACTTCCTCAGAACCATGGCCGGGGCAATTGGAGCGTCGATTGCCGTCACCATTTGGGATGATCATAGTAAAGTGGCACGTAGCGAGATGGCAGGAAGCCTGCATGTGGATGAGGTGCAAAATATCCTGATCCAAAGAGGAATGAGTCCAGAAAGCAGTTTGGGCTATATTTCGAGTCTGGTCGATAAAGAAGCGTCTACCTTATCTGCCAATCATGTGTTTTTAATTCTGGCGTTGGTGTTTATTTTTGCCGCGTTGATTATCTGGCTATGTCCAAAACCCAAAAACGGTGTCACCGGTGGTGGACATGCACATTAATCAAAAACCGCTTTTCGAAGCGGTTTTTGATTATCTGGGATATGAAGATATTAAATATCTGATTTAGCCCGCTTTAATGCAGTTTGCCATTTGCTTAGATGAAATTGGCGCTGGTCTTGATTCATATTGGGTTCAAAAGCCCGCTCCAGTTGCCATGATGCAGAAATATCCGACATGCTGGAAAATACGCCAGCTTTTAATCCGGCCATGGCTGCTGCACCCCAAGCGGTAGATTCCAGCATTTTAGGACGCAATACCGGCACATTTAAGATATCGGCCTGAAATTGCATCAGCATGTCATTGCTACTTGCACCGCCATCGACACGCAGTTCTTTTAAGGGATGGGTAATATCGGATTGCATGGCCATCAGGACATCGGAGACCTGAAAAGCAATCGACTCCAAAGCTGCACGGGCAATATGGGCTTTATTGGTCCCACGGGACATGCCGCAGAGCAGGGCACGGGCATCACTGTCCCAATGCGGAGCACCGAGTCCGGTAAAAGCCGGCACCCAAACTACGCCGTCGGTATCTTTTACCTGACAAGCCAGCTGTTCGACTTCACGACTGTTTTGAATAATCCCTAAACCATCACGTAACCATTGCACAATGGCACCCGCCATAAATACACTGCCTTCCAGTGCATAAGTGGTTTTTTCATGACATTGCCAAGCTAAGGTGCTCAAGAGCTTGTTGTGGCTAAATTGCACCTGATGCCCCGTATTGAACAGCATGAAGCAACCCGTGCCATAGGTATTTTTTGCACTACCCACTTCAAAGCAGGACTGGCCAAACAGGGCCGATTGCTGATCGCCCAAAATTCCCATAATTGGGATATTTGCGCCCAATAAACCTGTAGCCGTGTCTGCCATATAGCTATCCGAAGCAATAATTTGCGGCAGAACTGAACGCGGGATATTAAACAGCTGTAGCAATTCTTCATCCCAGGCCTGAGTTTGCAGATTCATCAGCATAGTACGGGAGGCATTGCTGGCTTCAATGACATGTTCTGCACCTTGGGTTAAATTCCACATCAGCCAGCTATCGACTGTTCCAAAAGCCACATGTCCCTGTTGTGCCAGATCACGCAGACCTTCGATATTTTCCAGCAACCAGACCAGTTTTCCGGCACTGAAATAAGGGTCAATCAATAAACCGGTTTTCTGCTGGATTTTATTCTGTAAATTTTTTTGCAGGAGCTGATTACACCATTCAGTTGCACGGCGGTCTTGCCAGACAATTGCAGGGGCAAGCGGTTTGCCCGTGCGCTTATCCCAAACCACGGTGGTTTCACGCTGATTGGTCAGTCCAATGGCTTTGATATCTTTTGCCAGAATACGGGCCGAGGCGAGGGCCTGCTGCACAACTGCAATTTGTGTGGTCCAGATTTCCTGTGCATCCTGTTCTACCCAGCCTGAATGTGGGGTAGAGATATGTATTTCACGCTGAGCTGTTGCTTGAACTTTTCCCTGTTCATTAAAGATGATCGCACGGCTAGAGGTGGTTCCCTGATCGAGTGCAAGTAAATAGCTCATAATTTTTTCTTTTATAGGACTTGAAAAATAAAATATTAACGCAATTATTAAATTAATCGCATCTGTTTGTGTAAATGTTTAAAAAACGCACTGCGGGTTTGAACATTTATGTTATGATTGCGGTCTACTTTGGGGGTGTTTCTGGCTTCGACGCTGGTGATGAAACTCATAGATGCATGTCGAGAGCGCATTTTCTCTCGTAAATCAAATTTGCATTTTAATAGTCGCAAACGACGAATCATACGCTCTAGCTGCCTAAGGGCAGCTTGTCCGCCTCTCCGAATACTTGTGGTTAGAGAGTCCGACTGAAGCGCACGCACACAAGTCCGTATAAAGCCAAGCCTCGGGGCTTTGTACTAAACTTAGAGGATCGCGATTTGTACCCTGTTCGTCGGGTCACAAAGAGTTAAAACAATAGACGATATCTAAGCATGTAGTATTCTCGAGCGTAGTGCTGGCGGACGCGGGTTCAACTCCCGCCACCTCCACCAAATACCTAACAAAACATGGCAAAATATGCCAAGTTTTAAAACGAAAAGGCTTGATTCTAAAGGGATTGAGCCTTTTTTCTTGCCTAAACATAACCAAATATAACTAGCTACAGTGTACATGCACCATGTACACTGTCTTGTACATTGCAAGATTTATTGAATCCGTTGGTGTACAAGCCATGAAAAGAACAGAAATTAAACGTAGACCGTTATCAGATACCGTACTAGCTAACCTAGAGCCTGAATCAAAAGAGTATCGGGAGCTGGACGGTGACGGCTTATATTTCCGTGTAAAGCCCGATGGTAAAAAAGCATGGCTATTCAGATATAAAAAATCTGATGGTAAATGGTCATGGCTGGGTATCGGTACTTACCCCGAATTATCGGGTAAGGGTGCAAGAAAAAAAGCATCTGAGATAGTTCAAGACATTTCACACGGCGATAATCCAATCATTACCAAACAAGAACGCAAGCGCAAAGAGCTTGAGCAGAATAATGCCACCTTTGAAGTATTGGCACGTGAATGGCTGGACACAAAAGCGAATACTTGGGTACAGGACACCATGACCCGAAATAAGAGTGCATTAGAAAAACACATATTCCCAATTTTCGGCAAACGCTTGTACACCACAATCAAACCTATTGAGTGGATGAATCATTTAAAAGGGATTCAACAAAAGCAGGGCATCTATGAACAAGTAAATCGAGTTCGTGCCATGTGTCGCGATATATACGATTTTGCAAAGGTGACAGGCCGTATTGATTACAACCCAGTTGAAGGCATCCAAAAATACCTACAGCAAGGTATTAAGCAAAATATGTCCCATGTGAGTGAACAGGAACTACCAGCACTACTTAGAGCTATCAATAATTATCCAACTATGGACGTTCGGATGGGATTGCAGCTTTTAGCTATGTTGTTCTGCCGACCTACCGAGCTAAGAGAAGCCAAGTGGCAAGAGTTCGACCTAGATCAAGGGGTGTGGAATATACCAGCCGAGCGTATGAAGAAACGCCGTGAGCATATCGTACCTTTATCAACTCAAGCGGTGGCGATATTAAAAGAATTACAGACCTACCAAACCAATTCTGAGTATTTATTTCCGAGCAGATCGGACAAGAGCAAGCCAAAGTCAGACACGGTTTTCATTATGGCCTTGCGCCGTATGGGGTATGAGGGCAGACAGACACCACATGGATTCAGGCACATTGCCAGCACCTTATTAAACAATCGTGGTTTTGATGAACGACATATCGAAGCAGCACTGGCACACGTAAAGGACGGTGTAGCAGGGGTGTATAACAAGGCTCAATATTTAGATGACAGAGCAAGCATGATGCAATGGTACGCCAATCATTTAGAAGAAGTTGCAGACCAGAGCATTATTCAATTCAAAAAAGCACAGTGACAAGGCTTGTCGCACTACTAGCCAATAAATGCACAATTATAGCTTAATATCGTTTATATTCAGATTGCTAAGTCTAGGTTAGCTCCCGAAAGTCGGACACCCAATCCGATTGACTTAGCATCATTTTGGGGATGCTGTGGGAGGCATGAATTGAAAGAGTATTTCACGCTAGATGAATCTCTATATTTTTTAAATAAAGAGGTCGCTAAACAAGAACAAATAAATCTAAATGACTTACTTATTTTCGCATCTCAAGGAAAAATACAGCCCTGCTTCTACTATGCAGGCGACTTGCTTTGGAGAGAGGAGAGAGAAAAATATAATTACATGAAAGGCTACCTTGAGCGTGGTTTTCAAGGCTATTTGTATATTGATAACTTAGGGGAGCGATTACTGGATTGTTATAAAAATAATGGTGTGGAATTTTTCTCTATTAAATTTGCGATTATTTACGAAGAATTAAAACCTACTAGCATCCCTACAGGAACAACAGTTGTTCTATATGATGATTTTTTTCACGATTCACAAATGCAAGAAAAATATAATCAATTGTCTTTAGAGCAAAAGGCAGAGGATAATCTTTTTGCATTTTCATTTTTGGAAATTGGTCATGCTTGTATTTCTTTCGACAAAGTATTTTTTCATAAAAAAGAGCTACTCAAGCTAAAGGGTGTGGCAACTTTGGAAGATGCAGCAAGTGAAATTGAAAGATTAAAGCAGCAGTTACAGGAAAAAGATGCTGAAAATGAAACTTTCAAAAATAAGATTAATGAGCTAGAGGGCCAATTATCTGATGCTTTAAGCAAAAATATCCCCTCCATTAATGACGAGCTTCATCCATCACTTGACCCAGCACATAAAAATCATGCACCTGAATTATTGTTAGCAGTACAGGCATGGGAAGCTAAATACCTAAAAAATGAATATCCACATCAAGAGCACACCCCAGCTATAACCAATATTCTAAAAAACAAAAATGTCACACAAGTAAATCTTGTCAAAAGAATTTGCGCTATAACCAACCCTAAAAAATAGTTATTATTCAGATAATTAAATACAGGTGTCACTTCAAAGTGTCACCTTTTTTTATGTAAGTGTCACTTGTATGACACCTTATTAAATTTGCTTTTATGCACTAACAATATTTTGTTATGTAGGTGCATAAATGACCATTAATCCAATCCGTGTTCAATTCAAAACAGCTTGCCAAATACTTGATGTAAGCCGCGAATCATTGCGCCATATCGTGCGTACTGATGCCACATTTCCCCGACCTATCAAGACTGGCGACACCAAACAAGCACCAGTCTATTTCGACTATACCGAGCTTGTAGAGTGGCACAACAAGCAGCGTTTAAGCCTTGCAACGATGGAGGCTTAATCAATGAATAACACCCAATTAAAGCAAGTCCTAGCATACCTCAAGCAAGGCAAAACCATTTCACAGGCCGAGGCTATCGACCTTTTTAACTGCTACCGCCTGAGCGCAATTATTCAGCGTTTACGGTGTGCAGGTTATGACATTGTGACCCATAACGAGCGCAATAAGTCAGGGATTGGCAGACATGCACGTTATGAACTTATTGAGCAGGTGGCAGCATGAAAGATTTTGTATTGGCTTCATACCGACCAATGAAAGACGCAGAAACCGAGGCACATTTATTCGTGAATGATGAATCAATGGTATTTGTTGAACTTGATGCGGTGGATGGTGCAGAACTGGAGATTTTAGCAACGCATGAAAAGTTGATGAAGAACCCCGATGCGGTGGACGTTGTGATTTTTCACTATGGCAGCTTAAAGACCTTGTTTGACAAGTTGGCAGAGGTGAAGGTATGAGCCAAATCATAGATTTTAAATCCGAAACTCAAGCCGACAGCCAACCCATGACCGATGACGAAATGCGGTTAGCCAATATCTATGATGTTGCAGTCGGTTTAATTATTGATATTGAGGAGGGCAAAAACTTCTCAATGTCAGAAATCAAAGCACAGATGATTGAAGTCCTAGAAATCATACAAGAGGAGTTGTGAGCATGAAAGATTTATATACCTACGTCCTTGCTTCATTCACTCCAACAGATCAAGCCGACATTGAAGCGGATTTAATCCTGAATGATGAACCTATGAAATTCTTACAGGTCACTGGCATGGATGGCGACATTGCAGACGTCATCGAGGCAAGAAAGCAGCTTTTAAATGATGGAAATGCAAAGGATGTTTTGATTCTACATTTAGGCAGCCTTGCCACCTTGAATGATGCAATTTTGAAAGGGGTAGCAGCATGAAAGAATTATTTTTAGAAATGTTTAAAGGACTACTTTTGGGTATGTGCTTTGTTTTGTTTTGCTTTGTTATTGCAAGTCTAAGCCGTTCCGCTTATGCTGTAGACCTCTCAAAATCTGTAAGCGTCACCCCACAGCGTCATTGTGGTTTTATTGTGCCTAAGTTTTGCCTAGCCTCTCAAGCCGTGCAAGAAACAAGCGCAAGCATTTCAGCTATGCAAACAAGGCTGTACTCCCTCTATGAGGGGATGACACGACAAAATAAGGTTTTGCCGAATATGTCGGGCGGTTCTTACAGACCGAGAGTGAATCCTCTCACCATAATTTCTCAAGTTGTGGTGAATCTCAAAACTCAGAACTGTAAGGAGGCACTCCATGCCTAATCAAATCAATTCTACAAATACACCTAAAACTTATGATGCAGGCGATATGCACGACCTGGCTTCATTATCTGAATCAGATATGAACTGGATGTGTACAGCAATCAGCCATATCAGAAAAGAAGTATTGAAGTTAAACAAGCTGGCAGAGAGTGGAAAAGAAGTCACTCAATATCATTTTTCTGAATTGGTCACTCATTTAGATATGTATGAATATTTAGCAGAAGACCGCCACCGCAACCATGCTAAAGGGGCAGAAGCATATAAGACTGAGTGGGAGAAAATGAAAGGGGGTGCAGCATGAATGCAAAACCCCAACTAAATACACTCGCACCAAGTATGAAAGAAGCAGAGCGGATGCTAGACATGCTGGATGCTGGCGGTGGTCAGTTCACCTTTCAGACATTTGATGATTGCAAGCCACCTAGATCAAACACAGCTCATATCTACAACGGTTCACTAGAGCAGCATTTTAACGCCTTACAGCGGCATAATCAGAATGGATGCGGTGTATTCGTCACAGTCAATCAAACCGACCTTAGCGGACGCAAGGCAGAGAATATCAAGCGCGTTCGGGCCTTATGGGTGGATTTTGACACAGCAGACCATGAGCGTTTAGATCGGCTGATGAATATGGATGGCATTCCACCGAACCTTATCATTGAGAGTTCACCAGGCAAACATCATGCCTATTGGATTATTGAGGAAGGTGGAGAGATTCCACTTAATCAATTTACTGAATTACAAAAGCGATTGATTCATTTATTTGCTGGCGATGGTGCAGATAAAGCAATTCACGATTTACCGCGAGTAATGCGCTTGGCTGGATTCTATCACCGCAAGAATGAGGCATTTCTGACGCGTGTGGTGCATTCTGACGCGTGGTGTGATGCTGATGAATTAATTAGATGGGTGCAATCTCTACCCATGCCAGAGGTGGCAAAACCAAAGGCACAGGCAGAAAAACTACAAGCAAAACAAACACAGCAAGCACAACAAACACATTCTACCTTAGATTTTAAACAGGCGAAATTATTAGCGCGTGGCCGTTGGCCTGAAATATTTAATCAGCTTGGCTATACATTATCGACAACCACACCACATGAGCATGTTGCATGTCCTATGTGTGGCGGATCGGATCGGTTTAGATTCGATAATGAGAATAACGATGGGTCGTTTATCTGCTCACAAGGTACAGGAGAGCCGATTGCAGGCGATGGGTTCACCCTATTAGAGCATGGCGGAAAATCAGCAGCAGAGGCATTAGGAGCAGTCACTCATGCACTTTCTGAAATGGGCTTGCTTAGTGAGTACGACAACAGGCCACCTAAGCAAAGCTCACTTCAAATTGTGAACATGAGCAACATTCAGGCGCAGCCTATCAATTGGCTATGGTATGGCTGGTTGCCACTTGGGAAAATGACTATTTTGGCTGGTGCTGGAGGCTGTGGAAAAACAAATCTATCACTTGCATTGATTGCGACAATAACCACAGGAGGAAACTTTCCTGATGGCTCAAAGTGCGAGCATGTTGGGAAGGTATTAATTTATTCTACCGAAGACGACCCAGCAGATACCTTGCTACCGAGGCTGATGGCGAACGGTGCTGATGTAAGTAAAATTGATATTATTGCAGGTCGCATTAATGACAAAGGTGAAAATGAGCCTTTCGACCCTTCGCAAGACTTTCCAAAGATTGAGCAATATATAAAAACCAATCCTGATATTAAATTATTAATGATTGACCCGATTGTATCCGCCGTTGGTGGCGACATGAATAAGGCCAATGATGTCAGAAAATCACTACAGCCATTAGTTGAACTGGCTAATGAATACAAATTTGCGGTATTGGGCATTACTCACTTCTCAAAAGGTTCAGCAGGAAGCACCCCAGCAGATCGAATAATTGGCTCACAAGCATTCACAGCATTGGCGCGAATGGCTTGGAGTGCTGCAAAACGTGAAGATGAAGGCGATTGTGTTTTAGTTCGAGCTAAGAGTAATAACTCAATCTTGGAGGGTGGAGTTCGCTATCAGATCGAATCAGAAACGGTTTTAGATGACATTGAAACCACTAAGACAGTTTGGCTGGGGACAATTGAAGGAACAGCAAAAGAATTATTAGGAGAAGCTGAGGGCTTAAACAATGATGGTGGCTCAACATTGGATATGGCAAAAGAGTTTTTAATTGATTTACTCAGTCCTGTTGAGGATATGCCAACTTCGGAAGCAGAGGACGAGGCTAATAAGGCTGGATTTAGCAAGGCAACGATTAGGCGAGCAAAAGACAATTTAAAGATAAAATCATTCAAGAAAGGTTTAGCGTGGTATTGGAAATTACCACCAATCCTAAAGGAAGTTCCGCAGATATTGCCTGAGCATAAGCAGCACTACTAGACAATGAGCACCTTGAGCACCTTGAGCATCTTGAATATAAGTTATTGAATTATATGAATAATGAAGGTGCTCAAAGTAAAATGCTTGAGCATCTTCATGAGCATCTTCATTTCTTATTAAAATCATATAGTTACAGGGAAGATGCTCAACATGCTCAACATGCTCAAAGGTATAGACAACAAATTTAAGAGATTTAAACCAATGCCAAACGTAAACAAAGCAATCGTGATGGGTGTACTAGGCCGTGACCCTGAAACAAAGAATTTCCCCAACGGTGGCAGCGTTACTACTTTCAGCGTGGCAACTACTGACCACTGGAAGGACAAGACCACTGGCGAACGTAAACAGGCTACAGAATGGCACAGGATTACCACCAACAACCGTTTAGCCGAGATTGCGAGTAAGTACCTTAAAAAAGGTGGAAAGGTGTATATCGAAGGTTCATTGCGTACAAGGAAGTGGAAAGACCAAAGCGGTGCAGATCGGGAAGTGACAGAGATTCGAGCTGATGAGCTGCAATTGCTTTAACCGAAGCTCCCTAAATATGGGGAGCTTTTTTATTGGCTGAATGGTCATTATCACCATGCAGACCATCCCTTTTTATGAACTCTAAAAATTCAAAATTAAACCAATATGAACTGCTTAAAATCCTCTTTCATAGGGTTTGTTTCTCAAATGCTGCTTTATACCAAAAACGAGCTTTAGATTGGTTTAGATCGGCACAGTCTAATTAGATCAAAAGTATCTCTTTCATAGGATTGTTTCGCAAATGCTGCTTTAGATCGGCACGGTCCGATTACGGTCCGTATATCTTAATTACAAGTTTATCGCAAAAATAAGGTAAACCCATTTTGTGCAACTACGTGCAACAAACATTCTCTTTTTTATAGGAGTGCAAGTGTTGATTGTTCTGCTAGTAATTCATGCCATTGTTGTTCTAGCTTTTCAGCAAATGCCACAAGTTCAGCAGCAAATGTTTCATCATCTAGTAGCGTTAAATCTAAATCTAAATCTAAATCTAAATTGAATAGCGTTAAATCATTCATGTGAACCTCTTTTTATAGGACGGGAAATTGAACCGTTTTTTATCTTTCATAGGGTTTGTTTTCGCAAATGCACCCTACTGGATTCCAAATCCGAAAGGGTCGCATTTCAAATGCTATCCATCAAAGGAGTTATTGAATGATGACAATTAAAATTTAAGCAAAAAAAAGCCCACTCCAGTAGTAGTTGAGGTGGGCTTGTAAACTAAGGACCTTGAAGGGTCACTGGGAAACTACAGCCGTTTCCGGTGGCGATTATACATACCTATTCATTAAATTCTTGTTAAAAATTAATATAAGTTTCAAATAAATCAATATATTAGAAAAACTTAATCAATAGTTTACTTGAGATACTTAGAAGATAGCTCAAGCCTAGCTATAAGTTAGCTGTAATTAGCTATCTGAAAACTACGTTTTGTCGTTCTAGGTCGTACAAGAAAGGGAAAATTTAGAGATACAACACACCTTTGATTTAGATTGACAGCACCCCATGAAAAAGCACCATAAAAACCGCGTCAAAGCCTTACTATATAAGCATTACAGCCATTTTGTTAAAGTTGTGTTTCGTCTAGCTACGTCTAGCAAATCTGTATCACTAAATAACGCTTAATCACGCTGTTATGATTTCAGGTTTTATCAAGTTCAAAGGTTAGGTTTTGTTAGGTTCAAATACTGACTATCACCTACTTTCAAATAACAGGTTTTGACAGGTTCAAAGCGTTTGAGCTTCAACCACCTGGGGGGAGCATGTATCTATAGAGCCTTATCAATAACGGACATCACCACCAACCACACGCATAAAAAAATTTCTGTTTGAGTTAAAAAGTTAATTTTTTGTTAAAGCAGATACAATCAATATCATTATTTTAGAGCCTAAATAATTAGGGAAATTAGTGTGCTTTATGTCAAAAGGTAGCGTGGAAAATTACAGCTTTATAAGCATTAAGCAGCTTAATCTAAAAAGTTTATTCAGTGCTGATGACCTGAAAAAGTATAAAAAAATCAGCATCACCGCAAGCAACGACTACGGCAGTTATAACCTGAGCTTAACTCATTCACCTTGCAACTACGGCGGCGCAAGATTTTGGTTTTTATGCTCATGCGGTAAACGCTGCACAAAACTATATTTTAAATGCAGAACATACGCTTGCAGACAATGCCACCAACTCAACTACATATCACAACAATGGAATAAGTCAGATATACCTCTACTGCGCGTCAGACGGCTAAGGAGTCGCTTGCAATGGTCACAAGACGTTAGAGATTGGCCGATATATCAAAAGCCTAAAAACATGCACTACAAAACATTTGCTGCACTTGTAAGGGAGCTGGAAAAAAGAGAGCAGGAACGTCTGCAAATGTTTATTGTTTATTTTAATCGGCTGGGCATTAGGTGAATGTCAGATTGTGACCTTAGGATTACTTAGGATTTACGCCGTTCTGAATCTCATGTTTTATCAGGTTTTCTTTTTTAAAGCAGTCCGAAAAA